>Ga0208363_1000299_pt1 | contig 13269 bp, 11 predicted proteins | sample LakMenEpi03May11_FD_150666 | JGI IMG/M metagenome (GOLD analysis project Ga0208363, IMG submission 150666) | Freshwater microbial communities from Lake Mendota, WI - 03MAY2011 deep hole epilimnion (SPAdes) | ecosystem: Environmental > Aquatic > Freshwater > Lake > Epilimnion/Euphotic zone ...
TCTACCCTATCCTTATAATTTTCATCAACTAAAAACTATTCTGAAAAACGCTGACCACTTTAAACACAAAGTCCCACACTTTGACATTATAATTAAACCATTACATCAGCTTTTACAATCTGACAACTTTGTATGGAACGATCACTACCAATGTCTTTACGCTTACTTATATAGATTCAGTCCTTTCCACTATATTAATCTGCACAACCCTTTTGCCGACAAAGAATCCAAATTCAAAATGGCACCTTCTACTCCTGCAGAATTAAAAACACTTATAGGATCTATATTTCCAACTGCTGCTTCTTTAACATTTGACGATAATATCACATCTTACGATGAATTGATAAATTTCATTCTTCCTTTAATTTCATTATCAAATCTCAACAGTGAACATTACCACTGGAATCCAGAACACGATTCATTACTTCAAAGCATTTTGCAATTTATTATACAACGTTTATAATTCATTCAAATTCCAAAATGTATTCAATCGATATTCTTCAATTACCTTCAAACAAAACTTCATTGTCAACATTCCTTATGTCTACTTTCATTCACAGGCACCAATTAATCAATTTCGAATCACATGTATCTCCACTAATACAATTGAATAATTCCACTAATTTTATTTGGTCCCTTAATCATTTACACCATTATGGTTCTCTCATTTACAACATGCAATCTATTTACTTATCAAAAAGATCGTATGCTTAAAAACCTCATCTACATGACTCACTTTCCATTATTCAAGTCATTTTAATTTTTTTTTAACCACAACTATTTTATTATGGCCGCCTATAGATGCCCTCGTTGTGATCCAATTAACATTAAAGAAACACTATGGTTAACATATCTAGACTTGCAAATTCGTTTTTATCATGTCTCTAGCACTGAATATCATGAACCCACTTCTCAAGCTGTTATTAGACAACTAATGCAAGATTCTATTTTATTAACTAACAAAATCAACGAAAATCATTTACAATTAGACCCGTCTAATTTCACTTCACTTCATCACAATAATAACGCATTTCATAATCATTTAAAATTCATCATTTTGCCTCTACAATTCTAGAAATGGGTAACAACTCTTTTTCATTTCATTTTTGCCCACTAGAAAACACTAAAGCAACCTTAAATAATAATACACCAAACATTTTTCCTTCACCGTTTCCAATCCTTTTGAAAAACATTACTAATTACCATAAACATCTATCATTCATTTTAACATGTCATGGCACAAAACCACTTGCCCCACATTTAACACGTAACCACAATCGTACTATAACAAAATTTATTCACCAAATTGAAACTTTAGAACACTCCGATGTCATTACTCAATTTGAAGCATCATTCCTATTTGGTCAATTAAACAAATGTCGTTTCCTTATATACTTTCATTATCACTAATACTTTAACACTCAACATACAATGGGAAATGACTCTTTTGATTTAATACTTTGCCCTATTGAACAATTAAATGCAAAAATCACTCGATACAATCCAGACGACCCTAAATCACCTTTTATTATACTATCTGATCGCATAAAAGGCCATTATAATGTTATCACATTTACCCTCAATTACCCTTTTGATGGACCTCTCACTACTTATCGCCTTGAAAAACAAATCGATGCACTAGAATACTTCTCTAACAAAATTGAAGAACTTGAACTTTCTAATGATATTTCCACTTTCGAATCAAAACATTTACATTCGCAATTAGACAAATGTCGCTTCTTTTTAACCACATTAAAACCCACTTTTCCTTAAAAACAAAAATGGGCAATAACTCTTTCAAACTCAATTTATGCGCACCTGACACAAACGCAACATTACATTCACCGCCTTTATCACAGGCACATCTCACTCAATACAACAAATTTCTAAGAGACATTGAGTTTCACATTCCATTTTTCCAATTGCTACCCACCAAATCTCATCTTCCAAAAGTAACTCAATATCTTAAAAAGTTTAGACCATCAGCAGTAATAAGATATTTTAACTACTATGTAAACCTTTTTGAAGAAATAGGTTCCCTTTCCCGCTTTGAGGCCGAACATTTAAGAACTTTAATTAATCAGTGTCACACTCTTTTAAAATCTTCCACATTAAAAGGAGACGTATATTAAAATGGATGCACAATTTTCTCCCACCATTAACTCAACACTAATTAATGACACTTTTAACTCTTCAGGAGACAATTTAATCTCCAGCATTATTGAAACTGATTTAATGGAACCAATCAATCCTTCTTTAATATGGCCGCAATTAATTCAGCATCCTAAATTTATTGGTTCAAAAATTAAAATTAAATCCACTGCTCTTGACGGAACTGACCTCACTTATGAAGCTATTGTTGCAGAAATTTCTGAATCTGAACAAAAGCAAATGGTCCTTATCCTTAAAAACATTCATGATGATAACGGTAAATTAGCAATCGAGACTTTGGCAATTTCCTACGCTGACATCCTTTCAGTCACTCTTATCGATACTGATCCTGTTTTGGATATTAGCAAAGACCAGTCCGAACACAATATGGATATTTCCGCTGCATCCTCTGAAATTTCTTTTCATTTCACTAACAGTATTTCTTCTCCTCTGTTAGATGAACATCAAAATGTTAAAACTCCTGAAAACAATTTACCAGTACGAATTCCGGCACAAATTCCTTTTCTTGATGACGGAAAAATCGATTTATTTTATCTTGAACAAATTTACAAATTAGAAAGCGAATGTTTTTCTGGCACTTTCGCAGAATGGAAACAAGCTAACCAAATCGATATTATTATGACCACTTGTAATTACACTTTCGGATTGCCCCTCTATTATAGTAAGTTACCTTTCGCACATCCTGATACTCTAGCAACAAAACTAAAATGGGAATCCTCTTTCAGTGAACATAAACTTTCTTTCGATTTATGGTATGTTTTCACAGGCCAACAATTCATTCAATCAAACCAAGAGACACCCATTCAAACAGAAACTGCTCCTCTTTCAAACAGTTTTTCATGGGATACTCAACCTTCACAAAAATCTAAAACTGAATCACAATTTTTACGACCATCTGAAATCCCTTCTGTTATTTCAGATTTAATTGATACGCAACTCAACCCCAAAACTCATTCTTCCAAATATTTGCAAAAACTTTACAATGCTGATTCTAGCGATCATTATTACACTACTGCAAATATTCAAACTTGGGTTGACTCTTTCTTAAAATTTGAAAAAGAAGATTTCATGTTAAATGGTAAATACGCTTGGCTTTATTTACCCACTTATCTTTACATTCCTGATTTATTTCTTGATGAACTAAAACTTTATCCTTTAAATGAAACTCAAACCCACATTTTGTGGATGAAACTAAATAATGTCATTTCTCAAGCTAACGATGAAACTGAAAATACTTGCCCAGAAGGTTTTCTCATTTCTTCCTCTTACCCTTCTTCTCCTTGGCACATTTTCACAAGCAAAGCTTATGACGGCATTAACAATCCAAACATAATAGATCACGTTCAGCATTACTCTGCTTGGAAATTTTATATGGAAAATAAACAAAATATGTACTTCTCTAAAAAGCATATTTATGATTTATTTGTCCGTCCAATTGAACGTTTGTTCTCCACAGATTCCATTTTGTCTCACAAAATCATTGACGCAGTGTTCAATATGATTTCTAGAAATTATTTGCACACCAAGACAATGGAAATTACTGGATTAACCCCTTATAAGGACGAACACTTTGACGCTCATTATCTTCTCTTCAAATTGAGCAAAATTCGTCACTTATCTCATTTCGATTTGTCTAATAAGAAAATCGTAAAAACAGGTCCTCTTGCACTCATTGCCCCTTATCCTGTTTATGAACCTCACGATTTCGACATTCCTTTTGAACCTGATGAAATTACCTTAATCACAAATTTCCTTTCTTCCCAATACCTTGATCCTGAAAATCACCTCTTCAAAACAAAACAAAATTTTCCTCTCTCCATTCCATTTTTGGACTCATTAAAGCAATTTGGTGGTCGCGATATCAATCTAACCAACCAATCAAAAATTCAAGAACTTTTCAATGATTTATTTCCAAAACCTCCTCACAACGATTCTCCTACATCCTTATACGATTCTTTTCAAAACCTTGACTCCTCCCCTCCAAATCCTATCCTTTCCAACAACCAACCCTCCTACAACCAAACCTTTGACGAAAGCTTCTTCATTCTTTCTCAAGCCAACCTTCAGCTGCACGACCAACGCAACGAGATAGCAGCACTAGCGAGAGCATTGTCATGCACCAATGAACATGCTCACCAATTTCAGGCTGACCCACCTGACTTTGATGCAGAAGCGCACGCTCACCACGCGCGCACGCATAAAACGCTACAGGAAACGGCTTTGGCTCTCCAAACCGACATTCGAAACCTCAAACCAACATCGAGTCAGTCTGCTTTCGAACTCTCATTCAACAACACCTCATCTTCAAACACTTCTTTCATTCCTCAAACTCAAACTCAAACTTCAGCTATGGCTACGTATAAAAACCAAGCTTCATCTTCAATGTCTCAAGGCAACCAACCTCAAGAAGGTCCTCACTACTCTCAAGCTTTACAAAGCCAGCCTCGTGTTCCTCAACCGGCTGCAAGACCCTCTCAATTGCCTCTTGAATCTTCTCATCAACAACATGACTCATTTCCTCCTCTCAGTCAACAACGACTTCCTCATCAACGAAACACTCAACTCTTTTTAACCAAAACTTCAACTCCTCTTTCATCTACAGCTTCTGCAGCTTCCGCAGCTCCATCGTATCCGGATCCCTATCCGAACGATCGTCTCCCTCAATACCAGCGCAACCAAATCAAACCCAATCTCGCACCTACTCGTCCGGAGGTCTTCTACTATGACGAAGAAGGTCGCAAAGTCTCTGCCACCCAGATTAGGCAGTCAACACCAAGGCCTGACGAACGAAACCAGTCGTTCCAACAACGACAACAGCAATTTCAACAACGTCAACGCAACCAACCGTTCCTCAACGGAAGCCGCCCCAACTTGCTCAGCCCAACTCAGCTTCTGAGCACCATCATCGTCCCCAGAGGTCGACTCCACAAGAACTTCAATCAAGGCGCCATTGCTCGCCGAATCTCCGATCGTCAAATCAGCCAACGCTTGGGCTACACGATCAACCATGAGGAACTCAGCAAACAAATCCAGCTTCCTCCAATCATCGAAGGGTTTGGTACTCTCTTTTGGACCACTACAGCCCTGGCCGATCAGCCACCAAGATGGGCTCAGATCCCCCATTCATCCAAGACACTGGCCAACGTTATCGACCAGCCATTCACCACCAAGGCAGATCACCCTCACAGGTACTACGACGGCATCGACCTCGCAATCTTTCCCATGGATGACAACTCCTACACTCGGGACATCACATTCAACTCCCACAAGCGCGGAGCTGACTGGTTCCTGAAGATCAGGGAAGATCGCAAACTCAAGGAATCCCCTTGGGAGGAGACGTACATCTACGTCCATTGGAACCAGGTAGTCTATTTATATGGATTACTCCAAATCATTACAGATACGCCACTTCCTCCGGCGACTGAAATGTTTAAGACCAGGAGCGGCACTTTCGCCTCCAAGAGCTTCCAAGATGCAGAAAGACACGTCCAGTACTTCGTCGACGTCATCCAGGAGCCCCGCCTCAAAGGATCACTCAGAATGGTCCACATCACACAAGAAACACTCGAGCCAGATCAAACGATCCTGGGAGTCATCAGCTTCCCCTGGCACGAAATGGAACTTTTCGTCCAGAAGCTCCACTTATTCAAGGCCAACATCTAGGATAAGCTCAAACACGGACACGGAGTATGTAAGATACAAAACAAGCCAAAAATAAAAATCACCAAAATAAACAAATAAACCAAAAACTAGAAAACAACAAAAAGCCATAAAAATAGCAAAATAACAAAAATCAAAAAAAAAATATAAAAACTTGTCAAAATATTACCAAAAAGCCACAGAAACAACGTAGTCAATAAAAATAAGCTTGATATTACTTTTAGAAAAGTTTTATCCCTTCTTACGCTGCATGCTCTCATTTTCGATTTTCTGTTTTTAGAGATATGTTGAATGCACCACTTGATGTATTGCCTCAATCTCGCAAATCTATTTAAAATCCACCAAAGATCATACCAAAATCATTTCTTTCATGAGAATTGTTGGAATGCACCACTTGATGTATTGCCATCCTTCTCATTCTTCTTCTTCAGCCAACATTTCAAATTCAAAACATCGTTTCACTAATCTTACGGTCTAAATCACCTTGCGATCATGCTCAACGATCACATTTTCTAAACTTTGAATTTCCATGTCTGACTGACTCAAAGTTTTGAAGAAGTAATATCTCTTCCAGAGCTCTTTTACAGTTAAAAACAACAAGTCTGCGAAACTTTTCCCAGAACATGTTTTAGTTAAACCCGAAATTCGGTCATTTGCAAATAAAGCAGTTATCAGAAATTGTCGTGAAGATTTAGGCACGACCTCTTTCCAATTTTCAATTTTTGATACTCATTAACGTCCTCGGGAATGTTCAGCCTCTTTGTGCGAACATATCCATCATTTATAAGCCTAGCCAGCTGGGGGACGGAGAACTGACCCGATCATGGCCGCGTCAGTCAACTGACCACGTTTGCACAGTCAACCAATCTTTTTGTTTGGCTACTTGTTTAACATGTGCATATCTTCTTCTTTAAGATTAAAAATTATGATCAAAAAGTACTAGCCTGAACAAGGTGGTATTTCATTCTTTCCTGTCATAAGAAAAGCTCTATCCTTGTTAAAACGGTGGTAAAATTTACACAGAATCGATTATTGACGATCATAGAAACTCGAACAAAGTTAGCCCAACGAGCAGTTTATACGTAACAAAAGGCACTAGCTAGACACTAAGCACAGGTAAAAATTGGCTTGATACGGTGACTCTAGTTATTTGTTTGATGAAACGACGACTGTCTCACGACGCACTAATCATTTTGAGCAGATTAAATGAGATATCGTTCCAGCAAATTAAAGAAGGTCCCTCGCTGCAAGTTTAAATGGTAAAAGAAGTCTCGTTCTTCACGTTCCACTTCGCGGTAACATCAACGACTCAAATTTCTGACGATACACTCGATTCCCTCTGATGCACGGTTCGCCGACAACGCTGGATCAACGGCACTCCGATCCGGACCATGACGGCGCCGACACCCAACATCGTTCCGACGTTTCCAATGATGAACTGATCAACTTCCAACCTCAACTCTAACACAATCTTCGTTCTAAAAAGGTCCAGTTTCATGAAGACAGAAGACTTCTCAATGGTTTAAGTATCAAGAACTTGATTAAGTCATGTGACTTTAGAACTGTTAACAATTATGATAATTTGAATTTGGCACAATAACCAACAAAAAAAAAAAAAAAACCCCTTCAAAAAAAATTAAATTTAAAATTTTTAATTTCAAACTTTTAAGTTCATATTAATCTTAGCGTTATACAACCAAAAATTATTTTTATTTTGTGAAAGAACAGCATATTGAAAAGCTTCAATTTAAATTCTTTCCACCCGTTCATTTCACGTGGCATCAACATAGCACACAGTCATTTTAACATGGCACAAACACAAAACACAGCTTTTTAGCTACACAAACATTTTACATGGTCAACTCACACTTACACATCGTAGTAACATTTTTTTATCAACTAATTTTATGTTCCCCCTAATTATTTGCAAAATTTATGTTAGAAAACATTTTTTTCTCAGTATTCGAAAAACTATTATCATTTAAATATTACCTCGAATTTTATATTATTATTATTTGCAATAATCTTTAATTGTCCTATTTTATTTTCAAAAATGTCGATACACTTTTGTAAATTTATTTTTCTTAAAGTGCCAATCGGCCTTCCCTTTCTAAATTCCCTTCAGCAATTTTCGGAACCCCGACTTACACTTTCCCGGGGGTGTTAAGAAACAGTCCAATTAAAGTATTATTTGATATTATTAAATGCAAATATTCAAAAGCCAAAACCAAAGTTTTAAAGCAAGCTTCAAAAATCTCTCAACTTTCATGCAAGTTAACCTTTGGCATTTAGAGAATTCTAAAAATAGCTACCATGCATTTTCCATGCATTTTTCATTACATTTTCCTCCTCCCTCCCGGTACACATTCAAAAACCAAACAGAAAAGTAAATCACACATGACACGGCCGGATGGTCCTCTCCCGCTTTGATTTTCACACAGTACATCTCACTTCCTAAAAATCATATCCCAAAAACTTTAATCGCTCTCGGGCCATCATTGAAAGAACAACGAAAATTGAAATCTCCAATTTCATTTTATCCGACTCCAAAAATCTCATAAGTATCCAAGGGTACTTATTCGATACAATGGTATCGGTACCCATTTAATTTACTTTTATTTTCTTTTCATTTTGTTTGGCAAATTTTTATGTTCAAAATCAAAATTAAATCTTCTGTCGTAGATTTAATTCCTTATAATTTTATGTTGATTTCATTTGTTTAAAACATTCAATCTAACCATGTCCATCGAGGTTAATAAAAACAACGAATACTGAAACTAAGTCATCAGATGTATGTTAGGGACAGATCACAGGTTTTATCAAACTAGTCTTATCCAAACGGCGTTACACGGTTACTCCGAAATATTTTACATGTTAAAGTTTCCTATTCGAGTCTAATCGTTTGCCCAAAGTTGGAAACGAAATATAACTCTTAGGATACTTTGTTTCACCTACGATTGCCCAAAGTTGGAATCGTACATTCAATACTTTCGATTGCCCTAAGCTGGAATCGAAACTGTAATCTTTGGCATTGCTAATTCAAGATCTTTGAAACACATCTCTCGCACGTCTATCAGCGAGGTATTGCCCGTTAGTGGAATACTGTCTGATATTCGTTATTGCTCGGGTCCCTTAAATAGGTTACCCCACGGCTAAGTTCATCTCGAGCAATTAGGAGAAGACAGTCGACGACGAGGGAAAAGGACAGAGATCTCCAGTTTCCCACAGTCAGGTTGGCAGGGATTGAAAACCCCTAGTCATCTCCAGAAAGGATTCAAACACCTTTTCTGACGACTAAATCACATATTTCGGAGATCTTGACGATTTACTTTTATTAGAGTAGATTACAAGATTAACATGGCAACTCACGGCATCCGATAGTAGTCCTCACAGACCACGATCGAAGTCTTTCACACAAATTCTGTCTCTTTTACATACGTTTCGAAGTTTTGAATACAAATCACACTCATTTTCTTGTGATTTCTACATGAACTTTTAAACACCTTTTGGCTAGTTATCGTAATATTTTGTTATATTGCGTTTTATTTACGCGTTGCTCCTCTTGAATAAATTTTCAAAGTACCGTTTTCGACTTTGAAAATATTTCATTAATCGCATTCGCTTGTAAAACGTTTTATAATAAGATCCGAGTTGGCTTTCAACAGCATGAAAGGAAAAAGCTTTGAGGTGCTTCCTGTAGTTAAGGTTGAAATCTTGGCCTAGATTTAGTTTTTCCTTATGTTGAAAGTGTTCACGACGCATTTGATCCATGTCGGGAGGGGAGATAACATTCACAAAAACACACACACATTTCTGATCTCACGGAAAACGACCTCTGGTGAGCCGACGAGTCCGTTCAATGTGCTAGTTAGCGTTGCCGATTCGTAATGAGCGATCTAAGTTGGTTTTGCCAATCCTAATTTCTAACCGTATGTGATCCAACAAAAAAGAGCTAGCGGATACCATATCGATGCAAGATAGGTGAATGTTATCCAGTTTTTGTAGAGCATATCCTGCATGACCGAGGATGCCTAAAAAACACCATTTATTATTATTTTTATTGTCAATTGCGTCTAACTCTAACCGGGAACCAAGCAAATAAACAAAATGCCATTTACAAAGCCATTCATTTTTAGCTAAGATAGCTATCATTTTCCTTATTTTCATTTTCATTTTCATACATTAACAATGCCAAACTCATTATCTAAATTCACTAAAAACATCCCTTATCATTTCACTAATTTCATTAACCGTTTATCATGTTGTCGGAGCATTATTAACGAACAACCTACACTAACTAATTTATCTGACAAAACTCATTATCAAATTCGTTTTCGATCTGTCACTGACAATATTCACTTTTATGGATCCTACCCTCTTAATGATCCTATCTTTGTCACTGAAATTTATCATAACGCTAATCATTACGCTAAAACAAAATACATTTCATTTACTGGCCAACTCTGGTCATTTCATCTAGATCTTAAATCCTTTGAAGTTTTTCACGGTATTTCAAGAGTCTGCAAACTCATTTCTGATAGATTAACTGACTCGATCATTATAAACCAAGAATTACTAAAAGATCCGGAAGACAACGGAGAATTCCACATTACACAGCTGATCGGGCTCATTACTACTTTTGAAAAACTAGAAACCCGCTCAGGTCTCTTAGCTTTGTCTATTCCTACAATAGAATCTACATTTTCAGACCCACCGGGTCATCATTTTAACTCTCACAAAAGTCGTCCAGAGATTTCACTACCTACAGTTATTTCACAATTAAAAGCTCTTCTCGTCGCTTTTAGACAAAATTTATACACTAGAGATTTAGCTCTTCTTCGATTTAACTGCAATTTCATTAACTCATTTGCTTTGGACATTCTTGCCTGTTTCTCCTATTATGAAAACAGACTTCACCCTCTTCTTCTGTTAAAACATAGGCAATCGAGAAATGCCAACCAAAAGAACGCTAAAAACGCATTAATTAATCTTCAAACTGGCGCCTCTAAAAAGTAGATTACGTAAAAGACCAGCGAGTCTTTCTCAATCCAATACTGCTACGTCAGATCCTTCTTGGTTAGATTCTTCAAAAGAAGACAAGAAACCTTCATTAGCTTCTTTAGCCACTAAAAATTATTCTAAAAAGAAATCTCGCACTACACTAAATAATTCATCTTCATTAATTACTCCTTCCACTTCTTACGATTCATTATCCACTATTACTGAACCCAGTATCGTACATGAAGAAGATAATCTTTATGCTATTCGCATTCCTAATAAACCTTTTGATACAGTCTTTAAAATTCAACTTTTAAACGCTGATTCTACAAATTTACCAATTATTTCTACCTTTTACAAGTCTCCTAATAAAGTCGATAATCATTTACTAGAAAATCACTATCCTATTTACGATAACATTGGGCAATGCAATGCCACGCTAATCACTAAAAGACATTACAATCCAATTAAAATCGCTAATGCTAAAAACCCCGCTTTAATTTCCACTTATAAAACAGAGCACAATAATGACACTACTTATTCTGAAACACAAAAAGTTCGTATTTCAGACATACAGGGCCAATACTCTATGCTCACTCCTTCTTTCAATGAGTTTCAATATGACAGATTGCCAAATGCAAAATCATTAACATTACTAAAACCTTTAAAAATTTCTCATTCAATTAGCATTTCTGGGCAAGCCATAAAAACTCCTGTTAAAAATAAAACTTACAAACCTTTAAAGAAATTCATTTCTTCATCATGTCCTCCGATCAAAACAAAACCACTTATCAAGAAAGTTCCAAAACCAATTACCCCACAATTCTCATCCCAGATTTCACCAAACTTGAACCCCCAAGTCCTTCAGACCTCTACACCAACCCCCAACCCAGCACCAGTTACCAACAGCCCGCCACTAAAAATCAACCCCACCCAATTTTTGCAAAACTGGTTCATGATTCAATCAGTTATATCCCAACTCCAACAGAATCAAGCACAAACCAATCAAAACTCTCCCCTAGAATAAAACACCTCAATTACACAATATACAATGATATACTACTTGTTTTATCAAAACTATCTTGGATTCTTTCCAAACCAGCACTTTCAATTGAGCAAACTAACCAAAATCACTTTATACGTGAACGACTTAAACTCATTCGTTCCGAAATTAATGACACATATAATGTGTGCAAAGCAGATTTCACTGAACTTAACAATCTAACTCAATCATTTTCAAATTTAGCAGAACATGTACCTTCCCACATTTTCCAAATGCTCCTTAACACTAATTTTTATCATAACGAGCAATTAAAGAAAAACGCCAAACGAAACTTTAAAGGCAAGAAAACTAATAAATTTTCTCCATACTAAATACAATATACATTTCATAATGTCTTCATTTCCCACTGATGAACATCGCAAGTTTGCGAAACAGATGGAAGCTTCTTACAATGAAATAATTCCAGATAATTTAGACCAAGTCCCCACTTCTTTATTACATATTTATGGACCGTCTAAAGATCCTCTTGACACTCTCTATATTTCATTTTTACATTTTAAACATTTGATGGAACAAAGACACTGCTTTCTCATTTCGAGACATCATTCGATACAATTAAAATTGTTACATGCCCATTCACAAATGGAATCTATTCTTCATCAAAATAGAACTTTGTTTGAGGAACTCCAAACTATTAAACAACTTCTCACTAACTCAAATAATCGTTCTTCTTCTTTGCCGCACCCTCCGATAAATAATTATCAACCGGCATTTTCATTTTCACGCCAACACGAGAATAGATCTATTCCTCCAAATTCATTATCGCCTGATGAAAATCCTGTCGATTACTCTAATCAAACAGGTTCATTAGATTCTTCATTTTATAACACAACAAGCTCACAGGATTACTCTCATGGCTCCTCTTTTTAACACAGACATGCCACAACCTTTGCTTGAACCTCTTCAACCTCCTGGAGCTCCTTTGAGAACCACAGCCTCATTTGCCGATGTTTTAGAACTCAGTCAGAAACTAAGTAGCTTAATGGTTGATCAAAGACGCCTCACTTCTCAATTAGATAACATAAGAGATATAGTTATTGATATGTTACACACACTCGCGTCTACGGAACGACCTCTTACTCCTCCAAGATTTTATAGACGTCCCCAAAGATCTGCTAGTTTTAACAGAGATCGCACTCCTCCTCGTTAATTTTCATAATTTCTAACTAATCAGTGCAAATCTACCTATGGCCAGCAGACCTCCTTCTCGTATTTACCTTATGCCTCTAGATTCTTCTTCCTCAAACATTTATTCACAAGATATTTTATCTCATTTATCAGCTATTAACCCAAGAGCTTTAGCAACTCATCCTCCACAAGAAGCTAACATTGATTTAATCAAACATTTACGCAATATTCTTCATACTCTTGATACA
>Ga0208363_1000300_pt1 | contig 13259 bp, 22 predicted proteins | sample LakMenEpi03May11_FD_150666 | JGI IMG/M metagenome (GOLD analysis project Ga0208363, IMG submission 150666) | Freshwater microbial communities from Lake Mendota, WI - 03MAY2011 deep hole epilimnion (SPAdes) | ecosystem: Environmental > Aquatic > Freshwater > Lake > Epilimnion/Euphotic zone ...
AAGCTTACGTTGTTTCAGGACAAGTAACTTCACAACAGGCGTTAGATAGAAACAGGTTAGCAAATGCAACTTTAGGCGGTTAGAAAATACAACAAACAAACAATAATTAAATTAAATAGATATGCGAATAGTTGAATTAATAATTGACGAAAAAGACGAAACAAGCGGAATAGACGCAGTTTCAGTTGTGTCAAGTCCTGCAATAGAAAGCGACTTTATAGCACTAAAAAAACACGAAATAGAGTTAAAAGAAGTTGATGCTGAAAAGCGTATTTTAATGGGTGCAGCTTTAATTCCTAATAAACAAATTTACCGCAAGAACGACAAGAACGAAGAATACTATATTTACTTTTCTGAAGAAACGGTACGCAAAGCAAGTGAATTGTTTTTTATGAACAGCAACCAGAACAACGCAACTTTAGAACACAAACAAAAGTTAGACGGAATGAGTGTTGTCGAAAGTTGGATTACAGAAGGAAAAAACGACAAGTCAACGAACTATGGTTTTAATTTTCCAAAAGGTACGTGGGTTATTTCTATGAAAGTAAACAACGACGAAATTTGGAACAAAGTTAAATTAGGCGAAGTAAAAGGATTTTCTATTGAAGGTTATTTTGCGGACAAATACGAAATGAGTTTAGTAAATGAAGAACAAATTTTAATGGATAAAATCAAAGAAATTATTTTAAATGGCGAAGCAAACTAACGTTAAAGTTCATCTTAAAAAACCGAAAGTTAAACGTGCAGGAGTACACGCAAAAACACGAAATAGTAAATTAAAGTCAAGTAAAAATTATACTAAAACTTATACACGACAAGGACGTTAATTTTAAAAATACAACAAATAATAAACAATTAAATTATACATATATGAACACACTACAAAACGTTTACGACAGATTATCCGACAAAACGGAATTAGCAAAGCACGAAGTTAATTTAGCAGATTTAAAACTTTTAGAAAATAGACTAAAAGACATTTTTGTTTATGAGAAAAAACTTGATGTTATAAACCCAAAATTACTTGAATTAAACAAACAAAAACAAGACGCAGTTAATCAATTAAAATTAATTTATAAAAATTCAATAGAGACACTTGCTGAATTTGAAAAACAAGCAAAATTACTTGGTTTAGACCCTGCAACTTTACCTGCGTTTAGGTCGTTAAAAAATGAATCGGTTATTGTAATACAAGAATATTTAAAATAAATAAACAAAACACGAAATATGAAAACAAGCGTAATTAATCAAATCAAAACTTTACTTGGAATGGAAGTAAAACTTGAAACAATGAAATTAATGGACGGCATCACAATTTTTGAAGCTGACACTTTTGAAACTGACAAAGAAGTTTTTATTGTAACTGAAGACGAACAAAAAATACCAGTTCCAATCGGAGAATATGAATTAGAAGACGGACGTATTTTAGTAGTAGAAGTTGAAGGAATTATTTTAGAAATAAAAGAAGTTGCAACAGAAGAAGAAGTTGTTGAAGAAGAAGCTCCAGTAGTAGAAGAAGAAGTTGAAGCACAAGCAACACCAACAGCAAAGAAAACAATTGAAAGCGTAGTTAAAGAAACGTTCTTTGCAGAAATAGAAAAATTAACACAAGAAAATATAGAGTTAAAAGCACAATTAGAAAAGTTGTCTAAAGTTGACGAAGTTACAACAGAAGTAACCGAACTTGCAGACGTAAAGCCAATTGCGTTTAACCCTGAAAACAAGAACGAAGTTGAACATTTTCAATATGGTTCAAAGAGACCACGCACAACAATGGACTCAATTTTAGAAAAAATAAGTAATTTAAAATAAGTATTAACAATTTAAAAAAATTAAAAAATGGCATTAGTAACAACAGGTACTACTTACGCAGGAGAATTTGCCGGTAAGTATATCGCAGCAGCTTTATTAAGCGCACCAACATTAGAGCAAGGTGGAGTAACAATACTTCCAAACGTTGCTTACAAACAAGTAATTCAAAAAGTAGCAACAGGTTCAATCGTAGTAGATGCTTCTTGTGCATTTACAAACACAGGAGACGTTACACTAACTGAAAGCGTTTTAACAACAAAAGAACTTCAAGTTAACCTTGAACTTTGTAAAAAAGATTTATTCCAAACTTGGCAAACAGCAGAAATGGGTTATAGTGGTTTCAGAACTTTACCTAAAACGTTTTCGGATTTCTTAATTGCACACGTAGCTGAAAAAGTAGCAGCAGCAACAGAAACTGCAATATGGAGTGGAACAGCAACAAGTGGTTCTTATTTAGGGCTTAAAGCGAAGTTAATCGCAGCAGGTGCGCCATTTGTAGGTACACCATTAACAGGTGCAGCTTTAACAGCAGCAAACGTTATTTCTGAAATGGGTAGAGTTGTAGATTTAATTCCTGCAACACTTTACGGAAACGAAGGATTAAGATTGTATGTATCTCAAAAAATTGCTAAATTGTACGTTCGTGCATTGGGTGGTTTTGGTGCTTCTGGATTAGGAGCTAACGGAGTTAACGCACAAGGAACACAATGGTACACAAACGGTTCACTTTCTTTTGACGGTATTCCTGTTTTTATGGCTAACGGACTTGGAGCAGACAATATGATTGCAACAACTGTAGACAACCTTTATTTTGGCTGTGGTTTATTAAACGACCAAAACGAAGTTAAAGTTATTGATATGGCAGACATTGATGGTTCACAAAATGTACGTGTAGTTTTACGTTACAATGCAGGAGTTGAAATTGGTTTTGCTTCAGACGCAGTAACTTACGGAGCGTAATATTAAATAAAAAGCGGGATGTAAAAATTCCGCTTTATTTTATTCATAATTTAAAAACAAAACAAAATGGCTTGTTTATTAACACACGGTAGAGCTGAATCTTGTAAAGAATTTGTTGGCGGTATAAAAAGTATTTATTTTATTAACTACGGAGATTTAGGCGCAATTACTTATGATGGTATTTCACCTGCAAATCCAGATATTAGCGACCAAATTAAAACTATTGCAGGAACTTTCAGTTTATTTAAGTACGACTTAAAAGGTGCAAATTCTTTTGAACAAACAATTACAAGTTCACGTGAAAACGGAACAACATTTGTTGAGCAAACTTTAACTTTTACAATCAAAGGTTTAGACACAATAACTACAAGACAAATGAAATTACTTGCTTGGGGTAGACCACACGTTATAATTAAGACGAACGCTAACAATTTCTTTTTAGCAGGACTTAATCACGGAATGGATGTAACAACAGGAACTATTGCTAACGGTACTGCAATGGGTGACTTAAACGGTTACACATTGACACTTGTTGGACAAGAGCCAATTCCTGCAAATCATTTGCCTGTTGCTTCACCTTATGCTGATGCAAATTTAGTAGGTGCAACAAACGTATTTACAGGTTTAACAACTACAAATATTATTTCAGTTTAACACTTAAAAATAATTTTTTTAAAGCCATTCTTATTGAGTGGCTTTTTTTTTGTCTTAAAAAAAGAACAAAAACACGAATATTTAATTATACTAATATGATAGTATTAACACCTTCAGGAAGTCCACAAACATTTAGTTTTATTCCACGTGATAATACGTTTAATGTTATGGAACTAACAGACGAACAAACAAACGTAACAACACCTGTAGCAATTACTTCAAGCACAACAGGAGACTATATAAACACGATTACAGCAACCTTTAGTTTAGTAGAAGGACATTTTTACAATTTAGTTTTAAGAGTAGGCACAACCATAATTTTTAAAGACCGTGTTTTTTGCACGGCACAACCATTAGTTACATTTTCGGTTAACAATAACCAATATGTAAGTAATACAACAACAAATGATTTTATAGTATATGAATAATTTACACGTTTTAAATTTGTCGGCTTATACGTCACCTGTTATTTCGGAAACTAACCGAGAAAATTGGGTTGACTTTTTAACTGAAGAAGGCGACCAATACTTTCAATTCTTAATTGAGAGATATTCTAATTCAACAACGAACAACGCTATTATAAACAACGTAGCACGATTAATTTACGGAAAAGGATTAAGTGCATTAGACGCTAATAAAAAGCCGAATGAGTACGCACAAATGATGTCTTTATTTCACAAAGAAGACGTACGTAAAATGGTGTTGGATAGAAAAATGTTTGGACAATTTGCTATTCAAGTTCACTACAACGACAAGCACGACAAAATATTAAAAGCATATCATATTCCTGTTAACCTTTTAAGAGCTGAAAAATGCGACAAAGACGGAAACATAACAGGTTATTATTATTCGGACAATTGGGAAGATACTAAAAAGTTTGCACCGATTAGATTTAATGCTTTTGGATATAGCAAAGACAAAATAGAAATACTTTATTCTAAACCTTATTCGGTTGGAATGAAATATTACGCTTATCCGGACTATCAAGGTGCTGTTCCTTATACACTTTTAGAAGAAGAAGTTGCAGACTATTTAATTAACGAAGTTCAAAACGGATTTAGCGGTACTAAAGTTGTAAATTTTAATAACGGAATACCAACGGACGAACAACAAAGTATTATTTCAAACAAAGTTTTAAGCAAGTTAACAGGTTCACGCGGACAAAAAGTAATTGTAGCTTTTAACAACAACGCAGAAAGCAAAACAACGGTTGAAGATATTCCGTTAAACGATGCTCCAGAACACTACACTTATTTAAGCGAAGAATGTTTACGCAAAATTATGTTAGGACACAACATAACTTCACCTTTATTATTTGGTGTTGCTTCAACAAACGGCTTTTCAAGTAACGCAGAAGAACTTAAAAATTCAAGTATATTATTTGACAATATGGTTATACGACCATTCCAAGAAGAACTATTAGATGCGTTCGATAGCATATTAGCTTACAACGGAGTTGCTTTAAAGTTATTCTTTAAGACTTTACAACCTTTAGAGTTTACGGACTTGGAAAACACGCAAAACGAAGAACAAGTTGCAGAAGAAACAGGAACGGAATTAAGCGCACATACAAACCCATTAATTGATTTAGGCGAAGAACCACAAGACAATTGGATTTTAATAGATGAAAAAGAAGTTGACTACGAAAATGACGATGAAGAAAACGAACTATTAAGTAAAGAACCTAAACAAAGTTTATTAAACAAAATTGTAAACTTGGTTTCTACAGGTGATGCAAGACCAAATATTACAAGTAAACAAGACAAAACTATTGACGGAGTAAAGTTTGTTGTTCGATATAAATACGAAGGCGAAGTAACGGACAATCCACGTGAATTTTGTACACAAATGGTAAAAGCAAACAAGATTTACCGTAAAGAAGACATTATAAGAATGGAAACACAAGTTGTTAACGCAGGTTGGGGGCCAAAAGGAACAGACTACTATTCTATTTGGTTATACAAAGGCGGTGGAAATTGTCACCATCGTTGGAATAAACAAGTTTATGCAGTATTTGAAGGAACAGGATTAAACATAACCGCAAACACTAAAAAATTAGCACAAGCAAAAGCCGCTAAATTTGGCTATGTAGTTACTAATCCAAGTTTAGTTGCAACACGTCCAATAGACATACCAAACACACACGGGTTTTTACCTACAAACAAACGTTTTCAATAATGGCAGAAGCACTTTTAATAACACGATTAGATTTAACAAAATTTACATCATTGAATGGAAATGTTGATGTAGATTCGTTTTTACCTTACATCAAGATTGCACAAGATACAGACTTACAAAATTTCACAGGAACGAAGCTATTAGACAAGATAAAAGCGGACATCATAGCAAATACATTAAGTGGAAATTATTTAACGCTTACAACGACTTATTTAAAGCCAATGTTAATTCATTTGGCAATGAAGTATTATTTGCCGTTCGCAGCTTACACGATTTCAAACAAAGGAGTTTACAAACACAATTCTGAAAATTCAACAAGCGTAGAAAAAAGCGAAATAGACTTTTTAATTGAAAAGGAAACACAAATAGCACAACACTACACACAACGTTTTATTGACTACATAAGCAACAACACAAGTTTGTTTCCTGAATACAACACGAACTCAACAAGTGATATGTTTCCAGACACAAACAATAATTACACTGGATGGTACATTTAAGAACATACAAACCAAAGGAAGTTAATATCGTAAAGTTAAAGACTTACCTAAATACTATAAAAAATGGGAAGTAGTTGGGGTTCTTTACCGTCAAGAACAAGTCCAAAAGGCGGTCAACGTGGTTGCCTATGTAAAGACGGAAAAAGGTATTCTATAAAGTGTTGTAACGGAAGTTTACACGCACAAGGAATTGGAGTAATTGACGGTGTAGTAAATCCAATAGTACCTATTTTTCCTGCTAACACTATTGCACCTGTAATAAGTGGCGCTACGTCTTTAGGTAGTGTACTTTCATCAACAACAGGAACTTGGATAGGAATACCTACACCAACTTTTGCTTACCAATGGAGAAGGGGTGTAACAAATATAACAAGCGCTACAAATTCAACATATACTTTAGTAGTTGGTGATTCAGCACAAAATATAACTTGTGTAGTAACAGCAACAAATACTTTAGGAAGTGCTAATGCAACTTCAAATATTATAACAGCACAAACATATTCAGCACCTGCTAATACTATTGCACCTGTTATTAGTGGAACAACAACACTTGGAAGTTTACTTTCATCAACAACGGGTACTTGGACAGGCAATCCATCACCTACTTTTTCTTATCAATGGACAAGAAATGGTTTACCTATAATTGGTGCAAATTTATCAACATACTCATTGATTTTAGCTGATTCTCTTGCTAACATTCAATGCTTAATAGTTGCAACAAATGCTTTAGGTAGTGATGGCGCACCAAGTAATATAATTACAGCAAATGATTTTACTTTAATTACAAATAGAATAACAGAAATTAACGACCAAAGAATAACAGAAAATAATAATAACAGAATAACACAATAAATTATGGCAGATTTAAAAATTAGTCAATTAACCGCAAAAGGAACAGCAATAGCAGCTACCGATTTATTAGAAATTAGCGAAAGTGATGGTGCAGGTGGTTATGTAACAAAGTCGGTTACAGGTGCAAATATTACAACAGGTGTAGCATCAGTTTCAGCAACAACACCTGTAGTCGCAACAGGAACGACAACACCAGTTATTAGTTTAGATTCAAATTATGGAGACACTCAAAATCCGTATGCTTCAAAGACTGCAAATAATATTTTAGCCGCACCAAACGGAACGGCAGGAGTTCCGACATTTAGAGCTATTGTAGGCGCAGATATTCCAACACTTAACCAAAACACAACAGGAACGGCAAGTAACGTTACAGGAATTGTAGCAGTAGCAAATGGTGGTACAGGCACAGCAACACCAAGTTTGGTAGCAGGAACGAACATAACTGTTACAGGGACTTTTCCTAATCAAACAATAACCGCTACAGGAACAGCAGGAGCAGTTACACAAATTGTTGCAGGAACAAATGTTACAATATCACCTGCAGGTGGTACAGGAGTAGTAACAATAAACTCAAGTGGTGGTGGTGGTGGTACAGAAATAGGTGCGCAAATTGGAGGTGGAATTGTTATTGCAGTATTTAATGATGGCGGAGTTAATAAAGCACTTGTTGCAAGTTTAACGAATTTATCCACGAGCCTTATGTGGACAGTAACTGCACAACAGACTGTTTTAATAGGTGCTACTGCTCAAAGTTATTCGGATGGTCTTACCAATACTAATGCAATTATAGCACAAACAGGAGCTTCTGCAACCACAGCTTATGCTGCAGGAATAGCAAGACTTTTTGCAGGTGGGGGATTTAGCGATTGGTATTTACCCGCACTTTGGGAGTTAAATATGTGTTTAAATTCAGCGGCTATAGTAAATAAAATATTAGGAAGTTCAAATGGTTTTTTAAATGGTTTTAATTATTGGAGTTCTACGGAGACAAGTGCAAGCAATGCTTCAAATATGAGTGCAACTAATGTCACTGTTATTGACAATGCAAAATCAGCCAACCGTTGTATACGAGCAGTAAGAATACATACAATCTAAATAAATTAATATGAAAGTACAAATAGGATATTATAACGAGCAAGGAACTTATATAGAAGAACTTGTTGATGTTATTGAAAGAACAACAGAAGAACTAATACAAGATAAAGAAGCGCAGCTTTTAGCTATGTATGAAGAGTTGAAAGCTCTTAAAGGAGAATAAATGAAAAGTAACTATTTAGCAATTCTTTATTTTATTGCGGGTTTTTTAACTTCGTTTTCTTTGATTTGTCAAGGCACAGAACCTTACATTAATTTGGCTGGAGTTACTTTGTTTTTTTACTTAACTTTCAGTTTAACAGAAGCACTTGAAGATTTAGGATTATGAGACTACAACTTTTTTTATTACTTTACACAATTAAAAATTCAGCGTTGAAACTATTAACTATTTGCTTTTCGTTTTTTTTACCTATTAGCGGAATACTTGGACTTTTATTTGCGTTAATTTTAGCAGATACAGTTACCGGAATTTGGAAAGCAAAACACCAAAAACAAGAAATAACATCACGCAAACTTTCGGCAATAGTTTCTAAATTACTTTTATACGAGTTGACGGTTATACTTTTTTACCTTATAGACTATTTTATTCTTAACCAAATAATTTTACAATTCTTTTCAGTTCCATTAATGCTTACAAAAGTTTTAGCGTTGGTACTTGCATCAATAGAAATTATGAGTATAAACGAAAATTACAAAGTTGTTAAGGGAATAGACATTTGGCAGTCGGCAAAGTTATTGTTTGCAAGAGCAAAAGAAGTTAAAGACAACATTAATAAGTTAAAATGAATTTATCTAAACACGTTACGTTAAAAGAATTTCAAGCTTCAGGAATAGCAACGTTACGAAACCTTAACAACCAAATGAACGAGTCGCAAATTGCGTCCGCAAAATTATTGTGTGAAAATGTGTTTGAACCGTTAAGAATTCACTTAAACACACCTATACAAATTAGTTCGGGTTTTCGTTCAGTACAGGTTAATAAAATGATAAAAGGAAGTTCAACAAGCCAACATACAAAAGGCGAAGCAATGGACTTACAAATAGGCGCTAAAGGTTTTAATTTTATAAAAGACAAGTTAGACTTCGACCAACTTATTTGGGAGTTTGGAAACGATGAAAATCCGTCTTGGGTTCACGTTAGTTATAGTTCTAAAAATCGTAAACAAGTATTAAAAGCAACCAAAAAAAATGGGAAAACTATTTATTCTAATTATTAGCATTTTACTTTATTCGTGTTCGGCTCAATACCATTTGAACAAAGCAATTAAAAAGGGTTACGTTTGTGAAGACACTTTACAAATGGACACAATAAGAATAGCAACTATTGATAGCGTTCCGGTAATTGTAAACAACGAAATAATTTACGAAAAATTTATTACGCAAAAAGATACAATAGTTAAATGGAAAACTAAAAATGTTTACGTTCCAAAAACACGAATAGAATTAAAACGTGAATACAAAATAAAAATAAAAACTATCTATAAAGACAAGGTAGTTGAAAAAGCGGAAGCACGAGCTGAAGGTAAAAAGAACCGTCCAAAAGGAAACCTTAACTTACTTTTTGTAGGTGTTGGGATAGGTTTACTATTATCGTGGCTTTGGAAAAACGGAATTAAATCTATAATCTAAATTTTTATGGCAAATAACAGCGCAAGGTTTCGACTAAAACAAGACGAAATCGAAATACTTATGCAGTATCGTGGCATCAAAAACGCAACTGATGAAGCTGGAGTTGATGACAAAGACGTAAAACACGGATGGCTAAAAACTAAACAAGCAAGTTTATTCTTTAAGAACCCAAACTTTAAGGTTGAAGAACTAAACGCTATTCAACAAATAAAAGACGAATGTATTAAAGAAGTAAAGTTATACGCTCCGAAATATCACGCAATAGAAACAATAAAAAGCGAAGACACGCATTTACTTGTAATTGACATCGCAGACTTGCATATTGGTAAACTTGCAACAGCATTTGAAACAGGCGAAGACTATAATTCACAGATAGCCGTTAAACGTGCAAAAGACGGACTACAAGGCATTTTAAACAAAGCTAAAGGGTTTTATATTGACAAAGTATTATTTGTTGCAGGAAACGATATTTTACACACCGACAACACAAGGCGAACTACAACAGGTGGAACACCACAAGATACGGACGGAATGTGGTATGACAATTTTTTAATGGCGAAGAATCTTTATATTGAACTTTTAGAACAATTAATAAGTTTTGCAGAAGTCGAAGTTGTTTACAATCCTTCAAATCACGATTACACACACGGCTTTTTTTTGATGCAGTTAATAGAAGCACACTTTAGCAATTCAAGTATTCGTTTTAACGTAGATTTAAAGCACCGAAAAGCGTTTAAATACGGAAACAATCTAATCGGCACAACACACGGAGACGGAGCAAAAATAGAACACTTACCTTTATTACTTGCAACTGAATTTCCTATATTATGGAGCAAAACTAAACACCGATATATTTATTCGCACCATATACACCACAAAACAAGTAAAGATATGATTGGTTGCACATTTGAAACTTTACGCAGTCCTTCAGGTTCTGACAGTTGGCATCATAAAAACGGATATACAGGCGTTCCAAAAGCGGTTGAAGGTTACGTCCATCACAAAGAATTTGGACAAATTGCAAGATTAACGCATATTTTTTAGTTTGATTAAATAATTTATAGTATATTTGTCATTCATAGTTGAAAAAAAGAAAACAGTTGTAAGCACCCAGCACGCAGCTGTTTTTTTTTGTTTGAATAATGCTAAATAAAGTTTACAAATACATACACTTTTGTAAGATATGCTTTACATAATAGGCATAATTCCGATTAATTGTCCCGTTTTTTACGAAATAAATTGGACTTTTTATGGTTATAACCCTAATAATAGCAATGGCTTTAAAGGTTTTACCTTTACTCTAATACATTATTAAGTAAAATTCACCTTAATTAAGTGTTTTACTTATTTAGAATGAATATAAATTACACTTTTTTCTATTCAGCAAACGCAATAAACACAAGGGTTTTAAAAAATAATTAAAAATAAATTAAAAATAATTGTTAAAAAGTATTGCAGTTATTAAAATAGTATATATATTTGCATATAATTATTAACGAAACAAAAACACTATGAAAACAGAATTTAACAAAGTAATTGATTTCTTGGAAACACAACAACAGGAAAACAAACTAAACACGAACCAACTGCATTTAATTATTCAAACTTTATGTACATTTTTAGACGATGAGCAGTTAAAAGAAGTAGAAAATTTATTTAACCAATTTAAAAAATAAGACTATGAAAAACTTAATTGATTACTTTACACCAACAACCGAAGAACACAAATCGTTTTTAAGGCACTTTTTAAGCACTCTAACGATGTTTATAGTGTTGGGTGGTATGTTCTATTGTTTAATGTATTTAAAAACGTTGTAAGATGGAAAATAGAAATTTAGAATTTTGGAATAAAGGTTGGGAATTAACCTACGAGTTTTTAGGTTGGACTTATTCAATAGCAGGAACTTGGGAGTTCAACGATTGGGACGAAGTTTCGGAATATGCGTTTATTGAATTAGAAGTTGAAATTTCGCAGAAGTGGGAAACAGAAACAGACGACAATTTACAACCGCACGTTTTAGGTGTTCGTCTTTTGGAAGATTTGCGCCTTGAGATGCAGGAAGCAATAAACAGCGATTTAGCACACTACAACTTTTGGGAATGGAAAACAAGCAATGACGATAGTAACTACACTTTTTATCACGAACTATGACAAGCGGAACTATATACGACCAATTAGATTGGTGGCAACGACAATGGCGAGGAACATTTGATTTAGGGTTATACCTTGAAGTTTGCAGAATTAAAAAAAACGAACAAATAAAATTTAAAACTATGAAACGATTTAAAGTAACTTTTAAAACTTGGGCGTATGTTGGCGCACCTGTTAAGTTAGAAACACGAATTGTTGAAGCATACGACTTCCAGCACGTTAAAAACTTAATACAAAAAAACGATGATATTATAATTGAAATTAAACAAATAGAAAAATGAAAACAGCAGTACAACAAGTATTTAGCGATTTAGAAAAATTGCATCCACAATTATTTAATGTTTACACAACCGAAGGCAAAGAATTTATTAACCACTTTCATAAATATTTAGAACTGGAAAAACAACAAATGAGAGATGCAAGTTGCCCATACGTTAATGGTTGGGAAGAAGATGAGTTTGAACAATACTACAACGAAACATTTAAAAATACGGAACAATGATAGAACTAATAAAAGAAATAATAGAACAAGACGGACTTGCACAGAAAAACCGAAAACGTGAAATAGTACACCGAAGAATTTATTTGTTCAGGAAGCTGCGAGAAGACGGACACACACTAAAAGGAATAGGAAGTTTATTCAATATGAACCACGCAACTATTCTACACGGTTTAAAAACTTACCAAGATTTAGTTGATGTAAACGACAAGTTATTTTTACACGACATAGAGTATTATAAATTACTTTTAAGTTTAGAACGGCCAGAACTTGACTTGCGAAAAGAGATTAAGGAAGCAAAGAACTTAAAAGACTTGCGTAAAATTCAGTTAAGAATAAAAAATAAATTTTATTAATTCGTGTTTATGTTAAATTAATTATTATATTTGCAACTGTACGGTCTAACATTATAAGTACAAAAAGGAATTATTGCCCTTGTTTATGAAGTTGAAGTTAGACCCAACGGATTGAACAGGGGCATTTTATTTTAAAAAAATTAAGATTATGAAAGAAATTTGGAAGGATGTTGTAGGTTATGAAGGAAGGTATTTAATATCAAATACAGGAAGATTAAAATCTATTATAAAAAATGGAGTTGAAAAATTATTAAAAGGTAGTTTAAGTAAACAAGGATATTGGCAATATAGTTTAAATTGGAAAGAAAAAAACAAATATAATGTTTATACAGCTCAACAATTAGTTGCAATATCTTTTTTAAATCATTTTCCGGATTCAACAAAAGGTTATGTAATTGACCATATAAATGATAATAGGTTAGATAATAGATTAGAAAATTTAAGATTAGTAACTAATCATCAAAATTCAATAAAAAGATTTAATCATTCTAATTTATTTGGAACTTCAAAACAAAAAGCAAATGGTAAATGGCGTTCAAATATTTGGCATAACAAAAAAAATGTTTGTTTAG
>Ga0208363_1000306_pt1 | contig 13018 bp, 9 predicted proteins | sample LakMenEpi03May11_FD_150666 | JGI IMG/M metagenome (GOLD analysis project Ga0208363, IMG submission 150666) | Freshwater microbial communities from Lake Mendota, WI - 03MAY2011 deep hole epilimnion (SPAdes) | ecosystem: Environmental > Aquatic > Freshwater > Lake > Epilimnion/Euphotic zone ...
CGCCAAAGAGAGTGGGCAAGGTGCTAACACGCATATCCACACGGTTGCCACCGATGGTTAATTCGATACGCCCATCTTGGGGCAGCCTGCGTTCAGCGATATCGAGATTCGCCATAACTTTAATACGGCTAGCGATAGCATTTGCTAAATACTTAGGGGGCGGCGGCAGTTCGAAAAGAACGCCATCGCACTTATACCGCATTTTGTAATCTTCTTCGAAGGGCTCGAAGTGGATGTCGGAAGCTTGATCGCGGATAGCCATGAGGAAAACCATGTTGATCAGCCTGCGAACAGGTGCAGAATCGGCTTGTTCCATCAGGGATTCGAGATCGATACTGGTTTCGTTTTTGCGCCTGCCCTTGGTGCCATCGGCTTCGAGTTCTTGGATAAGGTCTGCGATACTATCTTCTTTACCAGCGTAGGATTTTTTCTGCGCTTCTTCGAAAGCAGTTGGGGTAACGAGGTAAGGGATAACTTCATTAAGGCCTAGGAGGTTACGAAGATCATCAACAGAAGTAAGATTATTGGGATCGACAATAGCGACGGAAAGTATTTTGTCTTTAAAAGTAAGGGGGATAACCTTGTACATGGAAGCCATGGTTTCAGAAACCAGGAGCAGAGCTTCGGGCTGGGATTTTTGTTCGTTGAGGTTACCTATCTTGATGTTGGATTGCTCTGCGAGGGCTTTAACGAGTTGATCTTCGTTAACGAGGCCACGGGCGACTGCGACGGTGCCTAGCTTTTTGCCTGAGCTGCGTGCTTCGTCAAGCATTTCGAAGAGTTGCTGTTCATCGATGAGGCCGAGCCCGACGAGGATTTCGCCGATTTTGGGCCTACCACCTGAGGGCTTGGGCTTGGCTTCTACAGGTTTTTTAACAGCGATGGGGGCTGTTGGTTTAGGAGCTGGAGCAGCGGGTTTAGGAGCGGCTGGTGCTGGGGCTGCACCTGCTGGCTTGGGAGCGCCGGGAACTGGTGCTGCACCTGCTGGTCTTGGTGCGCCGGGTGCCGCTGGTGCTGCGCCTGCGGGTTTGGGTGCGCCGGGAACTGGTGCTGCGCCTGCTGGCCTTGGTGCGCCGGGAACGGGTGCTGAGCCTGCTGGTCTGGGAGCGCCGGGAACTGGTGCTGCGCCTGCTGGCCTAGGTGCGCCTGGAACTGCTGGAGCTGCGCCTGCTGGTCTAGGTGCTCCGGGCACCGGTGCTGCACCTGCTGGCCTGGGTGCGCCGGGCACTGGTGCTGCACCTGCCGGCCTGGGAGCGGTTGGATTAGCGCCCTGCCCTGTGTTAGCGGGGTTTTGCGCGGGTTTCGGGGTTTCGGGAGGAGTCGTGCTCATAATTTAGTTGCTCGTAATCCTCTACTTAGCGCTTTGCGCCACGCGCTGGTGGTGCATCATCTTCATCGTCATCATCATCGTCGTCATCATCATCGCCGCCATCATCATCGGATAATTTCCCAGCTTCAGCTTGGGCCATTTTCTCAGAGAGTTCGGTAGGCTTATTGGATTTACCTAGGGCTTCTTCTTTATCGACTAGGCCGGAGCGCCAAAGTCTGAAAAGGCTATCATCCATAAGAAACATGCCATGTTTACGGCCGGTTTGAATGGAAGAATCGATACGATAGGTTTTATTTTCACGGATAAGGTTGGAGATAGCGGGTGTTACCACCATGAGTTCGTAAGCAGCGCACATGCCGCTGGGCTTTCTGGGCAACAACGTTTGGGAAAGCACACCGATAAGGGCGGTGGAAAGCTGGGTTCGAATTTGATCCTGTTGTTCTTGTGGGAACACATCGATAATACGGTTAACGGTACTCGAGGCGCCGTTGGTATGGAGCGTACCGAACACCACGTGCCCAGTTTCAGCAGCTTCGATAGCAGCATGAATGGTTTCGAGGTCGCGCATTTCACCGACGAGGATGATATCTGGATCCATACGAAGGGCCCTACGAAGGCCTTCTTTAAAGCTACCGACATCGGTACCAATTTCTCGTTGGCAGAATGTGGACTTATCGTGTTTGTGGTAATACTCGATTGGATCTTCGAGGGTGATCACATGCTTATCGTAATTATGGTTGATAAAGTCGAGCATGGAAGCAAGCGAGGTGGTTTTGCCTGAACCGGTTGGGCCGGTAACGAGCAAAAGCCCTCTGGGTTTGACGATAAGGCGTTTGATGGCTTCGGGCATACCCATTTGTTCGAAGGTAAGGAAACCGCTGGGGATACGGCGCATAACCATACCGATATGGCCACGCTGGCGAAATACTGCAACACGGAATCGATATCCATCCACAAACTCGATGGCAAAGTCGGTGCCACCTTTTTCTTGAAGTTCTTGCTGGCAGCGATCTGGTGTAATACTTTTCATGAGGGCGACAGTATCTTCGTTATCGAGGATTTTGGTGTCGAGTTTTTTCATACGGCCTTGATGCCGAATAACCGGAGGTTGGCCGGTTGTGATGTGTAAGTCATTAGCTTTTAGCTGGATTACGCTATGTAAAAGCTTATCGATTTGTACTGAAGCCACAGAAAAGACCTCCACCAAACATTCGAGAACGGAAAAAAACCATTATCGCATAAGAACTTGCAGAAAGAAATCTACCCCAAGAGAAAAAGAAGCGCAACAAAAAAATGAAGCGTTCAAATCATCTGGGAAACTTAATGCAAGACTCCAAATATTATTGTTTCAGTTATAACCTAAGTAAGAAACAACCGAGATGAAAAACCAATTTATTCCCCAATCTATTTTAGCTAGAGAAGGGAACAAAAGGTTAAACGAACCAATTAATGATCAAGAGCACTATCGTGATGACAGGTGCTAAGCACTTCTTCGAAGGTGGTCATACCTTTGCAAACCTTGAGCATACCATCATCAAGAAGATTGCGCATACCCTTGGATTTGGCATGCCGCCTCATCTCTTGGGCAGAAGCACCTTTGAAAGCCATTTCGCGCAATTTCCCATCCAATCGCAACATTTCGTAAATCCCTTGACGGCCACGATAGCCTGTTTTATTGCAGTTTGTGCAACCTTTGCCATGCATGAACTTGCCATTACCAACTTGCTCTGGGGTAAGGCCAGAAGCCTTGATATCGGCAGGTGTGGGGGTGTAGGGTTCTTTACATTTAGGGCAAATCCTGCGGACTAAGCGCTGTGCCATAACTGCAATAATACTAGATGCCACGAGGAAAGGTTGGACCCCGATATCGATTAAGCGAGTAATTGCACTTGGAGCATCGTTGGTATGAAGGGTGCTAAAAACCAAGTGTCCAGTGAGTGAAGCTTCGATGGCAATCTTGGCAGTTTCGGCATCGCGGATTTCCCCAACAAGAATAACGTTGGGCGCCTGCCTAAGCATGGCTCGAATGATACGTGAGAAATCGAGCCCGATATTGTGCTTAACTTCACACTGGTTAATGCCGGGCAAATAATACTCGACAGGGTCTTCTGCGGTGATGATTTTCCGCTCGGTGGTGTTAAGTTCATTAATTGCGGAGTAAAGGGTTGTGGTTTTGCCTGAACCGGTGGGACCGGTAACAAGAAAGATACCGTTAGGGCGTTTAATCAGGTTAAGGAAGCGGGCAAAATCGTCTTCAGCAAAGCCCAGATCGCGAATATTCACCTTAATATTGCTACGATCGAGAATACGCATAACCGCAGATTGGCCATAAACCGTGGGTAAAAGACTAAGTCGAAGATCAAAATCCCTGCCCTTGAGCGAGGTTTTGATACGACCATCTTGTGGCCTGCGTTTTTCAGAGATATCAATACCCGCCATGATTTTCAAACGCGAAAGAATGGGCAGGAGGTATCTATAAGGAGGGTTCTCTTTTTCCACCAACACCCCATCGACCCTGTAACGAATGCGCACCCTAGTTGCGAAAGGCTCGATATGAATATCGCTGGCACGAAGCTCGACCCCTTCTGAAAGGATTTTATTAACCAGCTTGATGATACCACCTTCGCCACCATCATCGCCTGCTCTACCAGCATCGGCTTGGGAAAATTCGTTTTCGATTTCAGAAAAATCGATCAGGGGAGCGGAATCATCAACATCTTCCTGAGGATAAACCTTATTGATAAGTTCGCGGATCTGCTCTAAAGAAGCAACAACCGGAACGATTTCCTTGTTCATAATGAAGGAAAGCTTTTGAATCATGCCAAAATCGCTAGGGTCTGCCACTGCAAGCTTTACGCTAAGGCCATCGGTGGAGATCGGCACAACATTGCTTTCGCGGGCGGTACCAGCAGTCATCAGCTTGATGGCTTCATCGGGCACTTCGATATCGGTTAAATCAATAAATTCGTAATGATTAAATTCCGCAACAGCTTTGGCAATTTGGAGAGTATTGGCATATTCGAGCTTCAGCAAAGCTTCTTGCAGGTTGCCACCATTCTTCATCACATCTCGAGATTCTTGCAACTGTTCGCTGCTAATAACCTGATTTTTGACTAAAATGTCACCGTAATCGCCTCGCGCTGCTTTCGCCACGGACTACTCCTCTATTAAGGATACATTCAAGAAACCATACCTTTCTATTGTCATGAAGATTAAGCAATCTTGCAAGTGATTAAAAGGTAAAGCTTGCGGTAAAGACAAGAATATCATTAAATAATGAAAAGAGGTGACTGCCGGGCCCGGATGGCCACGGCAACAAAAACAGGATTAGCAGTTACCCGTTGGTGAACATTTGCAAGCAAATCATTCTCAAACAAATTTGAATCGCCCAAAGCGAATTGTCGTGCTTGGCTCTACAGGCTCGATCGGAATAAGCACCCTTGATGTAGTTGAGTCGCTTCCGGAGAAACTGGAAGTGTTCGGATTATGCGCCCATCGCAAAGTTAAGGAACTTCTGGAACAGGCAAAGAAGCACAAAGCAAAGTTCATTGCTATTACTGATGCTGAAAGCGCTGCAAAAATAGAATCGTTAGAACTGCCCCAAGGTTGCCAGCTATTAAGCGGGGCAGATGCAGTGATAAAGTTAGTGCAGATGGCGGAAGTGGATATGGTGGTATCCGCAATCGTAGGTGCAGCAGGGATAGAAGGAACCTGGGCTGCGTTGGAAGCAGGGAAGCCTGTTGGGCTAGCAAACAAAGAAACGCTTGTAGTCGCTGGGCCGCTGGTAATGGAACTGGCCCGCCAAAAAGGCGTCGCAATATTGCCGATTGATAGCGAACATAGCGCCATATTTCAGGCCATGCAAAGTGGGCCAAAAGAATCGATTACGAAAATAGTGCTGACAGGGAGCGGCGGGCCTTTCAGAGGTAAGAAAGCTTTTCAGCTTGAGCAAGTAACAGCAGAAGAAGCGCTAAAGCACCCAACTTGGCAGATGGGGCCTAAAATTTCGATCGATTCCGCAACTTTGATGAACAAAGCGCTTGAAGTGATCGAAGCCCGCTGGCTCTTTAATCTGGATGCATCGCAAATAGAAGTTATTTTGCACCCAGAAAGCATGATCCATAGCTTTGTTGAATTCGCAGATGGTTCGGTGATGGCGCAAGCTTCGCCACCGGACATGAGGCTTCCAATCCAGTATGCTCTAACCTATCCGGAAAGGGTTCCGGGGCCTACGCGAAGGCTGGATTGGCAGTCGCTAAAAGCGTGGCATTTCGAGCAACCCGACCTGGAAACCTTTCCCGCATTGAAAATTGGGCTGGAAGTTGCAAGGATGGGTGGTACTTGTGGGGCAGTGCTTAACGCAGCCAACGAGGTTGCAGTAGAACGATTCTTAAAGGGCGAGCTTGCGTTTCTAGATATCGCCAGGGCGGCACGAACCGCTTTGGATCACCATAATTTCAGCCCAACGCCTTCACTGGCAGATTTATTCCAGTGCGATCGGTGGGCCCGACAGGAGATAATTCGTTGGACCAGCAAGAAAAACCAGACAATGCAAGCCAAGTAGAAGCACAAAATAAAACCCAGCGCGCCATCGCCGATGCTCCTGCACCGCCGGATATGACCCCAATGGCTTGGCTTAAGGCCAATGCTGTGTTCGTTTTCATGCTGATATTCGCAGTTTATTACCTCTATTCGAACTTTGGGTTTGAAGGGGTTATCAAAGCGGGCTTGGTTGCACTAGGCCTTGGATTTGTTATTTTCATTCATGAGCTGGGCCACTTTGTTGCTGCAAAACTTTGCGATGTTCATGTAAAAACCTTTAGCATCGGCTTTGGCCCCGCACTTCCGGGGTGCAGTTTCAAACGAGGCGAAACCCAATACATGATCGGCGCATTACCCCTAGGCGGATATGTATCCATGGTGGGCGAAGGCAGCGAGGCAGACGAAGGCGAAGAATACCCAAGATCATACAAGAACAAAACCGTAGGCCAGCGGATGATGATTATCTCTGCAGGCGTGATCATGAATGTAATCCTAGGCGGGATCTGCTTCATCATCGTGTACCGATTCCACGGAGTGCCCCGCCCACCCGCAGTGGTATGGCGTGTGGACTCTGGTTCGCCCGCTTGGCAGGCAGGAATTAAAACGGGCGCATCAATAACCCAATTAGGAGATGTCAAAAATCCTACATTCGACGACTTAAGGCTTGCAGTTGCCCTATCTGGGCACAATACCACCATACCATTTGTTTTTCAGAACAGAAATAATGGACCAAAAATTGAAGTTGCGCTTGAACCCAGACGCGACAAAAACGATATGGTTCCGATGATTGGCATTGCACCACCGCCACGGGCTGTATTAGCCCCCCTACCCCAAAAAGATACGAACAAGGTAAAGCCCAATCTGCTTTGGATTACGCCTTTTACGAAAAACAGCCCAGCATCAATGGCTCGCTTGCTACCCTTGGAAAAAGACTGCATCATCATGGGTATTAGCAACCCCAAGGGCGAAGGCTATATTTCCATCGACCACGATTTGAAACTAGGCTCTTTCGATGCACAGGAATTCGCACGAGTTTTATTGGAGCACGAAGGCAAAGCTTGCAAAATCCTTTATTATTCTAAAGCCTCTGAAAACCCCATCGAAATCGAAATCGGGACCGAAAGCTTCATGCCGGGCGATGCAATTGTTGGCACCACGAAAACAGGCCAAAAGAACTACAACCCGCTATTGACCGAAAAACTAAGCGAAGTTAAGGCATTTGAACCCCGACCCGAGGGGGACTTCTTCGAATTCACAAGTAGGATCAACCAACTAGCAGGCCAACCAGTTGTCATAGAAATCAAACGCAGTCAGGAAAAAGAAAAGACCCTGATGATGTTTGTCCCCCCCGCATTCCACATGGATACAGGGATGAACATGAAAATGGGCGAAGTCGCATCAGTGCGAAAAGGATCACCCGCAGAAAAAGCAGGAGTCCAGGTGGGCGATAGAATTGCAAGCATCGAAATCACCGCAGAAGGCAAAGAAACGAAAAAGTTCAGCCTTGATTCCTTCAACCCGATCCAGCTTCCCAATGCACTTGCAACAAAAGCAGGTACCTCGGGCGATTGCACTATCACCCTAACTGTGGGCAGGCGCAATAACACCACTCACGAAGCCCTGGTGATGATACCGCTTCCGTCTGTAAATTGGGATCATGGCTTTGATGGAAACCTTGAAGAGCCTGTAAAACCAGCTTCCCCACTCTCGATTCCTCAACTGGGAATCGCTTTCCGAGTGGAAAATACGGTACTGAGCATCAAAGAAAAATCCCCCGCACAGGAAGCTGGCGCAAAGATTTTCGATGTCATCGAACAGGCAAGATTTGCAAGAATTGATCGCAAGACCAACAAAGAAGTTTGGGACAAATGGACCGAACTCAAAAGCTGGCGGGGCAACCAGCAGGTGTTTGATCAATGGGCTTTTGCCTTTGCCATGTTGCAAGAAAGAGACCTGCACAAAATTCAACTTAAAGTACGCAGAGCTGGCGAACCCAATCTGATTGAGCTAGCACCCATCGTTGCAACCCAAGACAACTCTTGGCCCTCTTCAGAACTGGGCCTACGATTAATTAGCGACTTCGTTATGCAGAAGGCCGATTCAATGGTCGAAGCCGTGGAATTTGGCACCAACGACACCATTAAATCAATCCGCTCGATGTATCAAAATCTTGCCAGCCTAATGAGTGGCAGAATATCCACGGATAGCTTGGGCGGGCCAATTGAAATTGCATCGCAGACCTTTTCTGCCGCAGAAGACCCTTTCGCCCTCATCTTGTTTTTAGGTATGATCAGCCTGAATCTAGCAGTTGTAAACTTTCTACCAATCCCGATGCTTGATGGGGGACATATGGTATTTTTGATTTACGAAAAGTTGCGAGGAAAACCTGCATCGGACGCCGTGATGGCCGCTGCAACCTATCTTGGTCTTGCCATCGTGCTTTCACTTATGGCATTTGTATTTTACCTAGATATAAAGCGCCGCTTCTTTTAATAAAAGGCAACGATAAGAGATGAACCCAGAAAACAACGAACCAACAGATATAAAGCCAACTTCGAAGAAAATTGCCTTACTGCTGTGGTTGGGCTCTTTTTCAATACTGGCATTCTACGAGGTCTTTTTGCTTGTAATAAAACTACTGCAGAAAAGCCCTGAGTAACTGATCAAGAAAACATTTATTGTTTGATTCTAGCGCATATCATCTAACGCATCATTGCAAAGCTGATCCGCATCTTTATTCTGTTCTCTGCGCACATGAACAAGTCGCACCGAGCCCTTCATTTTCGAAATCAGCTCACGCGCTTGCAAACATAAGGGCTTCAATTCTTCGCTCTTAACCTTGTATAAACCTTGCACCTGCTTCACCATGAGTTCAGAATCGCTGTGAATGATAACCTCGGCATCTGGATGGGTGTTTAAAGCAAATTCAAGCGCATGGACCAAAGCAGTGTATTCGGCTTGATTATTGGTCATGATGCCAAGTTTGCCTGCATCTTCCTTGATAATACTGCCTTCCTTACGAACAAGAAAAGAATAAGCAGCTTGCCCGGGGTTGCCTCTGGAAGCGCCATCGGTGTGGATTAAAATCTGAGTCATGGAAGCTTCCTTGGTAAAAAAAGAACAGTGAGATAAATGAATCCTAAAACTCAGAGGCCGCTAGGTCAATATTAGCTACAAAACGCTATACTTTCTAAATGGGAATAATACCTGAAATAAAAGCTGTGCCCAGTCTTGCCTCAGAAGCAAAAGTTTTGCTGCTAGAAACATCTGGCTCAAGCGGAATTGTAGCTTTGGGTTTTGGTTCAACGATTGTTGCACACCGGGTTCTGGAAATCGCCAAAAGGCATGTGAGCGATATGGCACCCGCCATCGCTGAAATGCTCAAAGAATGTGGATGGGAAGCTAAAAATCTGGATGCCATCGCCACAGGGATTGGGCCGGGCAGCTACACCGGGCTTCGTATTGGCTTAATGAGCGCTCGAACCCTGGCAATGATGACGGGCGCAAGACTTTTGGGTATTTCTACTTTCGAAATATTGGCACAACATTGCCTAGAAGTTGGCCACGCTAAAATTGAAATCATCGCAGATGCCCAACAAGATAAAATTTACGCACAGAGTTTCGAAAACAATAACAGCAACCTCATAAGCGCAAGCGAACTTAAAATCGTAAGCGCGGCTGAGTGGATAGCAAATAGAGATATAAGTTTTGCAATCGCAGGCCCGGGAGTACCTAAGGTTTTACCTTTAAGACAAGCAAACCAAGGCATGGTTGTAGAGCAATCAGGAAATATCAACAAAGAATCTTTTCTGGCACTTGCGTTGAAAAAACTATTTAGCCATCATTCTGATGACCCATTAAGTTTGCAGCCTTTGTATTTAAGAAGAAGTTCTGCAGAAGAACAATGGGATAAACGAATTGCAGACAAAGCAAACAGAGAAAGTAAAAGCTAATGAGTAAAACCATAAAATTACTTTTGATCATGGGCGTATTAACTCTGCTCCTTGTAGTGGCAGAAAAGAACAAAAGCGCGAACGCACAAGGAGCAAAAACCGGCCCTGTGCTAAGCGTTATTCTTGACCCCAAAATCGCAAAATCTGCGATGTCGGGCAGAGTGTTTCTGGTGCTTTCAAAAAGTGAATCAAGTGGAATCACACCCGAACCACGGTGGATCGAACCAGACCCTTTTTTTGGCATAGATGTATCCAGCATAAAGCCTGGTGAACCTCTGATTATCGATAACAAATGGCAAGGTTTTCCGATTGAAAACATCGGGAAGGTTCCCACGGGAACTTACTGGGCAAGTGCCATTCTCGATTTGAACAAGGCAAGCAGGAAGATATTTTCATCGGAAGGGAATTATTTCAGCAAATCGGTAAAGGTTGAAATTGGGAGTGTAAACCAAGCACCAACCGTACTTGTTCTAGATCAAGTTTTTCACGAACCACAATTTCCAGAAACAGAGGTTGTGAAACTAGCCCAGATGGAAAGCAAATTACTCAGCAAGTTTCATGGCAGAAAGATCATGCTGAGGGCAGGAGTTGCGCTACCCCAAAGCTACAAAGATAACAAGGATCGCAAATATCCTTCTATTTACGAGGTACCAGGATTTGGTGGCAACCATTTCGCAGCTCTTTCTTCACATAGCCGAGGCAAAACGGCGGTAGAAGGCGAAGAAGTTGTTCACATCATGCTAGATCCTGATTGCCCGCTTGGGCATCATGTATTTGCGGATTCGGCCAACAATGGCCCATGGGGCAAAGCCCTGACCGAAGAATTTATTCCCTTTTTAGAAAAAGAATTCCGCTTGGTTCCACAATCCTGGGCAAGGTTAGTTACAGGGCATTCTTCAGGTGGATGGAGCAGTTTATGGCTTCAGCTAAAGTACCCAAATGTTTTTGGTGGGGTATGGTCTACTGCGCCAGACCCGGTTGACTTTCGTGATTTCCAAATGATCAATCTTTATGCTTCGAATCAAAACATGTTCAAAGATGAAAAAGGGAAAGATCGCCCGATAGGTCGTAGGGGCGATACGCCATTCCTTTTCTATAAGCCTTTTTCAGACATGGAATTTGTGATGGGTAGAGGTGGGCAGCTTGGTTCTTTTGAGGCGGTTTTCAGCGAAAAGGATAGTCAAGGCAATCCAAAAAAACTTTGGGATCGTAAAACCGGTGTCATTGATAACGCCACTGCGGAGAGTTGGAAAAAATACGACATCCGACTTCTTGTAGAAAACAACAAGGATGCACTTTTTGGTAAACTCAAAGGCAAAATCCATGTTTACATGGGCGATAAGGATACCTTCTATCTTGAGGGTGCCACCAGGCTTTTGGGCGATACATTAAAGAAGTTAGGTAGTGACGCAACTGTGGTGCTTTTCGCAGGGAAGGATCATTCCAACCTAATGGACGCGGAACTGCGGGCGAGAATAAACAAAGAAATGGCACAGACATTACAAAAAGGCAAACAGCTCAATTCAAACCGCTAGTAGGATCAATATTCAAATGGTTGAAACACTTGCATTAATCGGAACAGGAATGATAGGCGGATCAATCGCCTTGGCATGTAAAAAAGCAGGCCATGTACAAAGAATTATTGGGTACGATACAAACCCTGAATCACTGGAAGCCAGCAAGGCTTTAGGGATATGCGATAGCATCGAATACCAACTAGAAGATGCTGTAAAAGACGCAGATTTGGTTGTTTTTTCAATGCCTGTTCAAGCAATAGCGGAAGCAATTTTACGGGCTGCAAAATGCGCAAAAGAAGGAGCTGTTTTTACAGATACTGGTAGCACAAAAGCTGAAATCTGCTCTTTGGTAAAAGAAAAACTGCAAGGTATGAAACCCGTGTATGTTCCCGCACACCCGATTGCGGGATCAGAAAAAAACGGTCCCACTGCTGCAAGCGAAGTATTATTTAAAGGCAAGCTCACCATTCTTTGCCCCTTTGAAAACACACCCCCTTGGGCCATAGATAAAGTTGCAGGATTCTGGCAGGCAATAGGGGCAAGAATTGAAAAACTTTCACCTGAAGAACACGATAAGATTTTCGCATTCACCAGCCATCTACCCCACCTAATAGCCTATGCACTTGCAGGGCTATTAGAACCTAGGCATGCGCAATTCACTGCGGGCGGTTTTCGCGATACCACCCGGGTTGCAGGCAGCGACCCCGCGCTTTGGACCGAAATATTCAAAGCCAACAAAGGCCCCTTACTTGAGGCTTTAAAAGGTTTCCAAGAGGGATTAGGCAAAATCGAATCTTCCTTGAAATCCAACGACTTTGATGCCTTGCAAACCATACTCACCAAAGCTCAGCAATTCCGCAGGAAGGTTCAATAAAAAAGGGGAAAGGCACTGCCCTTCCCCTAACTTTACTTTCAAATAATCCTATATCAGCAGATTATTCATCTTCCTGACGAAGCTTTGAAAGCACGGAGTAATCTTCAAGCGTTGAAGTGTCGCCCGTGGTTTGTTTACCACTGGCAATATCGCGCAACAGCCTTCGCATGATCTTTCCAGATCGAGTTTTAGGCAGGCTATCGGTAAAGCGAATTTCATCAGGCCGCGCAAGGGCGCCAATTTCCTTGGTAACATGATCGCGCAATTCTTTTTTCAGCTCTTCCGAGACAACCACGCCAGCTTTTACCGTCACAAAACAGCAAATGCCTTCACCCTTGATTTCATCAGGCTTTCCGACCACTGCTGATTCTGCAATTTTCGGATGCGTGCCTAATGCAGATTCAATCTCCATGGTGCTTAATCGATGACCTGCAACATTAAGCACATCGTCCACACGGCCCATCACCCAGATGTATCCATCTTCGTCTTCGCGTGCGCCATCTGCAGTAAAATAGGTGTTTGGTATGTGCGACCAATATTGTTCTTTATAACGGGTATCATCGTTGAAAATAGTGCGCAGCATCGATGGCCATGGCTGCCGAATGACTAAAAAGCCCCCTTGATTAGCAGCCACCCGCTTACCGTGTTGGTCCACAACTTCTGCAATAATTCCAGGCATGGGTTTGGTTGCAGAACCAGGTTTAGTTGGAACTGCACCAGGCATTGGGGCAATCATCATGGAACCGGTTTCTGTTTGCCACCAAGTGTCAACAATAGGGCAACGACCCTTGCCTATCTTTTC
>Ga0208363_1000310_pt1 | contig 12893 bp, 9 predicted proteins | sample LakMenEpi03May11_FD_150666 | JGI IMG/M metagenome (GOLD analysis project Ga0208363, IMG submission 150666) | Freshwater microbial communities from Lake Mendota, WI - 03MAY2011 deep hole epilimnion (SPAdes) | ecosystem: Environmental > Aquatic > Freshwater > Lake > Epilimnion/Euphotic zone ...
CTTTCAAATCTACAAAAATAAGAAATGATCTAAAAGAATGAGTTCTAAAATAAAAAATGAATGAAAAATATCTTAGACCAGAAGAAGTCTCAAAAATACTCCAAATTACTACTAGATCACTCGAAAATTGGAATAATCAAGGAATCCTTAAATGTATTAGAACAAAAGGAAACCACCGTAGATATCTCATGTCAGATGTCATTTCTATGTTATCTAAAGAAACACAACAAAAAAACAAAAGAAATATCTGCTATTGTAGAGTCTCAACCTCCTCACAAAAAGAAGATTTGGAAAGACAAGTTGAATATTTTAGATGTAAATATCCTGACTACGAAATCGTTAAAGATAATGGATCAGGTCTTAACTTTAAAAGAAAAGGTTTTAACTCCATTTTGGACTCCGCATTCAAAGGAGATATCGGAGAAATTGTGGTTACCCACAGAGATAGATTGTGTAGATTCGGTTTTGAACTCGTCCTCCGAATCATTGAAAGCACCAATGGGAAAATCTTGGTTCTCGATAAAGAAGAAACATCCCCAGAAAAAGAACTCGTTAATGACATCCTTTCAATCATCACAGTTTTCTCTTCCAGACTCTATGGACTCAGAAGTCACTCAATTAAAAACAAAATACGGGAAGCCACCTCCGATTGCTCTGAAAACACTGAAAATAAGACTATTTCCGTCTCAGGAGGAAACAAAGAAACTTCAGATGATGTTTGAACAGTATAGATGGTATTATAATGCTACAGTCGCCATAGTATACCAGCATTATGGAGCTGATAAAATAACCGATATTAAATCGTATTCTAATCGGTCTATTAGAGATCTAATTAGAAAATATGAATATACAGAAGAAAAATTTGAACATTTAGTATTTCAATCATTTGAATATAAAGAAGAAAGGAATGAAACTCCTATTCCACCATGGTGGAATAAAAACGAAGTGCATAAGAGATTACCTAGAGGAGCAAGTGATAAATTTACTTCAAGTCTTAATTCTGCAATTTCTAATTATAAGAATCGAAACGTAAAACATTTTGAAATGAAATTTATGTCCAAGAAAAGACCAACAGACTATCTTCATTTTGAAGATAAACAATTTCCTTCTTTTATTAGAAAAATTAAGAGTAATTATTGGTTTACCAATAGTAAAGGCAGAAGAGATAGAATTTCTTTTTCTGATATTACAACAATAGAAAAAGGAATAGAAATTATATATGAAAAGGATACAGGAAGATATTTTTTACATTATCCGGTTGATAGAAACTGGTTTCCAGAAGAAGATAGACGTAACGAGAGCCAAGTTAAGTTTATCTCAGAAGGAGATCGAATTATTTCTTTAGATCCTGGTGTAAGAAAATTTCTTGTTGGATATGATCCTAGAGGCAAATCTATCTTTATAGGTGAAGATGCTCACATTGAACTAACCGAACTTTTGGTTGAAATAGACAAGACTACTACACACGAAATAAAGTGTAAACTTTGGAGGAAAGTAAAGAATCTAGTGGCTGAATTACACTGGAAGACTATTTCTTTTTTAGTAGAAAACTATGATGTAATCTTGTTACCTGATTTCAGAGTAAGCCAAATGGTAAAAGGAAAAAAGTTAGCTCGTATAACCAAAAGATTGCTGATGATGTTCTCATTTCATAGTTTCAAAGAGAAATTGAAATACAAATGTTCTATGTACAATAAAAAACTCATTATAGTTGACGAGAGTTATACTTCTTGTACATGTGGCAGATGTGGAAACATCAAAAGAACAAAACTAGAAGTTTATAGTTGTGATGAGTGTGGTTTAGTGATAGATAGAGATGCTACAGGATCAAGAAATATATTTATTAAGAATACTAGGTTACGCTGTCCTCAAGTTTAGATTTTTCTAGATTTAAAAAGCGGTCATCTGAACAAGATATACAAAATCAGTGAAGTTCACAAATCATCTGTTGGTGATCATGTTCACTCTCCTCTTAAGAGAAAAGTATCATAAGAGTTTCTAAAAAATTTAATGGCTTTAAATGAAATTATTAATAACATGACTTAGCACAACTTACTCGAAAAATACTGAATTTGATAAATAAATTATTAATTTAAAAGTCAAACAATAAAAATTGAAAATAAATATAAAATTATAAATTTAGGATATAATAAATGGAACCTCTTGTGTCAACTGATGAATCTAAGATTGGGTTAACTCCTGAATCTACTCCTGAATCTACTACTGAGTTTTCAGTTGATAATACTTTTATTGGTATTTTTAATCCTATTATAAACTTAAATTGTAAAAAAAAAGGCGTGAGAAACTATGTTACAGCAGACATTCCTCTTTGGAAAATGATTAAAAACATACCTATGGAATCATTCAGTGAGTATGGTTTTACACTTCCTAATAATTATTTATTAAATACAGACCTTGGTCTTCTAAACACCCCAGATGATAAATGGTTGTTATGTCCAATTCAATTAAAAGATAAAAGTGATGTTTGGGACATTCAAATAGGAATGAGTGGTAAATGTAAACAACATCAAAATGTATTTAATGGAATGCTATTAGAATTGGAAGAAGAATTAGGATTTAAATATAGTAGTACGGATACAGTTTTAAAACCATTAATAACAAAACATACCGGTTCTTGGTATGACCAACGCTGTAGAAGTAAAATACCATATATCTATTCCAGATATACTTTTGAAATTAACCTTGATGATCTAAAACTAATTGATAAAAGTGTTGATAAACCTATCACAACTGTATCTGATCAAGATGATTATTATACAACAATAGCGTGTCTAGTTTGGGGAAATTTAACAGATATAACGAAAGTGACACAGATTAGAAAAGTCGATTATTCATGTAACGAAGATAGAATTGTCGGCATGGCATATGTATCTGGAAAAACAATAAAAAAATTCATGATGAGAACTATAGAAATTCAAGAAGCTAAAGCTAAAGAAGCTCTCGAAGCTAAAACTCAAAAAGAAATAGAAAAAAATCCAGCTACTTCTAGTTCAGGTAGAACCTAGAATAAGCGGATCATGATTTTTATAAATTAAAAGACTATATACAAATATATAAAATAAAAAACCCTAAAAAATACTATTTTTGCTAGAATTTTACCTAGATCTTCTTTAGAGATTATTTTTCTAGCATCGATTTACTTCTTACCATGGAGCTCCAGCTCCGTAAAGGAGCTGGATTCATATAATTTTGTATGAAATCTAATAGCTGTGTAATGATAGGATGACAATCAAATCTTTTTACAAACCCCAAAAAATACCATTTTTTCTAATTTTTCATTCTTAATTTAAAAAAGAAATGAAAAATAATAAAGATTTCTTTGTAATGTATTATTCAAGGACAAATTGTATTTTGTGTAACAATCTACTAAACCATGTTTTATTTGAAAATGATTTATCCATACCTATAGCTTGTTACTGCAAATCTGATAATAACGAAGATGTATTTATTCCTTATAATATTTATACCTGTTCTATTTGCAAAACAAGCCAAACTAAGTATCTGGGAGATTTGAACATTATTTATAAATATAACCATGCAGATTCTACCGGAAATATAATGGAAAATCTTCATAAAAAAGTTAATACCTTTTTATGTAAGTATATTAGAAATATAACAAACATTACTGAAATAGGATCTTCTAAAGGTATATTAAGTAGTATAATTTTGAATACATATAATAGTATAGAAAAATATTATATAGTAGAACCTTCATTTATAGGAAAAAAGGAAGACAAACAGATTATTATATCAGAATTTTTTGAAAATGTTGAATACAATGTTTATGAAGATTCAAATACTATTATAATGTCACATGTTTTTGAACACTTTTATAATCCAAAAGAAATTGTAAATGTAATTAAGAATAACACAAATATAGAATATATATTATTGGTGTGGCCGGATTTAGAATATTATAAAGACAATAATATTTACCATGTTCTTAATACAGAGCATACGTTTTATATTGATAATAACTGCATAAAAGACTTATTCAATAATAACTCGTTTGAGATGATAGAACAATTAAAATATGCAAATCATTCTGTTATTTATTTTTTTAAAAGAAATCATAATTTATCTACTATTAATTTATACAATAACAATCATTCAATCAAAAATTATTTTGATGATTTATTAAATAAGAAAGATGATATTTTAGAGTTTATAAGGCTTAATAAAACTAAAGGTAAAAAAATTTGTATCTTTCCTGCGTCTGTACATACACAATTTTTAATAATGCTGTTAGAAATAAATGATTTTGATTTTATATTGGATAATAGTCCGAATAAAATAGGAAAATATATTTATGGTTACAACTTAGAATGTATTTCTTTTGAAGAAAATTGTAATAATGATAATCATGCAATAATTTTAAACGGCGGGTGTTTTAACGATGAAGTTATTAAAAAAATAAATTTAGATAAAAAACAATGTTTGGTACTATCTATAAATAAATCTATATAACATATATACTTTCATGAAAAGATAATCTTGAAACCACTCGATTTTTTCAAAAAGAGACAATAATAAAAACAACACCAATATTGTGTTGTTTTATAAGTTTACTTGAATAAATATCGTCTTTTAAAAATAAAATAACTTTGTATATATTAAAAATGTTAAATAAAGATTTTATACTTATTAATTGTTTAGACAAATGGATATCTGTAGATCCTAGTACAATCCAAATTGATAATTTAAAATTTCCAAATATAGAAGATGATAACTTTGCTGTATGTTTAATCGAAGATGAAAATGGGAATAAAGGTGTAGCTTTATTGTCAGGTAAAATAGTAAAGCAAATTAAGAATGGTTCATTAAGGAGTAGTAATACTTCTCATAGTTTCAGAATGTATGATGATGATACATTAGATCAGGAGGATAGCGCAAAGTTTTCTCCAGAGACTGAACAAATTTTCAAAAGTTATGCGACTGATATACCAAAACAGAGAGGTATCTTTTTAAAAAGTATATGTTCTGATTCTGGAGTTTGTATGGCTTTTGGAAGACAAACAAAAAGAATCAAAAAACATTTTAACGGATTAGTTGATTTTGAATATGCAATATCACCAATAAAGACTATTGGTGAAGTAAGCACAAATGGTTTTATTAAAGAAATTACATATGAACGAGATGGATATAAAGCAAATGCAATTTTAAAATCATCAAGCAAAATAGATACTGATAATCTTTTGTTTGAATATCTAGTTGGTAAATATCTAAATAAGCTTTGTGTTATATTTCCTTGTTTTATTGAAACATATGGATGGTACCAATATAAGAGTAATATAAACTGGTTAAATATGCGAGATAATATACAAGTATCTGTTGAAGATTTAAAAGAGTCTCTTGAAATTGGAGATGTAGCTTTGGAAAATTATAAAGCATCATTAGATGCAAATATATGCTATGAAAACAAGAGATTGCTTGTAAGAAAAGATTGTACTGAAATGGATTATCTTCTTAAAGTTGCATGTGCAAAATCAAAATATATATCAATTTTGACACAGCATATTAATAATGCAAAAAGTATACAATCTATGATAATATTAAAACCTCCTCATCCTGATGCTGATTTTTCGTATAAAGACTTGTTAAATGTGTTATATCAGATATACATGCCTTTGGCCAGTGTGTCAGAAACATTCACTCATTATGATTTACATATGGGAAATATCTTGATATACGAACCAGTTCCTGGAAAATATATTGATTATAAATACGTGTTGGAGGATGACACTATTGTAGAGTTTAAATGTCGATATATTGCAAAAATTATTGACTATGGTCGTTCCTTTTTTAAAGATTATTCTAATGAAGAAATATCAGGATCATCAAAATCTATATATGATGCTATATGTAAAAATATTCCGGAATGTAATGGTAGAAATCAAGCATCTTGCGGAGAAGATCAAGGTTTTTCAAGTTTTGATTCACAATATGGAATTGGTTATTCGATTAGTTCATCTGTTCGTAATACAAGTCACGATTTATTATTAATATATCAAGTCAAAAAGATCTTGAAACATCCTTTTTTGCAGACAAAAGAAAAAAATCCTTTGTTGCAAAGTATCTTTGAAAAATCTGAGTATGGAAATGAAGTAGCATATGAAGAGGAGGAACGCAGAACGAATAAAAGAAAAGATGAATTTGGTACAGTAGAAAAGCATGATATCAGCCCATTATTAGATGATGGATTGCCTGAAAAAATAAATAATGTAATAGATGCTCATAATGCATTGAAAACACAAGTAATAAAGTATAAAACGAAAAACGATCTAGATCACGTCGGCTTTACTTCATTGGGTAGTTTAACTATATACCAGTCTGGGCGTTCTATGGAATTTAAACCAAATTGAACACATAAATGTTCGTTATTTTTGAATTTAACTTTGATAGAAAGTTAAATTATAATATCTGTTTGCAATTTTATATTAATTAATTAATTTAATTTACTTAATAAATAATATGCCACTATTAAATGGAGAAGTTTTTAATGACGATTTTAATATTTTTGTAGGTAATAAAAATGATCTTTTTTTTCATGGATCATCTGCTTTAGCATCAAATGTTATATCATTTCCAGTTGGAAGACAATTTTCTGATACTTTATACAATGCACGTGTAAACAATCAAATTGATGATCCCGAAGATAAAAACTCGATTCTAACTAGATTAGGTAATCCAGATATAGGTTTTTTTTCAAATATAGAATCAGCAATGTTGTATTCAGGAGGAAAACCGACAATAACAAACAGTGAGAGAAAATGTAAAGGAAAGTGCATTAATGCATTTGAATTAAATCAAAGGGTTTATATTATGGTAATGAATGATGTGTATAACGTCTATAAAATTATTGAATATATTATATATAATCCTGAATTTTTACGAAGTCAGAAAGTTCGTAATATTTTAGATAATGTGGAAGGTGATAATGACAAAGAAAGATTAAATTATCTTTTTACAAATTTTTATTGTATAGAAGAAGATGTATTTGATTATGATTATTATTATGATAAAGATGAACATGATGAAGAGTATGAGTATTTGGTTATCAATAGAGACTTTCTTAGCCAAATAATATTCCCAGATAATGATTATTATTATTATCGCGGAAATCGGCTTTTTGGAAGATACTCTGTAACAATTTGGGATTTACCTTTATACAGAATATTTTCTGCATTTTTTGCAGCTAATCCTGATTATAATATTCAAGGTTGTGGAAACAATAGTATTGACATGGGCATTATAGGTTCTAATCGTTATAATGGTAGTCACGACCATATTGACACTGAAATAACTATGGAGACCTTTCATCCAGAAGTTGTTTTTTTTGAACAATTAAAAGTTCTTAATCGATTATATACACACCCTATTGATTGGCAACATAATATATCAAAAGATAATACTAGATATATTAAGCCATATTTGAATCAACTTGAGAAGTTTAAAATTATTAATTTTAATGATTACTCTGGGGATATATATGATACGACATTATGGACACTTCTTATTTATGAAAGTTTATCAATTTCTACGAATAGTAGATGTTCAATGATATCAGCTCCTGTAGCTTTACTTTCACACTATTTAGAACCATACTCAATGTGTATGGATAGTGCAATTATAAATCGTACTCAAGAAAATTATCTTTTAGATATGCGAAATGTGATTTGGGAAAATGCTTTCAATGTAATTTCAACTAATTTACTTAACGAGCTACAAAACCATGTACAACTTCATGATAGTGATAATCTTATTTATATGAAGATAGTAACATATGTATATTTATCTTATAAAGATGCAATAATAGATCATATAATTCATAATCAAAATTTTGATGTACCAAATAGTAATGATATATTTTCTAAAACATTTAATTTAATGTGTATGTATAATCTAAATAATGTAAAGAATGTACTTTTAGAGTATTCTAGAAAAGTAATAATTGATGTATTTTATTTAGCTTTAGCTGCTTATATAGCAAAATCATCAACTTTCGATTTTTTTGAATTTAGAAATGAAAATGTAATGAACAACGATGATGAAATTGTGGATGTTAGACGTCTACAATCGATGAATATAAGTTCAAGAATTTTTCCATTTTTAAGTAATATATCATCGGTTCACAGAGGATATCTTTACAATCAAACTCATATTGATACATTGCTTGATAATCTTCTTCAGTATTATATAGATTTTGAAATAGATCAGGGTAAAGCAGAAGAAGTAATAGATCAATTCTATCATACGTCAACAGAAACAAATAAATTTCTTGATAAGCTTGATAAACTTGATAATGACAAACTTATACCACATGGTGTTCCACATATTATTTATCTAAGTGGAAGATTTTATGCATCATATGTGACCAAAATAGTACATAATATAATTACTCTTTGTCCAGATAACATAACTATAGATACAAGAGGTAATAAACGTGAAAACATCATTTACATTTTAAAACTACTAAAGCCCTTTTTTAATATTGTATTTGAAGAATTTTCAGTTAAAAGATATCCTCAAGGAGATACAGATACTTCTATGCCACCAAGGATGAATCATAATGGTTTAAATCACCTGAGATCTGTATATTTTACAGCCTATGTTCTTGAGACTTCAAATTTTATGGAGAATTATAAAATTGATAATAATGAATTGTTTTTAATTTTATTATCTTCTTATTTTGTTAGCATTGCAAGGTTTGATGAGGCTAAGGCACTTCAGCCAAATATAAATTTTACACCTGATGAATATTATGATTTGAATGATATTGTACCAAACCCTAAGTCTCATTATTTTTATCAGCACAACTTTGACTGTACACATTTAAGATATATGTCTACTCTAATTCTTGCTGATGTTTTTGAAATAATAAAACGAAAAATTCCTGGATTACAAACGGTAGACAATGTGGAAAAATTTAATATAGATAATGCTCTACACCTGGCAGCTTTAAGCTGTTATGATATTTACTTATCAGGAGTAGGCGCAGGAGATTTCAATAAACAAAGAATAATTGATTTTACTAGCATTCAAACAGTTGGTCATTATTTTGATCATAGCAGACCAACAACAGGTTACGCCCAATTAGATACATCTAGTTCACCAAATCATCATTACGACGAACCACGTGGCCCTGATTGGCTTTATAATTTTATTACTAGGTTTTATCCAGCTCCTAATTGGACAATTCGTAAATCATTCTACTATTCTAGAATATATCAAAGTTTACAAGAATCTGGTTTTAGAAATCGTATTCTTCGTGATCCATTTCCTATGGATCAAGAAGATGGTTTCAGGGCTGATACGAGCGAGACACGAAATAACATATTTTACCCATATGTAACATATAACTTTGACGCAATGTCTATAGATTTTCATCTAGCATGGAAAAATATTTTTGCATCATTTTTTGATAAAAATTATAATGTACCAGAAGGAGCTTGGGTTACTCAAAATGGTGTAGATAACAACGATCGCAATGCACCATAAGAACACACATTGGTTTTTGAATATGATTATTGAATAATCATATTTATAATATCAGATACTAAGTGAGTCTATAGATTGATTCGTTATTTGGATTAGAATTTCTTTGAAAATTTACATTGGGGTACTCTTTTTTGAATTCCTCAACATACTTTTTTGCCTTTTTTATGTCTTCTGGTGAAAAATAATTTACCTTATCTTTTGAAAACTGTGACTGCGATTTTTTCTTTTTTAGTTCTGGTGAAGTTTTTTTGCTAAACTGCAACTTTTCAGAATAAATTTCATTTAGTTGTGGTGGTGAAGACCAAATTGCATTTCTTCTTTGACTCGAAAACTGTGAATAAAGATTCATTGTTATATTTTATATAATATAAATATTTTAATTCAATTTTTATATAAATATTTATAATTAATTTACAAGATTCTTTCAAGAAATATGATTACAAATCGTATTATAAGGTAGAAATCCTTCTATGGCTTGAGCCAGTATATGGATCAGTATTTTTTTCGAAATTTATATTAGGATATCGTTTTCTTATTTCGTCAATATATTCTTTCGACTTCTTTAATTCTTGTGGTGAAATCCAATTCGACTTGTATAAATTTTTATCCAACTTTTTTTCTAGAGGTACGTTTTTGTTATTTATTTCGTCTCGCCACTGCTTTAGTTCTTCGAATGAAATCCAAGTAGACTTTTTATTCAACTTTTTTTCAAGAATGTTATTATTTTTATAACGAACTAGGTTTTTGTTCATTATTAGCTTTAAATATTTTTTAGTTACTAAATTTTTCAAATTGTAATAATTTTTATAGTTTAAACCAATTGTTAAATAATTATTTTATAAAGTGTAAGTATTATCTCAATAGTCTATTTCTTTTTCAAAAGTTTAGAAGCTCCTTTACGGAGCTGGATTCATATAATTTTGTATGAATCTATTAGCGGGGCTTGATTCATATAAATTTGTATGAATTTAGTAACGGTTTTTGCTTTTATCACGTCAAAAGTAATAATTTATTTTAAATTTAAAATAAATTATTACTAATAAAATGACTAGCATTGATGATATTATATCTTCTCTAATACTTTCTTATAATACTTCAGATCTTAAAAAACTTCCAGAAGATCTTCGAGAATCTTTGTATGAAGAAGTAAAAAAATGTCTAGAAAAATCAGAAATAGCAGACAATCCTGAGAGATGTAATGAGCGTAAAACATTAATGAGACTCATTAATAATCATCGGTTAGATAATAAACCTGTTGCAGATCTTATTAAAGGTCCGTTAAGTATTACTTTACACTGGAATTCTGATATGAAAATGATGATATATATTTTTGGTGAATTTCACTCATCTGAGACTGATTGTGAAGTTTTTCCACAAGAAAAATATATAAATGGAGAAAAAGTTCCTGTGAAATCAATGTTTATAGAGGATTATATGAAAGAATTATTAATAAACACAGATTCTTATATAGATTTTTTTCTTGAAGAAAAAGCTCATTTTGGTTATGATCCAAAATTGATAAATTATATAACTCTAGACCGAATACAAATTTTACGTAATATTTTTAGAGAGTGTATATCTGATATAAAATCTAGAAATACAAATCCAAACTGTATTCTTTCACGTTCTCATTACTTTGACATTAGACAAGGAAAGGTTAAAGGAAAATTTGATGTAGTATCACAATTAATTACTGAGTTATATATTTTAAATAATATATATACTAAAAATCAAGATATAGAAGAGTTTATAATTCGTTTTGATAATATTAGAAAAAAGTTTTCTTATTTTATAAAAAAAATTATAACAAATTCATCAAATACAGCGTTTGTTACATTTTGGAAAGATACGCTTTTTGATTATCCATTTCTTAAAGAAAAAATGAAAAGATCATCGCAATACTCTTACATTGAGCTTTTTATTAAGGATGAAATCAAATTAGAATCACTAAAATATAAGGAAACAATGCAAGATACAATACAAAAACTTTTTGATGTTTTGAAAAAAGTAGGAACTGATAAACAGGAACTAGATACCAATAAATGTGAAAAAGAACGTGAAAGAATTATAAGATACGTACGCAGATTTCAGGAAGCTTTAATTATGGTGAATAGTACTATCGCGGATGGGTATCTTCTTTCACGTGTATTCAAAGAATTTGATATAAATACAGATAAACAAGAGAAAAAACGTGGATTTGATGAGCCTCAAAGACCTCACAACATTATAATATACGGAGGTGATGTACATGCTAATAGATGCCGAAAATTTCTAGAAACTCATATGAACTTTAAACGTCTAGAACAAAATATATATGATGATTCTATGCCTGTTTCAAACTGTGTTGATATGAAGAATATCATTCAGCCATTATTTTCTTATATTCCAGATGATGATTGTGTATATTATAAAGAACCATATATACCAATTAATATAAAAAGATTATAACTAAAGATGAAATGTTTTTAAAATGTATCTCTGTATGACAAAAATTACTAACATTAAAAATAATAATGCAAAATACTATAAACATCAAGCCACACAAAATTCATTTTAGCATCTTCTTTTATAATTTAAACTGTCTTTATTAACATGAAATAAATAACTCGTCTTTTAATTTTTTCATCTTCGTTCTTCATTTAAAAATATTAATTTTTATAATGATTATAAATAAATTTATGTCACAAGGAATTGTTGATAACCGTGATTTTTGTTTATATAAAATTTAATTACAAATGTAATAATAATTACAAATATAATACTAAAAAATATAATAAGAAGTATTTTCCACAAAGCAAAACGTCGACCTGCTAACCTATCACTTTCTGCCTTTGAATCAGCTAATGTTATTCCATATGTATCATAATAAAATTTTTCTGGTGATATATAATAAGGATCAAATTTTTTTTTAGGATATGCATTAGCAATCTTCTCAACATAATATCCAGATAAATGCCACGTTTTTTTAATTCCTACCATATCTAATGTTAACTCTTGCGGATAAGAATAAATCATTAAAATTTAACTTAGTTTAATTATCTAATATTGAGTTTGAATTTTCATCTAGCATGGAAAAATATATTTTGCTTTATTTGAAGGAACTTGGATTACTAGTAGTAAAGATATAAACTATCGTAATGCACTCTAAGAAACATTTACTTTTTATTTACTAAAAATAATTTAATTAATTAGTATATTATAAATTAAATGGCAGCACTTCCTCCTCAACCATTTTTAAATGGAGAAATTTTTAATGGCGAGTTTCATATTTTTCGAGCAAATGAAAATGATATTGTTTATCATGGATCAACTGGACTATCACAAAATCTTGTACTTTTTCCTATTGGGCTTAATTTTTCTGCTAATTTAAATGC
>Ga0208363_1000313_pt1 | contig 12862 bp, 9 predicted proteins | sample LakMenEpi03May11_FD_150666 | JGI IMG/M metagenome (GOLD analysis project Ga0208363, IMG submission 150666) | Freshwater microbial communities from Lake Mendota, WI - 03MAY2011 deep hole epilimnion (SPAdes) | ecosystem: Environmental > Aquatic > Freshwater > Lake > Epilimnion/Euphotic zone ...
TTGATGGGTCTTCATTTAATTCTGTTGTTACCGGTGCAGGCGCTGGTGGTGGGCCAAATGTAAGAACATTCAGAAATTCCAGATTCTTTGATATTGATGCTGCCCGAATCCTTCCCGGGAACCAATCGATTTCCATGAACCAAACTAGCAGTTTCTTTGCCTATGAAACCTCTTATACCGGAGGCGTTCAGGTTGCTGTTGGCCTTAATTCAGGGACTCCCTTTGGCGGCTTCTACAGGATTCTTACTGGCACCCTCACCGCAGGCCCTGAAGTTACCATTTGGGAAGCCATGCCAAGCGAAGACATGACAACAATGGATACGCCAGATGTCATGTTTGAGAAGGTTGCAGACTTCTTCGCTTTCGATTCCAACCTTACCACTGGAGTTCGAGTTGGCTCAGTTGCTGTTAGCACCGGCTCCGATTTCCTTGCTGCTACTGGTTCCGGAACTTCCACCGTGGTAAAGCGCTTTTCTTTTCTCCCTGGAGCTAGCCAGCCCACCTTGGAAGAAGAGTTTTCTCCTTTTACTGATGGCTTTGATGGCGGTGCCAATCTTGGTGGTACTTACTAACCCAACAGTAAGAGCATTTGTTTAATTTAACCCTGGCCTCTGAACACAATGTTGTTTAGGGGCCTTTTTTTTGGCTAAAATGTCCCATTTGATCCCATCAACTTAGGTAACTAGCCCTTTTGTTTAGCTTAAACCATTAAAATTAAGCACATCAATACAGCAATAATAAAAAGCTTAGGAATATTGAGGGTTTGCAACCGGGCAACAGAATCAAGCCATGATTGGTGCAGGCAAAGGTGCGATTTCGGCCTAACCGATGTGCATGGGCAAGAAGTCAGAGAGGTTCTAGCATGAAACTTCACAAAAATATTGAAACAATTGCATATTATTATCAGACAATATGTTTATAACTTAAAGGCGTGGATTTGGAAAATACCTTGTCGAACAAAGAAGATGCTAATCTTCGATATCAATTTATAAACAAACAACGGGCCTACTTAATTTAAAATCTGTTGTTTGCTTACAAAGTCCAAAGGCAAAATTAATGACAAATGAAGAACGTTCCACCATTTTCAACATGGCAATAGCTGAACAAGAAAATATCACAAAAAACGTTGAATATGAAATTCTTAAGGTCGAAAAACTACGAGCTTTAATTTTCGCTATTGTTCTAGGATCCTTTGCAATTATTATCACCATAGCTTCAATTTTAAATATTGCCAATGCTTCATTTTTTGACAAATTTCCTATACCTCAGAACGTCCTAGAGCCAGTGGTTATTGGATTTGCCTTATTTGAATTGCTTATTTGGTACATTCTTAAGCACTGCTTGGATACAGGCAAAAGCGTTCCTGCAATATGTCACTATATTGTTGCCCTTGTAGAAATCAGTTTACCAACAATGCTAATTTTAATCTTTAGCCATGCATTACATGTTTATGCGCTATTCCTTCCCGCAGTTTTTATGTATTTTTTAATTATTGCACTTTCCGGACTAAGGCTAAATTTTTACATTTGTATTTTTACAGGTGCAGTTGCTGCAATCGAATATGTTTTGCTTGCGTTGTACATTATAAATACAACAGAATTTCCAGTCGAATTTCATGAGATGGGACCAACTTATAAGATTCTAGCCCATCTATTAAAAGGTTTAATGCTCTTAGCATCTGGAATAATCACAGGGATTATTACCAACAAATTAAAAAATGGGTTTCTAAAATCTTTTCAATCTGTAAACGAGAAAAACCACATCATGAGTATGTTTGGCCAACATGTTTCCCCTGCCGTCATGGAAAAACTCCTCCTTCAAAAGAATTCAACAGAAGGGGAAGTTCAAAATGTTTGCGTGATGTTTCTGGACATCCGAAACTTTACTACATTTTCAGAAAGCCGTACTCCGCAGGAAGTTGTCGCTTATCTCAACTCCTTGTTTGATTTCATGATAAATATTGTGAATCGCAACCATGGGATCATCAATAAATTCCTAGGTGATGGATTCATGGCTGTGTTTGGGGCACCTTTTTCTAATGGCCTTGATAGTTGCAATGCAGTTAATGCTTCAAAAGAAATCCTACAAAAGCTTAAAGAAGAAATAGAAGCTGGAAGCATTCTTCCCACTACAGTTGGCATAGGCCTGCACACTGGCAATGCGGTGACGGGTAATATTGGATCAATTCAAAGAAAAGAATACACTATCATCGGCGATGTTGTAAATCTTGCCTCTAGAATAGAATCGCTTAATAAGCAGTTTAATTCGCAATTTTTGATTTCTGGTACGGTTAAGGAAGCCATTGGTGATGCAGGAAATGATGCGGTTAGCCTTGGGGAAGTGATTGTAAAAGGCCGTGCTGAACCTGTTGAAATTTTTAAACTCGCTTGATGCTGCCTTTCTGCAAAATAAAAGAAAATAGAGACTTATTCAGTACTTGATTGCGGTTACACGCATTTAAAACTCAATTTTAACTATTAGCAAAACTTTAGTGATCGTTCACCAAAATTAAGAAATGCTTGGTAGCGGCAACGGATTTTAGTTGTGTGATGCGGGGTGGGGCTTTGACAGAAACCGAATTAAGCTTTAGTAGAGACTCTATCGCATCTGGTAAAAATAACGGCTGTCTTTTTTTGGTATCAGCTAAACCATTTCTGTTGAACTTCTTGTTTTTTATTGGATCACCTTCAACCTTCCTTTAATCTGTAAATAGCTACTTTAACTTTGCAAAAGAATTGGATCAAAACATGCCTCTCCTTGGCGCACACATGTCGGTTGCAGGTGGCATTTACAAAGCTGCAGAAGAATCTGCTGCACACCAATGCCAGACTGTTCAGGTTTTCACTAAGAATGCCAGCCAGTGGAAAGGCAAACCCCTGACGCAAAAAGACATCGATAACTTTCGCAGGGCTGCAAAAAAAGCAGAACTTAAGCACAACCTTTCGCATAATTCGTACCTGATCAATCTTGCATCGCCTGATGATGAGCTTTTTGCCAAATCGATCGAGGCCTTTGTGGATGAGATGGAGCGGGCAGAGCAATTGGAATTGGATTATTTGGTGGCTCACCCCGGGGCCCATGTAAAAACGGGTGAAGAAGCTGGAATCAAACGCATTGCTAATGGTTTAGATGAAATTCACCGTCGTTGTTCTGACTTCAAGGTTATGATTCTTTTGGAAATCACTGCAGGGCAAGGCACAACCCTCGGGCACAAATTTGATCACATGGGCCAAATATTTAAGCAAACGAAGCATACAGATAAACTTGGAATTTGCTTTGATACATGCCATGCTTTTGCTGCGGGCTACCCACTTTTTCCCAAGGTTGATTACGATGCAACCTGGCAAGAGTTTGATACGCTTATCGGGATTAATAAACTAAAAGCCTTTCATTTGAATGATAGTAAGAAGGGATTGGGCAGCAGGGTGGATAGGCATGAACATATTGGTAAGGGAGCTTTAGGCATTGAACCATTCAGGCTTATTTTGAATGACCCACGGTTTGCAAATCTTCCGATGGTGCTTGAGACGCCTAAAGAAGAGGGCGATAACCATGACATGGATGGTGTAAACTTGACTACACTAAGGGATTTGCTGCAGTCAAATTAAATTGCTCAGGGTTGGGTTTTGTTAAGATGAGTTCATTCGTATCTTTACGAAGCATTTTCCATAATAACCAAAACGATAATCCTGAAATTATTACGCCAGTGGGTATCCAAAGAAACGCAGGGAGATTTTGGGTGATGAAATGGGTTGCGTTGAACGCTATGGTTATTAGCCCATTGGCTTGGCCAGCTTTGGGTGCTAGATCTTGGGCATTGGGTTTATCCATCCAACCTGCGCCCCGACCAATTACTTGAAGCCCGATCATTATCAATGGGATAACTAGCCATACTAGTCCGCTGTAGACAAGCTTGAAGGATTTCCGCTCTGTTAATTCAAGATGCGATGGAGAGGTGATTTGAATAGCGTTAAATAATCTGGTTCTTTCGTCTTCATTTTCAGGCAACCATTTTAATTCTTGCCCACCTTCAAGTTTGAACATGACATCTTTATTTGCCAACCCCATGGAAATTTTTTCGACCTGATACCATTGAAAGAAACGAGTCTTTTTGCTTAGGGTTAGCAAAGGCCAATGTTCCGGACCATCCAGCCATGCCAATAAATTATCCTTCCCTGAGGGAAATAAGGCGATGCAATCTTCGTTTAAGCCAAGAACAAGGCTTTGATTTCTGCAACGGAAAACAGGCTCGCCATCGTTTCGATATTTTTTAAACAACCGGGTATAAGATAGGCCTTCAATTTTAAAACAAACTGCGAAGGCAATAATTACAATCGTAATTAAGCCGCCAACAGCGATATTAATAGAAAGGAATATAAATAGGAATGGTGCGGAAAGTAAAAAGAATAAAAACAAACCACTATTTACTAAAATGATTCTCATCCAAAGTACCTTTTTATGCTACTGCCAACCTAGGATCATGATAGCAGATACAGTATACTCTCGTTAGATAGGGGTATGCATAATTTTAACTAATCTCATTTGCCCGGGGATAATATGGCTGATCATGTAAAGCGTGCATCGTGGTTGTGTGAAGAAATCGAAAAGCATAATCGCCTTTATTATCAGGAAGCAAAGCCTGAAATTTCTGACAAAGAATACGACAAACTTTTAAAAGAACTTGTTGATCTTGAGAAAAAGCATCCCGAGATTGCCAATGCTAATAGCCCAACACAAAGAGTTGGTGGAGCACCCATCGATGGTTTTGTAACGCTTAAGCATCGTTTGCCTATGCTTTCGATTGATAACACTTATAGCCCAAGCGAACTTAAGGAATTTGACAAGAAGGTTTGCAAAGGTTTGGGAAAAGATAAACCCAGCTACATGGTCGAGCTTAAAATCGATGGCGTTGCAATCTCACTGATTTATGAGAATGGCATTCTTACAGCGGGCGTAACTAGAGGCGATGGCGAAAAAGGTGATGATGTTACCCAGAATTTAAAGACCGTGGGTGGGGTTCCATTAAAGTTGAACACCAAGAAGCCTCCTGCGCTTTTAGAGGTTCGCGGTGAAGTGTATATGGCAAGGGCGAACTTTGCACGCCTTAATGAACAGCGGGTAAAGGAAGGTTTGGACAAATTCGCCAACCCTAGGAACTCAACTGCGGGTTCGTTGAAATTACTCGACCCAAAGTTATGTGCAGCGCGAAAACTTAGCCTCTTTGCCTATGCCATTGGCGCAATGGAAGGCATCCAAGTTAAGTCCCAGACTGAAACTTTGAAACTACTTCATGATTTTGGATTCCCAGTTAATTCCAATGCTACACAGCTTGATTCCATTGAAGAAGTGGTCGCCCACTGCGAATCTTGGAATGATAAAAGACATGATCTTCCCTACGATACCGATGGTATGGTGATCAAAGTAAACGATCTTGCGCAGCGTGAAAAGTTGGGTATCACGACCAAGTCGCCCCGCTGGGTGGTGGCTTATAAATTTGCAGCAGAGCAAGCGCTGACAAGGCTTTTGAATATTGAACTGCAGGTAGGTAGGCAAGGGACGCTTACGCCGGTTGCGCATCTTGATCCGGTGCAACTCGCAGGCACCACAGTGGCCCGAGCTTCACTTCATAATGATGATAATCTGAAAACCAAGGATATTCGGGTTGGTGATATGGTGGTGGTGGAAAAAGCAGGAGAGATCATTCCTTATATTGTGCGGTCTGAGCCAAGCCTTCGGACAGGAAAAGAAAAGCCTTTTGTTTTCCCAAAGGTTTGCCCGGTATGTGGTGCCGATGTTGTGAAAGATGCCAAGGGTGCTTTTTATCGTTGCACGGGCACCGATTGCGTTGCGCAGCTTAAGCGCAGGGTTCGTTCTTATGCAGCTCGCAATGCAATGGATATCGAAAATCTGGGTGAAGAAATCATTGAGCAACTTGTAGATACTGGTTTGGTGAAAACGCTTGCAGACATTTATAAATTAGGGTTGAACCAACTTGCCAACTTGGAGCGCATGGGTGAACAATCTTCACGAAACTTGCTCGATGGAATTGCAGCAAGTAAATCTCGGGGCCTTGCAAGATTACTTACTGGGTTGGGCCTTAGGCATGTAGGCGAAAATGTCGCAGATGTGCTTGCTCGAAAATTTATCAGCATGAAGGCATTTTCCCAAGCCAATGAGGAAGAACTTGCAGCAATCGAGGGCATTGGGCCCGAAAGAGCTGCTAGCATCAGGGGCTGGTTTGCCAATACGACAAATCAAGAACTGATTGAAAGCTTGGAAAAAGCGGGTATCAAGATGGATGAATCTGTTTCCACAGTTGTTGCATCTTCTGCGTTGGCAGGCAAAAGCATTGTGGTAACGGGTACGCTGGTAAAATATGGGAGAGAAGAAATCGAAAGAAGGTTGCGCGATCTGGGTGCAAAGGCTTCGGGCAGTGTATCCAAAAAAACCGATTACCTGCTTGCAGGAGAGAAGGCGGGCAGCAAGCTTGAAAAAGCACGAGAGTTAGGTGTTCGAATTATTACTGAAGAAGAATTCGAAAAACTCGCTGGCTCGTAAAGCCTTTTATCAACCCAGGGGTGGCAGGGGGATTTCCATCGAAAGGCAGAATGCTCTTAGTAACACGCCTTCATCCTGAGTGATTTTTCCATCATGCAGGATTGCAGCAATGCAACCATCCAGCACCTTATGCTTTATTTCTGTATTGGCTTGTGAGAGAAAATCAAACACCTTGTCGAGCATTTTAAAGTCATCTGCTCTAGTATCAATGTTGGCTAATAAACCATGGATACCCGCGGCTTGGATTGCTTTTTGATAGGCAGGGGCGGGGGCATCAGAAAGCTTTGCAAAGAAACCGAACACGGTGCTTGCAGCAATCCCAAGTGCAGCGCCTGGACCTTTCACTTGGCGAAACTTCTCCAGCCCTGTCTTAGCCAACCGCCAGATGCAGAACTCGAAAAAGTCGATCTTTCCATCCGCACTTATCAAACCCTGACATATTTGTAGAGCACCTATTGATTGCTCTTTGCCCAACATTTTTAAAGAGGGCAAGGCTATTGATAATAGGGTAAACAATTGAAGCTTGTTTGTTTGCAAGACTAAGGGTTCGACCTCGAAAAGGGCTTGAGCTATTGCAGGGTCTAACTTATTAATGAGTTGATCCCGTGCCTTGGTACGGGCAGGGTTAACCGATGGAAGCAACATGGAATATAGAACCGCAAGTGCTCCTGCAGGATCTTTGCATTGGTTTTCAATTGGGATAAGAATAGGCAGGGGTGGGGGTGCATTTTTCGCAGGCATTCGCATGGTGCCTGCTAAGTTTGAAAGTTGGGCAGCAGAAAATGCGATGTCTTCGGTTGGTGCGGTAGTAGTTGCTTCAGAGGCATTTTCGGGGGGCTGAAAATGAACTCCTTCGATTCTTTGAATTCTTTCTTCTAACGGAGGGTGGGTTGCAAATAATGCGCTAAACCCTGATATTCCGTTTCCAAAAAACAGATGGCTTGCCTCGGGTGCATTTGGATTTTTAATGATGGACCCTTGATCCCAACCGGCAATTTTTCGTAGTGCCCCAGAAATTCCTTCCGGGTTGCGGGTAAACTGCACAGCAGAGGCATCTGCGAGAAACTCACGCTGTCGCGATACCGCAGCTTGAATTAATCTTCCAAAAAACCACCCGACCCATCCAAGAATGAACAGCACCAAACCAATCATGAATATCGCACCTTTACCATCATTCTTTTTCTCGTTAGATGAATTACCGCTATAGGAAATCGAACGAATCAGTATTTCACCCAAGATACTTAGAAAGAAAATGCCGTAAAGAATTCCCATCAATCGGATATTAATTTTCATATCCCCATTGAGAATATGGCTGAATTCGTGAGCTATCACACCTTGTAATTCATCTCGAGAAAGGGCTTCGACACAACCTCTGGTCACGCCGATCACCGCATCATTGGGCGACCATCCTGCTGCAAATGCATTAATACCTTCTTCATCCATGAGATAAACACGGGGCACAGGCATGCCTGATGCGATGGCCATTTCTTCTACGATGTTGAGGATTTTTCTTTCGACGGGGTCTCTGGTTTCAGATTGGAGTAGTGTACCACCTAGCGATTCTGCAACCGATGCCCCGCCACCGTTACTAAGTTGGGATAGGCGATATAAACTCGCGCTACCAATGACAAATCCGAGGAAGGCTGCAACCAAGGCGAGTGCGGGAAAATAAGTTGCAAGTATTTTTCCCCAGTTGGCACCATCTAAACCACCAGGTGAATCAGAGAATCCCAAGCCAAGGAGAAGAATAGCATCGATGCTGAAGATCAGCGCAAATACGCCTAGTCCAAATAGAACTAGTAATCTAAAGGTGTGATTTCGTGCCTTTTCTTGATGCTCAAAAAATCTCATAGTGTTTCAGTTCTTTAGATTTAGAACTTCACCTTAGGGGCTTCTCTTTCGGTCGGATTTTCCAGCGTGAATTGTTGAGCTGTTACAAAACCTGTCAAGCCTGCAACAATCACATTGGGAAATGTTTCACGGTAGATGTTGTAATCCATGATTGAATCATTAAACGCCTGGCGGGAAAATCCAACTTTGTTCTCGGTGGATGTTAATTCTTCTTGAAGTTGCATCATATTCTGGTTCGCTTTTAAATCAGGGTATGCTTCTGATAACGCAAACAAACGCCCCAAGGTTCCGCCCAACGATGATTCTGCAGCCATAAGGGTCTTCATCGCTTCGGGGTCGCCTGGGTTCGCAGCAGCTTTTACCCCTGCATTCGCTGCTTGGTTTCTTGCAGAAATCACAGCTTCGAGGGTTCCTTTTTCGTGTGTCATGTATCCTTTTACGGCTTCCACAAGGTTTGGAATAAGATCGTAGCGCCTTTTAAGTTGAACATCGATTTGACCATAGGAATTTTTAAAGCGATTTCGTCTAGCAACCAATCCGTTGTAGATACCTATGGCAAATAATAGCACTAGGAATCCAATTCCTAGAAGTACTATAACACCAATTAAAACCGGTCCAAAATCATTCATGGTGAATCTCTTTCAAGCTAAATTAATCAGTTTTCTAGCTTTAGTATAATCAAATAATAAGCCATATAGGCAACAATAATCGGATCTGATCATGGTTTCCATAATCTTTATTCGAGGAATGTGTCGAATTATTTAAGATTTTCATGTAAAAAGAATTAAATATCTATGGAGAGTTAACATGCGTCTTGGAATTTTTGGCGGTACATTCGATCCGGTTCATTTTGGACATTTGGCACTTGCTGAAGAATGCCATGCTGTAGCAGGTTTGGACGAGGTTTGGTTGGTGCCCGCAGCTTCCCCTCCTCATAAGGGTGGAAAAAAACTTTCACGCTTTGATCAACGCAAAGAAATGTTAGAGCTCGCAATTGCGGGAAATGAAAAATTCAAAGTCGAACCCATGGAAGCTGATCGCCCAGGGCCAAGCTTTACCATCGATACCCTTGAAGAAATCCATAAGCGCAAGCCCAACGATGAATTGTTTTTGATTATTGGTGGCGATAGCGCATTGGAATTTTCCACTTGGAAAGACCCCGCTAAAATTGCATCCCTTGCAACTATTATTGTGCGCATCCGGCCTGGGGTTATCATGCCTACAGAGCAGGAATTTGTTTCACAATTAGGTAAAGAATTAGGAGTACTTCCCAAAGTTATTTTTGTTGCGGGGCCCCCTTATTTAGATGTTTCCAGTTCTTTATTAAAAGAGCGTGTTATCAATAATAAAAGCATTCGCTACTTGTTACCCAGAGCGGTGGAAGTCTATATTCAGCAAAAAAAGCTTTATCTTTCATAATTCTCAAATACTTTTATATTTTTTTTTGACAATCGCAAAAGTGTGACCTAGGTTTTCAGTGGGTCGCTATTTACTTCACTTCCAAATGGTTACCCGAAACACATCTCGTTTTATTATTTTATGAACCATTTAATTTATGGAGACATATCATGCGTATGCACGACTTGGAAGTGTTGTTTAATTCGAAAAAGGGTAAAAAAGGATTTGTCCCATCATTGCAAGCACTTGAATCTAGAGAAGTACCGGCAGGAAATTTAGTTGGTTCTTTCTCAATCGATAACTCTTGGGGCTCTGGCATGCAGGGGCTCATCACCATTCAAAATACAGGTGATGTTGCTGTTACCAATTGGGCCGCCACTTTTAAATATGCAAACACCATTAGCTCTAGTTGGAATGGCACCGTCACTCAAACTAGTGCAGGTAATTTTAAAATCACCAACGCAGGTTATAACAGCACCATAAACCCCGGACAATCCATTACCGTGGGATTTATTGGCGGTGGTAACTATGCGCAAAACCCTTCGAATTTTGCTTTCACGGGTGGTGGCCTATCTTCAGTAATTTCCCCTACGCCAACACCAGCTCCAACCCCTGCACCAGCACCAGCGCCAACACCAGCACCAACGCCAGCACCAACACCAGCGCCAGCGCCAACACCTGCACCAGCGCCAACACCTGCACCAACGCCAGCACCAACACCAGCGCCTACCCCAGCACCAACACCAGCTCCTACACCAGCTCCAACTCCGACCCCGCCTGCCGATGATCACGGTGGTATGCCGATACATGATTGCGACTGTGAGTATGTCGATCTGGCAACGTTTGGGAGCTCCCACGGTAGTGACCACACCGGCGCTGATGGTCTTGTCAATGGTCGCACGGCCATCACGACAGAGGCGCACCTGGCGTACAACAATCTTCGACAGTTTGTTGGGCTCTCGACGCGGACTATTGATGAGGTCGGCGAATGGGCCTTCGCGAATCAGTTGACGAACAACGGCCAAGCTTCGGGTACAGACCAAAAGGGTGTTGGACTTTGGTATTCGATGCAGGGTGCCAAAGTTGGCTGGATTGCCGACGATAAGTTTGATCCCCAAATTCTGGCTGACATCCAAAGAACCGCGCGATTGGGATCTGCCGAGAATGTCATGGCAATGGTTGAGGAGTTTGGTCACGAAGGTTTTGCGGAGTACCTGATGAACAACGATTTTGATGAGGCGTTCATCAACACCTTGAAGATGGAGCCGCATTACGCCGGTTGGATGCATGACCGCGCGCATGGGCGGCTTCCGATTGAAGGTGTTGCTTTCTCGCACGACCTGAACCACTTGACAGTTCTCAGTCACGATCAGAGGCAGCCGTTCATGAACGACACCTGGGACTATCCACAGTGGCCAGCTCTGAATGTCACGCGGGCACGCGTGCTGGAGTACTTCCAGAGCATGGTTGTTTTGGGTAATCCGCTTGCCAATCATCTCAGCAATCTTCCGGGTGCTCCAATGCCAGCACCAACGCCAGCGCCAATGCCAATGCCAGCACCAACGCCAGCGCCAATGCCAATGCCAATGCCAATGCCAATGCCAGCACCAACGCCAGCACCAATGCCAATGCCAGCGCCAACGCCAGCACCAACGCCAGCACCTGGTGTTTCGGCTACGCTGAGTTACAAGGTCACCAGTGATTGGGGTAGCGGTTTTAATGCTGATATCACGATCAAAAATACAGGCACCACAACGCTTAAGTCGTGGACTGCTTCTTTTGATGCACCATGGACTGTGGATAACATTTGGAGTGCTTCCGTGGTTTCCCGCACGGGTACCAAGTACACGATTGGTGCTGCAGATTGGAACAAGGATATTGCTCCTGGGGCTTCTATTACCTTTGGTTTTTCAGGCCGTGGCGTCGCTGCCACTTCGCCTACTAATGTGGTGATCAATGGCTCTAGCTCGGTTGTAGCCCCAACGCCAGCAGCAATGCCACTGCCAACGCCAGCAGCAACCGCTGATTATCTTTTTGCCCTTGATCCAACTGGCACTTTGATAAAATTAGGCAGCATGATGGTTTAATAATCTGAAGATAGTTTAACGAAAGAAGGCTCGCTGAATAAGTTTCAGCGGGCCTTCCTTACATTATAATTCATCGAAAGAACATTTCTACTTGGGCCATTCCCCACCAATAATTGCTTTGCCTGAAAGCATTGCAGGGTCGATCATCAGATGCCTGACTCTCAGCCTTTTCCAAGTGTAGGTGATATGCACCATTCCATCTGCTGTTTGGATGATTGCAGGGTAGGAATATTCGCCGGGATCTTTTTCGAGCACCAATGCAGCTTCCCAATTTTTACCATCCTTGCAAAGTTCAATGGGCTACGACCTTTTTCGGTATGGTTGTAAACTAAACGATGGGTGCCATTCTTTAGGGTAACTGCATCCGTCCCCGAGTTCGGATTGGGAAGATTGGTATAAGAAATAGCGGACCAAGTTTCAAAAATCTTCCCTCCCTTGGATCTTCCCAAGGCTTGCAACTTGTTGTTGTCATGAAATAGGATGCTGGGCTGGATGGCTTGGATTGTTTTTTCAAGTGCGACAGGAGCAAGCTCGATTTTACTCCATGTCTTTCCCAAAACCTTGGAAAGTTCGAAGTGCACTTTCCATAAGCCAAACAGTTTATTTTCTTCGGTGCTTGTGGGCGAAAGAATGGAACCATCTGGAAGTTGCACGGGTTTGTTTTTGATGGGCCCTTAAATTGCATCACTTGCAACTATTATTGTGCGCATCCGGCCTGGGGTTATCATGCCTACAGAACAGGAATTTATTTCACAGTTGGGTAAAGAATTAGGAGTACTTCCCAAAGTGATTTTTGTCTCGGGTCCGCCTTATTTAGATGTTTCCAGTTCTTTATTAAAAGAGCGTGTAAGCAATAATAAAAGTATTCGGTACTTATTACCAAGGGCTGTGGAAGTCTATATTCAGCAAAAAAAGCTTTATCTTTCATAATTCTCAAATACTTTTATATTTTTTTTTGACAATCGCAA
>Ga0208363_1000315_pt1 | contig 12854 bp, 6 predicted proteins | sample LakMenEpi03May11_FD_150666 | JGI IMG/M metagenome (GOLD analysis project Ga0208363, IMG submission 150666) | Freshwater microbial communities from Lake Mendota, WI - 03MAY2011 deep hole epilimnion (SPAdes) | ecosystem: Environmental > Aquatic > Freshwater > Lake > Epilimnion/Euphotic zone ...
CGTCGATTGATGAGATGAAAACATCTGACCTCACCGCTAAGGTCTCGTTTTCGAAGATGCCGCCAGAGGGGACTCGACCTCTGCGTTCTAGTATACAATAAGGATCAGGGAACTCCCTGACTATCCGCATGGTGCCTGCTTTGGCATAAGGACCTGACCTAACTTCTCTATTCATCCTATCTACAAATTTTTCAAATTCTTCTTTTTCGTCGTTATATATTATTATCTGAGGCTCCGGGCCCTCTTTCGTTTCTTCCACGTGAAGGTTGAAAGGTGTTTCAGATTCTTCATCAGCTACTTGCTGGTTAACAGGTTCAGGTTTTGGTGCTTCTTGCACATTGTTTGTTGCCGTCTCGGAATTCGTTAATTGTTCCTCTCTGAGGAAGTTGTGGGCTGGCTTTTCTTTATATTTTGGTTCAATTTCTTTACTTTGGTTTTCATATTTTATTTGTGTGTTGTTGGCGCTAGATACTCTTGTCTGATTTTGTTGTATTGAAATTGGAGCCGGGTGTTGTCGACTCTGGTAGTAATTTGTTTGAAATGGTGCACAACTTCCTGGAATTTGTCAGTACTGGTTCTGAGGTTGTTGGTTCTGGAGTTGGATCTGCCCATGGTTCTGATACTGCATCTGACCATCTGCGTGCATGACGTTCATGTAGATCCCCTCAGGTGTTGGCTGAATTCCATGGTTTCCAATAGTTCCTGCCTTAGGTTGCTGGGTAGGCTGGTAAACCGTGTTCATATTCTGCTGTTGAGGCATATTCTGCTGGTACTGAGCCTGTTGGGGAGGTGGTTGTTGGTTTTGCTGCTGTCCTTGATAGTTCTGTTGGACCTGAGGGGCAGGATTCATTTGTTGTTGTTGAGGGTACCCACCTTGCTGTTGTTGTTGCGGGGGATATGGTCTTCTATCATCCCTTCTATAGCCTCCTTGGCCTGGATTTCGAGGGCCTCTGTTGGGGTCATAGTTAGGATTGTAGGGCCTTCCTCCTTGTCTATTGTTGTAGTTCCTTGGTCCCCTATCTCTGTTATCATAGCCATAGTTATTTCCTTGAGGTCTGTTGTTGACATATCTATTGTTGGCCACATAGCCATTCCCGTAGCCTAGGCGACCTGGAGTGAAATCTCGGCTAAGCCCAATAGCTCCATTTCCAGTGACAGGGCTAAGTCCTTTGCAAGCAGTAGGATGGAATCCATGACAGGTCTGGCACTGGATAGTCGTTGGGATCTCTCCTGGGTAAATTGGGCATCTGTTGCTCCAATGGCCAAGTCCTTTACAGAGGAAACAGGTGTCTCTATTTGAGCCAAGGGTGTCCATACAGACTTTGGGGATAATGCTAGCCCCTCCGTTCAGGTAGTCTTCCTGGGCTCTGCCTGGGTCATAAGCTTCTTGAGGTCGAGGCACCTGTTGAATAGGTTGGGTTTGAACAGGTTGGGCTTGAACAGCCATGAGAGGGACAACCTGGGGTTGCGGAGGGTAGAAGGTTTGTTGTTGGATTGGGACTGGTTGCATTTGCATCGGGGGGCCCCCATAGAAGGTTGTTGCATTGATATTTGGATTCTTGGCATACCCTGCTTTATTGGGGTTTTTCCTTTTATCACCCCCAGGGGTGCTATTGGAGTTTGTATTGCTTCCAGAGGACCCATCATTTGAATTCGCCTCTAGTGGTTTCATGTCCACTTTTGTTTTGGGACTGCTGGTTGACAGGCTTCCCACTTCAGCCCCTCCGAAGAGTCTGCTGGGTCCTGCTGAGATTCCAAACGGTCTTGAGAGGTATGAGCAGATGAGCTCCTTGAGAATGTTGATCTCGTTGGGAGGGTGATAGGTATCAAGACATCCTTGTCGTTCCTTGAGTTCTTTCTCAACGTTGAGAGCTTCCATCTTGGTGTCATAGGCTGCCTCAATCCTTCCAGCTTGAGAAGGGAAGAAGGTGTGGATGAGATTGATATAATCCTGAGTTGTTGACTGCGTGATGAAGGCTTTCTTCATTTGTTCATCTGGATATGCTGAGAACATCTGAGCCCTTATTCTTTGGATCTTTGCGAGGGTTGCTTCAATGCTCGACGGGGCTGTGGTGAAGATCTCTTCTAGTTCCTTCTGGAGGCCTCCAATAGGGGGGACCCTTGAGGATGTCTTCTGGAGAGTGATCCACATTTCTTCAAAAGGAATATTGTCTTCATACATAGCCTGTCTGATCTGGAAATTGGTGTCTCCAGTTGTGATTGACAGGAGAAGGATGTAAGCCACTTCTGGGCTAAGGCCATGTTGTTGGATGACCTGGACGAGGGCAGGCAGGAAAACCTTCAGTGGTTTGCAATTAGGATCTCCTACTGTGAATTTCTCTGACTCTGTACACCCCAGAATACCATAGACGCTTTTAAGGTATCCAACATCATATGTTGATCGATTACCAAAGGCAGGAGGGGGCACCAGGGATCCATATGAGCCTGTTCCTTTGGATCCTCTCGGCTCAGTTGGGAAGAGTCGTGAGGCCTCTAGGGCTGAAATCTGGGCTGCATTTTTCTGTTGTTTTGGGTAATCAACATGGCTAAGCTCCTTGAGTGCGATAAGCCTGGTATCATCTGGGACAAAGGGGTCATCCACTACTCGTTGGAGGATGGCCTGAGCTACAACCACTCTTGCCTCTTCTGACTGGAAGGTGGTATTTGAGAACCTAGTGCCCAGAATTTCTGCTGTCGTCAACCCGTAGATGTTGAAGTCAAAATTATCAACTTTACAGTTTTGTTCGATGTTCTGGACAACCTCTTTTGTGATGTATACAGGTCCTTTCTTATTTCTGACAATGTTGCCAATTCCTTCTGCAACTCCAGATGCCATACCAATCGCCATGAGTGCTCCAGGGTCACTAGGGGGAACCCCATGATTGCTCATGGTTCTAATGGTGGCATCAAGCGATGTGTTGGGTTGAATAACCTGTTCTCGAACCTTCAGGGGAAAGCCATGGGGCTGGGGGATTGCAACCCTTCCAACTCCAGGGGCAATAACCTGGGTCATCTGGGGTGGACGAGGGATATAGGGGTTGGGGTCCACTTGGGAGATCGGGGCACCCACAGGGGTGGTTCCAACGCCAGTATAGATATATGTTCCTGTCGAGGGGTCATACTGCTGGGTGTAATAACGAGTTGGAGCTGCAGGGGAGGACGTAATCGGGGTTGCCATCGGCACTGCAGCTGCTGATGCAGGGGCAAGTCCAGCCAGAGAGGGGTGAAGAGTTGTCCTCGAGGCTGCCGCCGGGGCAGAGGTAGTTGGTGGGTTGAAGACTGGTTGTCTAGAAGGAAGAGGTGGGGGCCCAATATTGGATGCCTGGTGTCTGAGGGCATTAGCCAGGGCTCTTTGAAGCTGGTCTGGTGTGTATCCAAACTGGGTTTGAAGGTTTATTAGCACATCAGCTGTTGTAGCTGGTGTTGAAACAGGAGGCCTGGTTGCCGTTGGAGCTGCTGCCATTGCCGCCTGGCGGGCTGCTGCTGCTTGCTGATGGGCTTGAAGATGAGCTTGTTGGATCCAAGCTTGTTGTTGGGCTGCCTGTTGCTGGGCTGCCTGTTGGGCCGCCTGTTGAGCCGCTTGTTGGGCTGCCTGTTGGGCTACTTGTTGAGCTGCTTGTTGAGCCGCCAAATCCCTTGCTGCCTTTATCCTATTCTGTTCAACCTGGAATCTCTGGTTTGCTGTCTGGCATAGTGTTATGAAAGCAGCTTGTCCTTTTGCTGGTCCAAAAACATCATCAATGGATGGATTCACAATCCCTTGGTTCGTCAAGTCATCTAGCCTTGCATCCTTACTGTCAAGAAGCTCTTGCCACACAGTCTGTGGTTTCGGTTTCCTGTGATCAAAATCACCAGGTTCCGTTCGGAAAACATCATAGAAAAGCGAGTTCACATCTTCCATATAAAACTGGGTCTCATCATTAGCAGGGTGAGAGTATCGAGTCTGACTCTGACGATCTACCTCTCCTTGGGGAACCCCGCCTTCCCAAAGGTCATCATTATTATTGCGAGCCTCAATAGCTCGGTGAGGTCCACAAAGAAGAGTAATTGCAAAGAAACGGTGAACCTCGTTTTCTGACCTCCGTTTCTTTTCAGATTTAAGAAAGTAATTTACGACCTCAATGTAGAATTCTTTAATGTAGTCCAATGCGTGGTCTTCCCAGACATCACGAGGTACTACGGGGAATAGAGTGGCGAAGCGACCCATATCTGCAATGGCAGGATAGGCTGGTGAGTTAGTTTTGGCATCTTCTGTAAAGAGAATGCCCGGAACTCGCCTTCCAAATTCTTCAACAATTGCAAGAGTTAGCTCTCTAATGCGAGCGACTCCTTCTGAGATGGTACCTGGTGGTGTAGTCATTGTTCTTTTTGTTTTTATTCTTGACTTTTCACTTTCGATTTTTAATCGATTTTTCAATCACTTTTTGCAATTCTCTATTGTCCAATTGCAATATTATTCACTTCTCGCTTAATGCGATCTACCGATCAAATAGTTATAAGCAGAAGTTGCCTATTTGGTTCGGTTGGCGAATCTACCGATTGAGTTTCACTCGGTAAATTATTGTTTTGGGTCTATTTATTGTGAAATCGGGTCTACCGATTGAGTTTTCTATATGTTTATTGATCTGAAAATCGTGTGTTTTCAGGTTTGTATCTCTATTTTCGTTGGGAGTTTCCGTAAACTCGCTTGTTCCGACAATTTGCTAAAATCTCAAGGGGAGGAAAAAGTACAGTTTTTCTACAATTTTCCCGAAAATGTAAAAAATGAACACATATACGATTTGCATATGCCTTCTCCTACTGTGCGTCCGTTGAGGTTTTTCGTCTTTTTCGGAGAATAATTCAGCTTGTAATCGGAAAAAACCTGAGTTTTTCTCTATTTTTAACTGATTTTGTCTATTTATTGTAAAACCCGATTTAGGTGTATTTCCTGGTTGCTTTGGTTCGTTATAAGTTTTTAGAAAGTCTACCACTATCGGTTGATTTTAAAAACTAATCTGCGTGCCGGTGTTACTACTAAAAAAGAATAATCTTTAACGGCTCGAAGGACCACTTCTTATGCGGGGTTTGTTTTTAGTTTACTCTTCGATTTCAAGTAATTGGAACCGTCGTAGAACTTGTTCTACCACCCTTAGCCTCAGGAGGGGGAGGGGTATGGTATATAAGCTCACAAATAAGAGTTACTTATTTGACTAAAGGAGGACTGTATAAAACCTTAGCCAAAAACAAAGGCACAAGACCTCTTATCACTAACCTAAGTATATCCTACCAAACTAGGGGTACCCTAGTTTACCTTAACTATACTACCTATTGAGTTTTGAATACAGGAGAGGTTTCGATTGTATTCATCTCTTTTTTTCTTTGATGTTTATCTATGTTATGACTGTATAATATATGTTTTTATAACGTTATAATGAACCAGTTAAGTCAATCAGTTAAATACAAACCACTAAACGGTTATGTTCTGAATATTTTATTAATCTGACCAAGTTTTTTCAGAACGGTTATTTTACAAAAAATGACTATGTTTTATAATCAGTGCAAGGAGGAGGAGTTTTGTATTCAACGCTAAGTGCCAAAATGAGTATGTTTAATCAAGGACTTAGGTGTTTTCTGATTTTGAATTATTTCTTCTTTGATGAATTCTTCTATGTTTTGAAAATTTAGTTTATCTTTTCGCTTCACTTTTTTCGTTTCAAAGTCACTTTTATTTTAACTGTTTTTGGTTTATTAACTGTTGTTGTTGCTTTGAAGGGTGGTGCAAACTTGGTACAGTTTTGAGTGTTTCGTTGCCTTTTATAGGGGAAGTGTTTAGTAAGACGGCCTCGGATGAAGGATAATGGTACCGTTTGAAGGATCAATATTGTTTTAAACTTCCGTTATGTTTCGTCTTCTGTCATCTGTTTTTATCTTCAAGGACTCAAGGGTAAAATCTTCTTTGGTTTAGCGATTGTTGATACATAAACTTCCTCGTGCATACATTAGAAATGGAAATGGTTAAAAAATGGTTACATAAATAATATAGAAATGGTCAGATCTTATCGGTAGAAACTGTTACGTTCTTACATTTGTTTATAATTCTTTTATCAAACTCGAGGTTATTTATCAGCATTGAAAAGATGGGTGCTGACTCAATATTCCAAGGCTAGAATCGTCTATAACCTTCTTCCGTGGTATGTGCTCAATCAATGAAGCGAGACAAGTTAAAACAAAATATCTACCGATCATATCAAGGCTACAAATGAATCTACCGAACAAATCGGTCGGACACATAGGGGTTGGTCAAAAGGTGGTAGAAAACTACACTTTTGTGATCACATCTTCTAGTGAAATATTGAGTCTTTCTGTGCATAAAGGTGCTATAAGGTGCAAATCATATAAAATTAATAATGTTCTCAGCATAGTTGTACGTACATATTACATAATAAATGGTTCTTGAAAATTATTGTTTTCTACATTAAAGGTGCTTATCATGGTTTCGGCAGTGTCAGTCTACCGATTGAACAGTAATAATGATGTTTGTTTTCGCATAGCGGACATCGATATTTTGTTGAAAAAGATACTAAAAATCGTTTTTGTTTTTCAACGATCACTTTACATAAGAGTACCCCCCATAAAGTTTTTAATCTTAAAAAAAACAAACATCCTCTGGTGTTTGTTTTTAACAATGGTTGGTTATTTGGGGTGATATCGATTAACAGTTGGGTTTGTGGGGGGTTGTTTAACATGTCTTGGTTCTACTTCAACTTGTTCCACTGAGTCTGCCCTTCGTATATCGTTGATGGAAGATCTTCGAGATACGTAAGGACTCCTCTGTGGCAAGAATCTAACCATTTCTTGTTCAGGGGGTGGGGCTGTTGCTATTGATGAACCAGAAGGGTAGTAATGTGTATTAACTCTTTTTTGAATTTCGTTTTCAGGTAAGTGGCCATTTTGACAGTTAAAAGTATTACACCACCTGCCGAAACAGTGGAAAAGACAGCAACAGCATCTCATTGCTTGAAAACATCTTTTAGGATCAAAGATTGCCAAAATTAAAAAGATTACTGAAATGGATGCGAAAGCGGCTCCAATGGTTGAAATAAGTATAACTTGAACTGGTGTTAGCTGTAAGCTAGGGGGAGGGGTTGTTAACAAAGGGGTTGGTTCTGTGAAAACTCTACCTATTTGTTGTTGCTGAAAAAAGTCAGCTTGCAATTGGGGAAGTAGGGTCTTTTCGACCTCATTTACGGTTAATTTAATCTCACATTCAGTGTCAATGAATGAAGGAAAAGTATTAAAAATTTGTGTGTTAACCACCATATTGTCGCAAACAGTGCTAATGGCAACGGGTTTAGTTGAACTCAGAACTACAGTTTGAACCCCAGATACACATTCAGATCGATAGGCCAGTGTTTGGTTGGGAGCAGTTGTCAGGGGGCATTTGGAGATTTCTAATGCGTTATCGGGTTTTGTAAGGGCCCTGCCACATGCAAGTAGATTATGTTGTTGCGAGTTTTCAGTGCCTGGTGTTTGAAATCCTTTGCACACTTTTTGATCGTTTATTTGGGAACACCCAAAGGGCGTTGGTTCGAATGAAGATGCCTGGGCAAACTTATTTCCTCCTATAACATAACTAACTGTTGTCATGCTATTGTTAAAAATGAGTGGCTTGACTATGTGGATCTTGAGGAGGTCGGTTTTGTCATAGATTCTGGTGGATACTATGGCATTAACTGCTGAGGGGTCACTGAGGTGGCCTGTTTGTGAGACTGGGTGTATCTGGATGGGCCCATCTATACTGAAGTGATCAGGGTCTAGTTTGAAGAATCTGAGCAAGTGTTCTGCATTACCAATAGGTACTGTTATTGACTTATTTAGGGTCAAATAGTTTGTGAAGGTGTTTGAGGCGGGTTCATTCATGTTTGTCTTATACTGCATAGCTAGCGTTTTCACATTTTTAATCAGTGCTATAAAGTCTTGGAACTGCCCTGGGGTTGAGCTTTCCCAAGATTCGACATTATTGAATTTTTGAAAGAATGTTCTTATTTTAGTAATGAGAGGTGGAACGGATAATAGATATCTAGCTGCTTGAAGGGGTAAAGGGGGAATTGCCAAAGATTTAAAGTTGTTTGGTAGTTTTGAAATGGTTTCTTTTAGGTTTCTTATTTTTGAAAAAGAATTTGTGATTGTCTTAAGGGTGTTTATGAAATTATTTCTGAATAAAGGGCGATCCCAATAATTATTGGGTTTACTGCATAAGGCAGTTGCAACTGTATCTAGAGATCCGTTCGCCCCTGTAGGGTAGAAAATAGAGCCATCAGCCTGGAGGTATGGAAAAAGTTTGCTTGCTATTATGGGCATTTTTACTGAAGCATCTTCAGGGTTGTCAAGTATTTGCAAGGTAGGGGAGTAAATTGAAAGTTGCATAGGTAGTGTAAAAAACGGAACCATTGTAAGATTCTGTTCTTTTAGGATTTTTAGTAAAATACTCTTTTCTTTCGGCTCCATACCAACTAGCTGGGCACTTTGTTTTTGACATTCAATGGGAAGCAGTTTTTGCATTGCAGTTACTTTGAAAAGATTTTTGGACGGAGTGTAAGGAATTAAATCAAGGGGTTCCTTGTCTGCCAGTAATTGCTCGGTTGAGTAGTTTTTTGCTATATTTTCGAATCGTGACATGTGCGACTCCAAGTTAGAAAAGATGTCTATATATTGCTTAAAGTCAAGAGGAAGTTCTTGCTTGAAAGGCTGGCTTATGTAAAATTGATCGGTCTCAGACAAGATTGCATGCTTCCCACAAAAATCGGTTTTTACTTGGTTACATAGGTGCATTGAAAACAGTATGATAAAATACTTGCTGAGTAACATTTTTGGTGCTTATTGTGCTTTTAACTTAAATCTAAAATGTGCTTAAACGTGTTATTTTTGCTGATAAATAAAACCTGGTTTGTTACATCAAGTTTCTGAGTGATTGTGAAGTGATGACCAGGAAGAGGAATGCTGCAAAATTCCTCGACGCGATGTATTGGTTGACCCTTTGGTACCACCCTTCGAACTGTTCGCCCTCTAGAATCTGGATCAATTTCTGTTGGGTTTTGGTGTGATCGGATGAGTCCTTCCAGTGTCGGAAGGAGAGTGTCTCGGCCACGTCGTTTCGGTTGATGTGGCGGCTGCGACAGCTCCTGCAGATGGCAGACTGACCGACTGTGTAGTTGTTTCGGTAGGAGGGGTATTTGCAATGAGTCTTGGCTGAAGTGCAGAAGGGTTTGACGTGGGTTAGGTTGCACCTGCGGCAGAAATCAAAATCGGTTAGTTCGGGTTTGCAAACGGGTTCATCGTGCTCGTGGGTGCAGAAGGGGCAGTAGACCATGGGTTGGGGTCTAATCCAATCCTTGTACGTGGGGTATTCAGAGCGAGGGGAATAGACTGACTGAGTTTGCACTTTCTGCCTGTTCGTTTCAAAGCATTTGGCTGGGTGCTTGCGTGTTTGAGAAGGGGATCGAGGGATGAATACAGGTACTCGACCAGGGATCATCATGTTAATCCTGCTAGTGGGCCTAGGAGTCGAGGCCCTAGGTACTGGTTGGTTGACTGCTAGTTTAGCTGCTTTGATTGGGATTTCAATTGGTTGTGGGTCTTTATTTTCATTAACCAGCACTCTGATTCTGACTTTTAGGAGTTCGGTGTTTATGTTCTTTTCTTCCTCCTTTTCCTTCTTGCCTTCCTTATTCTCTTCCTCTTCTTCTTTTTCTTTCCCTCTCTCTTTCTCCTGTTCTTCTCCTTTTTCTTCTTTTTCTTGTTTGATAGTGGCTTCATAGCAAGGCGCTCGAAAAGAAGAGGATGGGAACGACAGAGAGGTTGCGTTGATGTTGTTGGTGGCCTTGATCAAGACTGAAGAATTAAGGTGTCTGAACCCACAGGTAGGGCATGGAAGCCTTGTGGGGGTTCTGCCACTGTAGTTGACCCTCGGATCGATTGCGTTACAGTGCTTGATGGCGATGCATCGGCCTGGAGAGTGGTAGTGGCTGCAACTGAAACAGTCAACCTTCTCATTGACCTTCATGCGAAACTCCTGGTCAATCCTTTGAGGGGAGATTTTGTGACGTTTGCCACAGAGATTGCAAATGAATTTGGTATCGATTTTGGGATCTTTGGGTGACATGACTGGTGCTGAGGTTGCGTCACAGGTTCCTTCATAGCAAGCAGGTTTGGGGTGGCTCCTTCCACAAGGGAAACAGTTCACCAGGCTGACAGAGTTATGGATACCGGGAGACCCACTGGGGTGTCCGGCATGTCTTCTGTTGCATGTTTCACAGATATGCTTGGTATTTGGAGGGCTGATTGGAACTCCTTCGCTAGTGCAGAAGGCAGTCAGGAGGTGTTTGAGGTTCATGCAGGAGGATCCGATCATACACATAGGGTAGGAATGCCTTGTTCTGCAGTACCCACACTCAAGGGTGGGGAGCAGGGTTCCTGGTTCCTTATGAGTGAGATGTCTGGCTCCACATAAATGACAGATGTGACGGGTTGGATTCCCCTGCTGGTATCGGGCATGGTTGACCTTGTAAAAGGCACAAGTTGGATTAAGGCAGTCAACACTCTTATGATCCACGTCGCAGATGTACGGCAGGGGTATGAGATCCATGCAAGTTCCTTTTGAACACATTGGGAATTCATGAACTTTCTGGCAGAGGGTGCACATGACGTTGTCGCCTGTACGGGAGTAGGAGTGAACCCCCTCATCCAGGTATCTTCTCTGATGCCGTCCTCCACAGTTACAGCAAACTCCAAGGGTTGAAGTTTTGGTGGACTGATCTCCAGGCGTAGTGATTGCCTCCAGAGTGTCACATGTTCCTCTGTAACAGTGGGGTCCTTTGTGGAGAGTCAGGCAGTAACTACAATCAACGAAAGTTGTTTCTTGTTTGAAGTCATTGAATTGCTTTTCTGGTGTTTGGGTGTAGAACTTGTTGGCGAAAGGGTTTGTTGAAGGGTGAGGTGTAGATGTGTTTTGTTGACTAGGGTTTGCAGCCCCATCGAGTCTTTGAACTGCTGATGAGAACCAATCTTCATCGGGGTCCACGAAGGTTGTTGTATTATGGCTTGTACAGCCTTGTTTGGTTTTAATATCCCCCATCTCCCAGGGGTAAGGGGTTTTTCGCTGGAAAAAGGAATATGTTTTTATTAGTAAACAATACAGGCTTTTTATTTGTAGTCCTGGGTGACTTTTTGAGTTTTAAAGTTTTGCATTCTATGTGCTTTTTCATTAAGTTCACTTTCACTTTTAGCCTGTGTGCTTCTAATTTTTCATAAATTCCCTCTTTCTTTAATGCTATAATTGTCTTGGCTTATGACCAACTGCTTAAAAGAAAGGTAGTTTTTGCTTTTCCTGCATTGTTTGTTAATGGGTTATATTGTTAAAAGTCATCACTGTATAGTTTTCACTTATCACTTGTACTTGTCTCAGTTTATCTGGTAGTCTCAGTTTTTTCTGGTTAAATGAACACTCTGCTCACGAGCTCACATGCTCTGGACTGCAAGGTGTAAAATAGAAACATTAGAAGCATGATTGGTATAACAGGATCCATCATTGTGTTGAAAACTTTCATTGCTTCTTCTTCTTCTTTTTGAATTTTCTTAAGTCTGAATCTAATTTGTCTCATTTTCTGATGATGCTTTCTTGTTAGTTTTTTCTTTCTTTCGTGTTCTTCAAGGCTTGCTTGGTTGTTGAAGTTGACTATGTATTGTAGGTGTTTGTCGTAAAAGAAGCTCTCCCCTTTTCCTTGGAAGAGTATTCTTCTCCTCTTTGCTACTTCAAATGAGTTGTATGCCACATAGGGGCCTCTCAGAAAACTGGGTGTTACTCGAAATTTGATGTTGTCAAGGTCCGGGGGTTGTCTTGACTTCGGGAGAAAGAGTTTGATGAAGAATCTTTCCAAAACCTTTTGAGCTATAATCTTCAAAGGTGTTTGTTTCAGATTCACAGGTTTTATCTGGTAAATCTCTTCTTTCTTCCATCCTCTGGGCATAACGATTCCTCTGGGTACAGGGTATATGAAGTATGAAGTGGATGGTGAGGCCAAATCAACCTCATCCTCACCTCCTCCTTCTTGTTCTTCCCGTGCTCGATTTCGATCACGGACTCTTTGTAAAATCTGTCTGGCAAAGGACGGTAAAGGAGTATCAGAATCACTGTCATATTCATACTCGCTGCTCTCTGTTGCGAGGTGTTCGACTCTTTCTCCTTCTTCATCATCTTCATCTTCTTCTGATGGACTTTGATTAGAGTCATCCACGACATCTAGGATTTGTTCTGATATGTTGTGAACAAGCTGATCAACGTATGAATAATACTGAGGGAGTTGCAAGGATGCTGTCATAAATTTAACGAAGAAGTCGTTGATGTCCTGGAGATCTCCTTGTAGCAAGAGTCGGTCTTTTCGTTTTAGAAAGGCCGGGTGTCTTGTAAATTCATCTGGTTTGAGAAACTCCCATGACCGGGGGTTAGGCTGGAAACACCCTAAGGGTCGCGGATATAAGTTCAGTCGCCTGGTGGCGGATGTTGCTAGGTTGACCCTGGTGATTGATTGTATTCTTTCAAGTAAGACTTCGCTTTGGAACTGGGCTTCTCTTTCATCTTCCGGACTAAGAGGTCGCTGCCCTCTTCGTCTTTCAAAGGCGGACATGGTGGTGTGTAGAAATCCATAATGGAAACTTCCATTCAGTACTGCTCGTGAGGATCTTTGCATTTCGTTTTCAATCTGGTCAAAGGCTTCATGGTGTAGTCTAAGGTTTTCTTCTCGCACTGCCACCTGGGCAGGGCTGAAGTATTCGTTACCATGAGGAGGCATCTTTTGTTTTTAGATTTGTCTTTG
>Ga0208363_1000317_pt1 | contig 12740 bp, 4 predicted proteins | sample LakMenEpi03May11_FD_150666 | JGI IMG/M metagenome (GOLD analysis project Ga0208363, IMG submission 150666) | Freshwater microbial communities from Lake Mendota, WI - 03MAY2011 deep hole epilimnion (SPAdes) | ecosystem: Environmental > Aquatic > Freshwater > Lake > Epilimnion/Euphotic zone ...
GCCCCTTAGGATGATCCCTATTGTTGGCGACTATTATTCGATTCTAAGGCAGCGGCCAACAAAACAGAGCGACGCCTTCGAGTACATGCCCAATGCCAAATACGCATACAGGCGAGTTAAGAGGGACTTAGCACAGCTTAATGTTGATGTTCTTCCGTCACGTATGTGGCACGAGAACCCAACACAAACGATACCTGATGAACAACTACACCCATATGTGGCGTGGTTCCCCTGCAATTCTTTCCAATTCGAACAAGTGGAGACCATCTTAGGTATCTCACACATTCCCTACGGAAACGAAATTGCGTGGAGGCAAAGCGCCCCTACAGCAACGGGTAAACCTCGCCTAATAGTCGACAACCTCGCCACTGTGCAGAGGCTACTCGACTATGGCCTTATGGTTGACGACTCCAAAGATAACCTCCTTTCGTACAAAGCCCTCTTCGATGACCAAATCGAGATAGCTACGATGGAAAAGGAGAAGTCTCCTTTCGGTCTTGCACACAAGGTCCTTACCACCCACATCAACAGGTGGTCAAAGATCTCCAGGGCATTGGGAGCGATTGCAAAACCCCATTCTGCCTATGGAACAAAAGTTTTCGACCTTCCTGACGAATCTGACGATCGCAAAAGGAAAGCCGGACCAGAAAGCCTCGCATCGTCGTCTCCAAGCGTCACGAACGACGACGACGAAAGTGGCACTCCGCGGCCACAACAGCAAGCGGACAACAACACGGATCGCCAAAACCCAGAGGGTAGCGGCGGCAATCCTATCTAGACCTATAGCCTAGAAACTCAGCAAGTTTTTAATTCTTGTTAAGTAGCGCATACGGTTTACTTAACTAAGAGTTTTCTTGCTCCTCACAAACTCTACGTTTAACATGTCCAATTCGCAACAAATATCTGACCTGCTTAAGGTCGCTAAAGATATACCTATTCTACATACCGGTTTAAATGACACCGCTATAGAATACTCTACTTACCCGGTCAAAGAGCACGCACAGCTGCTGACCTCTGCTGGCAAGCCTATTAGTACCCCACTCAATAGTTTGCTCACTATGAGGAACATTAAGATCCCAACAGATCGAAATGATCCCAACTACAAAGACAGGTCGCTTTTAGAGACCTACAAAAAGAATGCGTTATCTCTAACTTTCAGAGGTACACGCACCGCACCCGTTTCTAGAGTCGAGTGGGAAGAATATTACCTTCACCTCGTACCACTAGTAATCGAACACGTCAAGATCCTGCTCACTACAAGCAAGAACTTAACGACTACGATGAGAAAGCTATATAAGGCCTCATCGGATTATATCGGCGATGCGTCTCTAAACGTCGAACAAAGAAGCATGCTGAAAGTCAAAAGCCTCTGCCTTCCTTTACTCGCAGACGCTCCCTGGACAAAAGGGGCACAAGAAGACGATGAAATTGAAAAAATCGTCCTAGAAGAAATGTCTCTCGCAGCAGTCCCAACCGATGCTGACGAGAAGCGTAAATATGACAACTTAGTCGTTCAGTACGAGAGTGCACTCACACTCTTGCGCGAGCTGATCAATCATACGTTCCTACGAGCTGTTTACCACACTAGCGGTAGGCAAGCGCAAAGTGAATACAAGGAAGTTCAAAGGACCTTCGTGGCCAAAAACTCCTTGAAAACAAATCCGGCGGTATTCACCGCGGAAGATATCATTGATTATGTGAAAAAGAATTGCACTTGCGACAATAGCAAAGCGCTAATTCAAATGAAAAATAGTATCAGCTCCCTTATTAGATACAAGGGGCAAGATCTAATCAGCTGGTTCCAAACCTTCCAACCTCTGGTCAACAAGTACCAAAAGGCGGTAGGATTGGGAAATCCGCTCGACGAAGACGAACTGAAAACGCTGTGGAAAGAACATTTCGCGCGTCAGATTACCGTCAACGAGCGAACCGTGATGAAGACATTCCAGGCTGCTCATCTAAGCACCCAAGATGTCACAAAGATCAAAAATAACGCGGATGGCAAGTTCGATGATACAGTATTATACAAACTGCTATCATCACTAGCAACATCCTTCGAAACGTACAACCCAGACAGGACCATCATGATATACCTGAAGCAACACGCTCAGGCTCTACGATGGGATCACAAGCTCGATTTCCGCCCTCCAAAGGAGAAAGAAAAAGAGCAAGCCAAGGATGATAGCAAAGAATCCTCTACCTCTCGTGAACGTCATCCGAACAAACGGAAGAACAAACACGAAAGCAAATCTGATCGGCGATCCTCTAAGACAAAGAGGACCCGCATGACTGACAAACGTTCTCCTAACCCCAAGAGGGCCAAGAGCGACGACCATTGTCGGCGACAAAGATGTAAGGATCGTGGAACTCACACGAATCACACTCATAGCGAGTGCAAGTTCAAAGAGTCCGACACTCCCAAGCATCCGAATTTGGGCAAAGCGCCCGCTAACAAGCAGCGCAATTCCAAAACAAATTCCTCCCAGCCAACAAAGAACGCACAAGCATCAAAAGGCTTAAACGCCAATGGCGCTAAGTGCTACATCTGTAACCAACCAGATCATCTTGCAAATGCGTGTCCAAGCAAGGGCAAAATCAAAGCCGGCGCTCAGGCATCGCTATACAAGAATAAAAGCTTCATGGCGTTATGGCAACGTTCATTCGCCGATAGCGATCAACAGAAATGCGCCACCAAGCTCCTCAAAGCCTGGGGCGACGACCTATGCCCCACCTGCATGTGCGAAATTTCGTTTGATCACCGATGTGACCCCAACGATATAGCCATCGCCAAGCATACAGATACTGTGCGAAACGTCCTTCGTTCCACACAACTGTTAGACACCATTCAGAGTGCACACGCATATAATCGCGACAGCACCGAGAAACCTGAACCCATAAGTATGGGACCCAACTTTTTCCTCGATGCTGAGGGGCAGGGCAACGATGAGGATGATGAGTCGAACGATGATAAATCGGAAGTCACCGATACATCGAACGACAACTCCTCAGAAGGCGAAGAGAACTCTGACCGCTCAGGCGAGGACTCTGACCCACCTTACCCATCTGACGAGGACGACTACGACTCGTCATGACGGTTTCAGCCGAGCTGGAGGAAAGAAAGCAAGCGGAGCACTGTATGTCTCAGCAGCGCTTTCTTCCTCATGACAGCCGGAGAATCTAGACCGTCAAGCGTCGCGATCGCATCATTAGCGATCGACGCTGATCACGGTCCCGTTCAAGTACGAGACGCACTGATCGACACAGGCGGGTCGAAAAACCTCGCCAGTCGACACCTTCTCACCAATATCAAATTGGCAAAATCCTACGGGAACGAGCCAATCAGAATGGTGACAGTTAATGGCATATCGCCAGACTACAGCCACCAAGGTGAACTTCACACAACGGACGAAAACGGAAATCCGTTAGTAATCCTGTGTTACGTTCAAGAGAAACCCATCATGGGACACGACACCTTCGTACTATTGTGCAACAACACAATCGTAGAATGTGACATTGATATCAACTACCACGCCAAGACTTCCAAGGAAGTAGGCGCGGCTCCCTTAAAAAGACTGAAAAGTACGCCGTTCCACTACACGGACGCAACCTCAGCAACATCGAACTCGAACGTCACTCACTCTCTCGAGAAGCCTGACTTCGACTTTTCCAAGCTTGCGCTAGATGCTTCTTTCCAAGCAAAAGTGCTGCACCTTCAAAGTACCGGCAAGCGCGTGAGGCGTCGATCAAAAAGACCCCATCCGCAGAGGCCGCCACAAGACCTGTTCTCCTTAGGGAGCGAATGGGATCCAGCCTTTATGTCCGAGATAGCCCTTCAAGGTCTTCTCGACAGGACAAAGGCCGACGAACAAGATGAAGAAGCCATGGACATGACCGTAAGCAACGGCGTGCGCATGAGCAAGTACGATATCCGAGCACTCAGGGTAGGACTCAAAGTCACACCGGAGATGCGGGACGACCTGACAAAGTTCAATAAAGACTTTGTGGGTGAACATAGCGTGTTCCCAGTTAAGAACGGGGCACCACGCATTCTGGAGCAATTCAAGGACAATCCATACACCCTTGAGCTGTTAGACCAGTATACAACAGGCAATAAGCCCAAGAAATTACCTACTGCGGGAGCTACCTACTATCAAGGTAAACCCGCAACAAGGAAAGTGTTAGAGCATTTCGTCCGCACCACTCCAGTGGTCGAGAAGTGCGACGATCCACGATGTTTCTCGCGCTTGGTCATAGTCCCAAAGCGAGATCCAGGCACACCAAAAGACTCGCCTCCAACGTCATACCGAGTGACGATGGACGCGCTAGTCAATAACTGTCTGAAGCCAGTGGCGAGTACCCTCCCACTAGCCACAGACGAAATCAAGAAATTACACGGCAAGCGTTACTTCCTGAAGTTGGACGCAATGCACGCTTTCTGGGCTATTCCTCTTGATGAGGAGTCCAAGAAGCTCATGGCATTCCAAACTCATGAAGGCGTATTTGCCTGGAGCAGACTCACCATGGGCTGCCGCCCGGCGAGTCAAATCCAACAAACGGCGTACCACAACGCCATGGATGCGCATATGCCTGCGAAATATCGACACTGCATCGCCATGTTCGCTGACGACATGGCTGCAGGCGCCGACACATTGGAGGAGCTTTTTGAAATATACAAAGCACTCGTAATGGCCCTAGACAAAGCCGGCATTCAAGTGAAAGCCAGCAAAGTCGAGTTCGGTGTGGAGGAAATCACCTTCCACAACTATCGCATCATTGGCGGTGACGGCCCAATGGCCAACACCACCACTCCTAAAGATGAAACGCTGGATCCGATTCGTCACTGCACGATTCCGCAAAGCGTCACACAACTAAAGGCATTTTTGGGATCGACCCAACAAATGGCCTATTACGTACCCTATTACGCACTAGCTGCGGCTCCGCTCCACAGACTCACCCGTAAAGGCGAGATCTTCCCTAGCGGATCAAAATGGATTCCGGGATCCGACTACGACATGGCGTTTCACCACGTGAGAAGCCTCGTCCTAGATCGCCCGTTATACATCTGGAACAAGGATAACTCCAAGCATCTCTTCCTAGAAGTAGATAGCTCGGACGAAGGATGGGGCGCGTGTGCCTATCAATACGCAGACCGCGCTCCCGAAGGCGAGGATGAAGGCAAACACTTTCTCCTCAGCAAAAGACCCAAGCGGATTATCCAATGGATATCTAAGGCTTGGACTCCCTACGAAAAGAAAAGTCTTCCTATCTTTTACAAGGAGACCATCGCGCGGATACTCTCACTCGAGCAGTTCCGCAACCTAATCGAGACCCAAGGGCCCGGTAGCGGCACGACATGCTACTCCGATCACCTTCCGGGAATCAAGAGCACATCTCTTAGCAACAAAGGCAAGCTCTCCACATGGAAGCTGCACGAAACTTCCGATCTGACGAGTATAGTCACCACGCTATACAAGTCAGGCCCAACCATGGCAATAGCGGACCCACTGTCTCGCCTCAGTCGCCAAGAGCATCGCGTCGATAATCTCGACTTACCGTTACTCCTCGAGATGCTCCTAACGGAACTACCCGATGAGATACGAGACTTAGAGCATTTCCGAGTGAATGCCGAAAAAGACACCAACGTTGTGACTCGAATCGTCCAACAATGGCGAACTCGAAGCAACCCCATCTCCAACACAGTTGGTGGATCGGGAAGCGCAGAGTTTCTAATTTCCGCCCCTTACGCGGACAAATTACCTCTTAAAGTCGCAGAGTACATCAGACAAGACGTACCCTTCGCTATATTAGTTCCCCTCTCTCTCCTCAATGAGATAGATAGGGTGGGCAAAGAACAAATCGACGAAGCTGTGCGTGACAAAAGAGCACGCATGAAGCTCGTGATTTCAACGTCACTAGGGCAGGCTTGGCTCATCAACCACCCTAGCTGCAACCTGGCGGTAGCCACTCACTCCGTCTTCTTCACAGAAACCACGGATGAGGAGTCGCTTCAAACTGCCCCTAGCACCTTATTCAGCGCCTGGTACATGGAAAATGTTACGTCCAAGGGCAATACAACATTCTCCTGCCCCAAGGTGCTTACATCACATGACTTGGAAGAACTGGTCGTAGGCGCAATAGATCGCCTCATGACTGGGGGCATGAGTCAAGAGAACGATTCTTTTGCTCTAATAACTCCAAGGGAGGAAAGAGCACAGAAGCGCGCTAAACGCACGCTTCCAATTGACCAATCAGTGGGTTGGGATAGCATTAACGCCATTCCAATCGACCAATCAGTGAGTTGGGATAGCACTAAAGCCATTCCATCGCACCAATCACAAACAAGCGACAACGAAATCGAAGATGATATCGTGTCGCTAGACAAAGAACACGAAGTGTGTCAACGGACAATAAAACATCCATTGCACACCATAGCAACGGGCCCACCTCCCCTGCCAATAGCTGAGTGGCCCCGATTGCAAGATCCTCAGGACATCCCACCAACCATGGTGCGAGTCCCGAAACAAGAGATCAAAGGAGGCATGCCTCTTGACCTCATAATCCTACGCGACAAGCGAGGAAAACAGCGCATCCTGGTACCCAAAAGCCAGCGCATCCCCCTAACCCAAACGGAGCATGAAACAATGCTGCACGTTAAGGGAGCACGAGTTCTACACGAACTATCTCGATCGTATTTCTGGCCCAAAATGGCAGAAGAGATCAAACAACTTTGCACAGCATGCAAGGTTTGTCAGCACGCCCAAATACAACGCCAAAACTTGTCGTCTGTCTTTAGGCAAGCTGCTGAAAAGGACATGCCGCTTCCACGGCAAGCCTACGGCATTGATTTCTACGGCCACGAAAAAGGAGAAATTCTCGTAGCCGTTGATCTATGCACGCGTGAAGCTACTTTATGGTTCTTGCCCAATCGCAAGCAAGAACACGTAGCAAGAGCCTTAATGACAGGACTCATCCTGCAAAAAGGCGTACCCCTTACCTTTCGCAATGACGAGGCTAGTGAATTCGTTAAAGGCGTAGTAGCCTCCATGAATCGCTACCTCGGCATCAGCCAAGTCACGACAGCCTCTTACAACCCGCGCTCAAACGCAGTTGTAGAGCGCTTCATGCAACATTTAAATGGGTGTCTTACCAAATGTGATGACACCCAATACAACAACATGCAAGACTATCTACCCGCGATAGCTTTTGCACATAATACCGCATTCAATTCTGCGATCAATTGCACTCCCTTCGAAGCCGGACACGGCCTTCAAGCGAGGACAATCACAGAAGCACGTGCCGGCCCACGACTGCAAATAACCGCAGAAGGGGGCATGGACCTATTAGAGTCGGATAAAAACTGGGAAAAGTCTATCTTTCCCAAAGTCCTAAAGCTCGCAGAGCGACTCGCAACCGAAGCGCAACGCCATTCACAATGGCACAAGCGCATGAACTCTCACAACCTCAACCAATCAGGTGCTAAGGTTGAAGAGAAAGGGCTCAGTCCAGGAGACAGAGTCTACTTTTATAGGCCTCCCACTCAGCAAGAGATTGCGAGAAGGGGCCGTAAAGCTAAACATTTAGCCCACTATCATGGACCTGCAATTGTGCAAGGTAATGTAGAGGGTCGCGACCGTCAGTACCACATAGCGTACGACGGAAAGCAATTCAAAAGGGACATTAGCATGCTAATTCCCGAACGAACAATCCAATCGATTGATGTGATTCACTACGACCCTACGGCCGTAACATCACCTCACATCGAACCAGCACTTCTCAAACCAGGAGTTACACTCCAGGAAGAAGAGCTAATCCTATGCAAGACCGAGAAAGGCGACCAAGCCTGGAGTCTTGCGGAAGTACACAAGGTCTACCCCGAAGAAATCGAGGTGACCTATTATACGACCCCTCGGCAGCAGCTAGATGATTACAAATCAGCTACTCCCGAGCAGAGGCAAAGACATCTTTCCCAATGCCGCTTTCGGAAGACCTGGTTCATACGATCCGGTACGAATGCAGGCAAGGGCACCCTTAAGGCACCCTTTCCCAAAAACCCACTACTTAGGTTGTGGACAGGGAAACTGCCGACAAACGAATTCGATGACTTAATCCTCGCTACAGGGATTAAGCTCGACGTTAACGGATACCTTACCAAGGAATCCCGCATCATCGCTTCGCAAGTGGTCATACCACACGAAGCAATCAACACGGTCGAAGATGAAAGGGAGACACTGGCTAAGCTACAAGGTAGCAATGCCATGTTCACCTACGCAGAGCAGCAAGCTTGCAACTGCAGGCGATGTCGAAGAATCTGGACGGAGACAGCCAGGGAAGGAAACGACGTCACCCCCTCGACGACCTAACCGCGTCCTAGCTTAAACAACAGTTTAGCTTGTACAGAAGCACGCTGAGAACCAGCATGCTAGGACGGACACGCACCGAGCTAGAACTCGGCAAGCGTAAGGCCCAGTTTAGGAAGAAAACTGATGCGCTCGTAAGAGTTAGCAGGCCGGCTCTTAAAGCCAACGTTTCTATTACAATTATTAATAAATGGATATTTTACTTCCATAAAATTTATTGTATAATTGTACGCCCACCATGCACCGGTAATCCGCTGTAATCGGTACCGTAAAAATTGGTAGCAATAGCTAACGGGTGCAAGACTGGCACATCGCTGCCATTGGTACATCGCTACCATTGACCGGTACATCGCTACCGTTAGTCTTGATAGAAAGTACAGTAAAGGCAGGTACATCGCTACCACAAGTGTGACTGTACCACTTACCTAACCTTAAGCTGTTCAACATGAACCCTACAACAACCGTTAACGATTCATATCGAACGGGGGGCATGTCAGAAGGTTAGTCAGGGCTACACTAGAAGCCTAGCTATAGTAAGCCACATTAGGTGACTGATCCTCACCACTGGGGGCAAGCTATAGTATATACCATGTAAGACACGCATGGGTGGCTGTACCGTTACGGTACAGGTACTATATACACGAGGTACAATCTGGTATGTCAGGTATAAAGTCTCACCGCAGACTATACCGGTAATAAGACATTAACTAGAATACCGGTAAATGTATTATGTGCACATGCCAAACCAAGATGCCCTGAATTCTTATTGGTCCACAAAGATGGACAATGTTAAATAATAGAACTATTAACAACCAATAATAATAAAGGGATTTGAGAGAAGGCAAATAAAGAAGAGTTCTTCTCTTCCCCTCCTTCATCTCACAATCAATCTTTCTTCCATCTCACGTCTTCTGTCTTTCTAGTCTAGGACCTGTGCTGTGCTGTGTGCGCTGTACCCTGCGTATTCGTGTAGTCTTGACATCTTTAAAGATCCGAAGGATCGTCCAGGTCGCGCGTGACCCTACACGACAGAGAACAGAGCGCAAGCTCACCAAGTCTTCCAGGCTAACGCCAGAAGCAACACTCCCCAAAGTCTTCTCAGCTAACGCTAGAAGCAACCAGTCTCACCAGTCTTCTCGGCTCACGCCAGAAGCAAACCAACAGTCTCCTCAGCTAACGCTAGGAGCAAACAAACAGTCTTCTCAGCTAACGCTAGAAGCAAACCCTCAAGTCTTCTCGGCTCACGCCAGAAGCAGACAAACAAGACTTACCCTCTAACGAGATAAGCAACCATACGGAGGAAACCTAACAAGGTGACCCCGCATGCCCAAAAAGCTTCACCCCTTTCAACGTGAGCTTCAGGAACGTTCAAACGACAAGGCTCGTATCGAACGCGAACTCAAGCTTCGTCAGCGAATCCACAGATTTGCTGATCTAAGTGAAAAGGAACGCAGACAACGTTTCGCTATTCTCATCGCAGAAAAGCAACGCCAATACCTGCAAAAGATCAGTGACGACGAAGAGTTGGACAGTACCTCCAGCTCCGACGTCGAAACAGATAACCAGGACAGTTCATCTCAAATAGAGAGGAACTTTCCAAGAACCTTCGATTACATCGAATTCATTTGTGGTCTTATCATAGGACTATTCATCGGTCTCATCACCTCGACCATCATATCGAATGAGTGACCAAGACAAAGAAAAAGAACTCGCTGAAATTCGAGCTCAAGCCAAGGCTGAGCTGAATCGCGAGATGGGACTCAGCGACTCAGAAGATGAAAATGAGAAGCAAGAGGATCCATATGACTATATGCCTTATCTGGTCTCCCATCCTAAGGGATCAGCTAAAGAAATCGAAGCTGCTCTCCGAATGAGGGGTCTCCAACTGAGAAGAGACTTAAATCAAAGCCTCAGTCAGAATCCTGAGGCTTGGAAAGCTCTGAACAGACCAGCACCGTTGCACTCCGCTTCGCTAACGCTTGCGGAAATGCTTCGAGACATTCCACAAAATGACCACGAGCAATTCCACGAGCTGGGTGAAGGCTACGTGTACATGCCGTTGAACATTATGGAAAAGTATCTCTATCCAACGCTTCGCCTTATGCAATTCCTACACACGAATGCAGGCGAGCGCCTACCCGCGGGGGTAGATACGATGATGGCATACTCCTTCTTCCAACAAGGAATGGGACCGCCAAAGAATCGGACTGAGTACGACTTGGAGATACTTCGAAACACAGTATCTTCAAGCGGAAATGATCTCGAGGACCAACTAAGAAACAGCTCAGACGCTGTTGATGGCCTCTCGAACCAACTCAAGAAGACACTGAAGAAGTTGGAAACTTTCTGCAAGCTTCCCGACACCTTCGAACTTGCAGAGATGAGCCAGGATGAACTCGACACCAAACAGGCCGAGATCGACACCTGTCTCCAGCTCTACAAGGACCAAATCACCATTGACTACGACGCTTTCAAATTGCAGAAAGAACGAGTCATTATGCTGTCGCACTTAGCGCAGCGACAATCGGCTGACAACTTGGATCTTAACTTACGTATGATCCAAATTGCTAAGTCCAACGAGATCCAAATCGACAAAGAAGTTGAAGATAAGATCTTTCGCAAGACCTTTGAGTTGGAAAATACCATTAGCAACACTTTGATACAACATCGTGAACTGCTACGCGTCCACCTCAATCAAGCCACCTCCAAGATCACCCCGTATGATGTCACAGACATGGAACGGTTTATCTCGGCACAAAAGAAAGCACTCACCGACACGTATGAGCAAAATGCACTGCTCGTGTCCAGCAACGCAGAGCTGCGAATGTTCCTCTCCTTTATGCCAATAAAGTACCGAGAATACGTAAGCAAGCTGAGGGCAGAGAGCAGCATCCTCTACCGTCAGCAACGCATCTCCCCCAAAGTCATTCAAACAAATGACAAAGGGGCTGCAATTAAACTGGTCGACGCCCCAATGGCAGACCCCACTGTGCAATACGCTCTTCGCGACGCCGAGTATGCGAATCTCCGTGAAGCAAGACTGCACATGGAGAGAGGCATAGCTTTGCGCAATCGCACACTGAGCGACCCTGCCACGAAAGTATTTCCTAAGTCGGCCCCACCGGGGGATCAACCTCCTCCGTCGATCCGACATACCAAGTCCGCTTCGCCGGGGGATCAACCTCCTCCGTCGAGCCGAAACACAATACCAGCGACCAGATACGCGCCTACCTCTGCTAATGAGCATGTACGCAAAGAATTACGAACCAAAACCGTACACGACTACCGTCCTACAACGCTAGTACCTGACGGTGAGGAACAACAGGATGATCAAGACAATCACCCTACTCCCACATCACAACTCCATCCCAAAGTCCAAGCCTACCTGGCACGAACCCAAGGACAGGATTCGCATGTACCACCCTCCCACCAAGATAAGGGAATGGACACATACGACCCCGAAGATTACACCCCACCTTCATACAAAGGAAAGGGTGGCAAAGGAAAACGTGGTCCTCCGCAGATGTCCAATAGACATCAGCCACCGATCAAGTTCTCAAAATATGACAACCCGGCTGCCTCGCAACAGCTACTAGATACTGTTCGCGGCGGCAAAGCAACAAGACCACCAAAGCCCGTGCTTCCATCAAAGCCAGTAATTGGTAGCTCCCAACCGCCTCCTGCCAATTTAACGCGGGGGCAGGTAGGGATTCCTCCTATATCCGAGAACCCAATCAAGCTGTTCAATCGGTCAGAGGCGATTCGGGAATACAATTTCACTCAGCCCAATGGTCTTCCGCCATCGGGACAATGCTTACCTTTCGAAGACATGGAACGAATCCTGCGCAAATACATGCCAGAATCCGATTCCTCATTACCAATCGAAATTCCGGAGTACGATCAAGACATGGCTACGTACATGGTCGAACGTCTCCACCAGGCACATTATCTGCCCGATGAGTTCGTCTATGAACACATGCACGGCACAACGAGAATCTTGCTCGACATAGACGGCAACAAACCCCGTTTACGCGGCAACCCGGACCCCAAGAACTTGTATAAGATGCTGCCCCTTAGGATGATCCCTATTGTTGGCGACTATTATTCAATTCTAAGGCAGCGTCCAACAAAACAGAGCGACGCCTTCGAGTACATGCCTAATGCCAAATACGCATACAGGCGAGTCAAGAGGGACTTAGCACAGCTTAATGTTGATGTCCTTCCGTCACGTATGTGGCACGAGAACCCAACACAAGCGATACCTGATGAACAACTACACCCATATGTGGCGTGGTTCCCCTGCAATTCTTTCCAATTCGAACAAGTGGAGACCATCTTAGGCATCTCTCACATTCCCTACGGAAACGAAATTGCGTGGAGGCA
>Ga0208363_1000325_pt1 | contig 12552 bp, 9 predicted proteins | sample LakMenEpi03May11_FD_150666 | JGI IMG/M metagenome (GOLD analysis project Ga0208363, IMG submission 150666) | Freshwater microbial communities from Lake Mendota, WI - 03MAY2011 deep hole epilimnion (SPAdes) | ecosystem: Environmental > Aquatic > Freshwater > Lake > Epilimnion/Euphotic zone ...
ATGTTTCTCAATAAAGGGTTACTGCCAGCACGTGAACGAGAGATAGTAATTCTGCGTGTCGGATGGAATTGTCAATCTGTCTACGAGTTTGGTCAGCACACACTCATTGGGCAGCGCGTGGGGCTGTCTCTGAGAGAGATTGACGCACTAACCAAAGATGTGGCGCAACATGGCTGGAGCGATCGTGATCGAGTGCTGATCAACATGAGTGATGAATTGTGCGCCGACGACTGCGTCAGCACTGCAACGTGGACGGAACTAAGTTCACAATGGAACGAAGCAGAATTAGTTGAACTAGTGATGGTGGCCGGAATGTACCGATTGGTCTCGGGCTTCCTCAACACCATGGGCGTCGAACTAGATGCTGATACTCCGGGCTGGCCAGAGCCGTAGTTAATCTTCGATGGGGTGGTGGCAGGCCACGAAGTGGCCTACAGCTACTTCACGCAATTGAGGCTCTTCTGCTGCACACTTCTCACTTGCCGCTGGGCAGCGTGTGCGAAAGCGACAACCTGAAGGTGGGTTCATCGGCGATGGTGGCTCTCCCTGGATGAAACCAGATGAGATTGGCCGCTCAGGGTCTGGAATGGGTACAGATGCAACCAGTGCTCGTGTGTAGTGATGCTTAGTGTTCTGATAGAGCTCATCTGGAGGAGCGACTTCGCACACCTTGCCCAGGTACATAACCATGACGCGGGTGCTCACTGCCTTCACAACTGCAAGGTCGTGAGAAATGAACATCAGGGTTAGGCCGTAACGATCTTTCATGTCTTGAAGCAGGTTCAGAATTTGGGCCTGAACAGAAACGTCGAGAGCTGATACTGGCTCGTCACAGATGATCATGGTTGGGTCTAACGCGAGTGCACGAGCGATGCTGATGCGCTGACACTGACCACCTGAGAACTCGTATGAGCGGCGATCTCTCACCACTTTCGGGTCAAGGTTCACGGCATTCAAAAGCTCGTCGATTTTTGCATCGATCTCGACTTGATTGCCGCGTTTCCAGACGCGCAGCGGTTCAGCGAGTACTTCGCTGACTGGCAAACGTGGATCAAGTGAGCTCACGGGGTCCTGAAAAATCATCTGCATTGCAGGGCGCATGTCGCGCAGTTCCTTCTTGCCAAGAGTGGTCAATTCGGTCGACAAGAAATTGACCGAACCACTGTTGGGCTTTGGCAATTGCAAGATGGCTTTTCCAAGTGTTGATTTTCCACAACCAGATTCACCAACTACTGCCAAAGTTTCACCGCGAACAAGGTCGAAGCTGACACCAGAGACAGCCTTAACGATCTTGTCTTTGCCAAGTTTGAATTCAACCGTGAGGTCTTCAACTGTAAGAACAATGTCGCCGTCCGGGCGCATGTGAGCTTTTCCGCTACCAGCCATTACTTTTCTCCCCCAATTGGAAACCAGCACCGATAAAAGTGGTTATTGCCAGCATCTTTCAATGGTGGCTTCTCGGCGCGACATTTGTCTTGAACATATGGACAACGGAGTGCGAAAGGGCACCCTGGCTCATTCTTGGTTGGGTCTGGCAAACGTCCTTCAATAACCGGCAAGCGGCTACCAGTTGGAGTTTCGAGACGGGGGATTGACTTCAGCAGTGCCTCTGTGTACGGCATTTTCATGTTGGAGAACAACTGACGAGTCGGTGCGTATTCAACGACGTCACCTGCGTACATCACGGCAATTTTGTCTGTGTGACCTGCCACGACACCAAGGTCGTGAGTAACAAGAATCATGGCCATGTTGAACTCTTTACGAAGTTCTGTAATGAGGTCGAGCACTTGTGCTTGCACAGTTACGTCGAGAGCGGTTGTCGGTTCGTCAGCAAAGAGCAGTTCTGGCTCGCATGACACTGCAATAGCGATCATGATGCGCTGGCGCATACCACCTGATAGTTGGTACGGGAACTTACGCAACATTGACTCTGGATCGGGGATACGTACCCTCTTCAACAACTCGATTGCCTTCAGTTTTGCAGCCTTCTTGTCCATGCCAAGACGAACTGTGAGGCTTTCGGTGAGTTGAGAGCCGATACGGCGAACAGGGTTGAGGGCGGTCATGGGATCTTGGAAGATCATGGCCATTCCGGTGCCCCAGAGTTCGCGGACCTCGTCTTTTGGCAATTCTGAAATGACTTTGCCGTTGTACGTGATTGTTCCGGTGCGCGTTGCTGTGCCTGGCAGAAGGCCCATTGTTGCTCGCGAAAGAACTGTCTTGCCAGAACCTGATTCACCTACGACTCCGAGACTCTCACCCTTGAGCAATTCAATGGTGACGTCGTTGACAGCACGGAGATTTCCGCGTGGAGTGGCGAAAGTGACTGACATTCCGTCAATCTTTAGAAGTGAACTCATATCTTTGACTCTCTCTGATCAAGGGCTTTACGTACATAGTCTCCGAACCAGTTACACGAGATAACTGTCAGGGCGATAGCTCCGGCTGGCAAGTAGACCTCCCACGGAGAGAACGCAATATTGCCTCGGCCGTTAGCGAGCATGGAGCCCCAACTGCCGCCACCAGGAACACCAATTCCAAGTACTGCGAGGGAGCCTTCAACAATGATGACTGATCCGATGGCGAGGAAACCGATAGCAAGAATTGCAGGTGCAACGTTAGGAAGGATGTGTTTGCGGATAATGGTGAAGTTCGATGTACCCATTGACTTCGACGCAAGGACGAATTCGCGGCTTGACCATTGAAGCGTGGCACCACGAGCGATTCGGCCAAGAATCGGAATGATGACGATGGTAAGTGACAACATCAGAACACCAACACGACGAGTGGTTGACGCTGGGTTGTTCTCGTCTGAGTACGCAAGCACTGAAATCAGGGCCAAAGAAAGCACCAAGTTGGGAATCGACAACATGATGTTGAAGGCCATGGTGATGACAAGGTCAATCTTTCCGCGGAAGTAGGCCGAAGCCACGCCTATAAACGTGCCGATAGCTCCACCGACTACCACAGCAACCAAGGCCACGAAGACTGACAAACGCGCACCGTGCACGAGACCTGAGTACATGTCGTAACCGTCGAGGGTGGTGCCCAAAATATGCGACTCATGGAATGGCGCTACACCAAGGCTGTCGTAGAACGATTCATCCCATTGTGGACCTGGAAGAAAGTCTCCGAAAACTGCAAGAAAGAGAATGAGAGAAACCCAGAATCCTGAGATGTAAAAACCTATTGGACGCTTCTTGCGCCGTTTTGGTGCGGGAGCAATATCTGTTGTTGCTATTTGTTCAGTGCTAGACACGACGTTCTCTCGTTCTTGGATCGGTGATGTTTGTAATGAGGTCAACAGTTGAGTTGAAGAATACGTAGGCGAAAGAAACAAGCGCTATCAACGTTTGCATTGCAACAATCTGGCGAGCTCCGATTGAGTACGCAATCTCATAACCAATTCCAGGAATTACGAAGATGATTTCAACAATGATGGTTCCGCCGATTAGGCCACCCATGTTCAGGGCTGCAGAGGTGAGAAGGGTGGTGCTTGAAGGGCGAAAGACGTGTTTCCAAAGTACGCGGCGATTAGAAATGCCCTTAGATGCGGCCATCGTGACGTAGTCCTCTTTCAAGGTAGCGATGACGTCGGTTCGCAGCAATCGGGTGTAACTAGAAGTAAGACCAATAGCCAAACTGGTTACTGGAAGAATCATTAATTTGAAGTGTTCTACTGGGTTACCAAATGGCGATTCGTAACCGATTGGGTCAACCCAGCCGAGCTGCACAGCAAAGATGAGAGACAAGATAATTCCGGATGCGAAAGCAGGAATTGAAACGGCAGTGAAGAGAACAGAGCTAGTGATTCTGTCGAAACGTGAATTCTCTTTGTATGCCGAGATCAAGCCCAATGGAATTGCGAAGGCAAGTGCGACAATTTGTGCATAGAGAATAAGAAACAGGGAAGGGGGGAGACACTGTTTCAGTACTTCGGATACTGGCCTGTATCCACCATTGAGGTAATACTTTCCGAAGTCGCCTTGAAGCATTCCTGACAACCACTGCCAGTAATAGCCGAAGATTCCTTTGCTTAGTCCGGTCTCTTCGCGGATGAGTGCGCGCAGTTCTTCTGGTGCATTTGGAACAAGTACCGCTGCTGGATCACCAGGCAGCAATCTCATTAGTAATGACAACAAAAAAGTTGCAATGACTACCACTGTGCTTAGCAACACAATGCGCTTAAATATCATGCGAATTGTTTCCATAACCCCCCCTTGGATGTCTCAACTGTAATACAAAAAAAGTGGCGGCACCCAATCGGGCGCCGCCACTTTTAGTTCGAAAGTGAACTGTGTTTACTTGGTTTTGTAAACGCCAGCCCAGTCAATTCCCCAGTTAGTCATGAGACGCTGGGTCTTCTTCAGTTCGATTGGTGTCTTACCAATTCCACCCAAGCTCTTTCCTGCGAACAGTTCGTAGCTGAAGTAGAAGGTGGCTCCCATGATTGCTTCGTTTTGAAGAAGCGCTGTTCCTGCCTTGTACTTGGCGGCTGCACCAGCTTTGCTCTGAGCAGCTTGACCTTCGTAGAACAATTTGTCCACTTCAGTGTTTGAGTGGTGGTTCAAACCGAGGATTGAACCAATCGATGTACGGAAGATTCCAGCCAATGGGTTCTTGCTTGTTGCAGCAAAACCGTTTGTCAGAACGAACGGCAAGTTGAATGTTGTGTCAGTTCCTTCGAACAACAAGATTGATATTGAATCGTACGCGTTGTAGTGAGAACCAGCTGCTGGTGAAGGGTTGAAAGCCTTAGCAATAATTACCGCACCTTCTTCAGTTACGAAGTTGTACTTGATACCACACTTGGCCATCATTGTCTGGAAGAACTTGGCGTTTCCTACAGAAACCGAGCTGGTATCAGTAGGTCCACCGAAAACCAATTCAGTAGCGCCTGTTTCTGCCTTGTATGCCTCAACGAACTTCTTCGATTCTTCGACGCTGTACTTCTGGAATCCGTTTGTGGTGTACATGATGTTGTTAGGACCAACAAGTGACTTAGACACAACGCCTTCGCCCTTTGTACGGGTCTTTACCCAGGTTGCGCGGTCGATACAAGAAAGAACTGCTTTACGGGCATTTGCGTTCTTGAACGGAGATCCTGGCTTGCCTTGGTTCAACCAAAGAGATGGGTAGTACTCAGCAGGTGACTTGTACTCTGTCAATTGCTTCTGCTTACGAAGAGCCTGAATGAACTGACCTTCGGAAGCACCAGAGAACATTGCAGCGTCGATTGTTCCACGCTGAACTGCTGCCTGACGGCTTGAACTTTCCTTGATGTTGGTGAAGGTGATCTTGTCGATGTACGGAAGCTTGTTCTTTGTTACAGGATCAGTGCGCCAGTAATCAGCGTTCTTAGCAACGATCATTTCATCAGTTGTGAAGCTAACTGCCTTGAATGGTCCTGTACCGATCGGTAGTCCTGAGCAAGTTGTCTTGTCCTTCAATTGTGCAGGTGCGCGAACGAAGCCACGACCAGATGCGTACAGGGTTCCCAAGAAGTCGTTCTGAGGACGGTCTAGTGAGTACACAACAGTTGTTTCACCAACTGCAGTTGCCTTGAGAACGTTTGACTGGAATGGAACGGCTGTACCAAGAGTGTGGCCGTATGCAGCGGTTGCTGCTGCTGGTCCCTGGGTTGCTGCTACACCGAGGAAGTTCATTCCGGATGAGTTCATGAAGTTAGTAACAGCTGCTGCTGCGTTGAATGCTTCGCCGTTATGGAACTTGATGCCTGGGCGAAGCTCGACGGTCCATGTCTTCAAGTCCGCTGAAACTGATGCGCTCTTGGCGAGAAGACCAACGAAGTCATTTCCGCGTGTCTTTTCGAACAACGTTTCGTACACAGTACGAGTTGCCATGAGTGCTGAGTTTGCTGGGTTGTTACCAACACAGAAACCGGGGAAGGTGTCGAAAATTCCGACCTTTACTTCTCCGCCGTATTTTGGAGCAGACGGATTTGAAGCCGCCTGACTGCCGGTTGAGGCCATGGTGCTGATCGCAATAGTGGCTGCAACTGCTACCCCTATACGACGCATCACACGTGACCGAGTGATCTGACTTTGAGTCATTGAGTTTCCCCCCCAAAATGCACACCAGAATTGATGTGACAGCAGTCACCATATCAGCGACTATGGGGGTGACGCCAAACACACTGAGGAATTTCTTTTGCGTTGCGCAACTAATTAATCGGCCACTTTTGGGTTTATCCGTCTGAAAAGTCACCCCCGAAGAACCCGTCAATAACAAAGGGGATGGGGGTCATCCTTTCGGAAACCCCCATCCCCTTTGAAGATGGTGTATTGACTAAGGGATTAGGCGGTCTTGTAAACGCCTGTCCAGTCGATACCAAAGTTGGTCACAACACGCTGTGTCTTACCCTTAACCAGTTGGAGCGAGCCGATTCCGGCAAGTTTCTTCGTGGTGAAGACTGAGTAATAGATGTGGTTGATCGAACCCATGAAACCATTGGTCTGTAGGTAGGTCGTTCCTTCTTTGTACTTGACCTTTGCGCCTGTACGAGTCTGTGCGGCTTGGCCGGCGTAGAAGATCGTGTCGACTGCAGTGTCTTTGTGATGGTTGAGGCTGAGTACAACTCCAACGCTGTTCTGGAACAGTGCCTTTACCGGACTAGTGCTTGTTGCAGGGAACGCATTTGTCACCACGAATGGCAAGTTGAACGTTACGTCCGTTCCTTCGAAGAGAAGAATTGGAATCATGTCGTATGCGTTGTAGAACTCACCAGCAGCAACCTTTGGTGCAGCGTTGAATGCTTTAGCGATGATGACAGCCGATTCTTCAACAACGACATTGGCAGTGATTCCACACTTCTTCCATTGCTCAACAAGGAACTTTGCGTTGGCCTGTGAGGCGGAAGACTGATCTGACGGCATTGAGAATGTGAGATCTGCTTTTCCGGTTTCCTTCTTGTACGCAGCTACGAAAGCCTTAGATGCCTTTACATCAAACTTTGAGAAACCAGAAGTTGAATACATGTCGCTCTTCGGTCCTACCAAAGATTTGGCAACTGTTGTTTCGCCCTTGGAACGAACCTTGACGTAGTTAACACGGTCGATACAAGAAAGAAGTGCGAGACGAGCATTCTTGTTTGCAAATGGAGAACCAGGCTTGCCTTGGTTTAACCATAGTGATGGGTAGTACTCAACAGGTGACTTGTATTCATTCACAAGACTCTTACGAAGACGAAGGTCTTTGATGAATGTTGCCTCTGAACCAGCGGTAAACATTCCTGCATCAAGTGTTCCTGTACGAACTGCGGATGAACGCTGTGAACCCTCTTTCACATTCGAGAATGTGATCTTGTCCAGGTACGGCAACTTCGCATTGGTAACTGGATCTGTACGCCAGTATGAAGCGTTCTTTGCAACGATGAGTTGGTCTGTTGACCAGCTAACGAGTTTGAATGGTCCTGTACCAACTGGTGCAGATGCACATGCAGTTGATGTTGCAAGTTGCGCAGGTGAGCGCATGAAGCCACGACCTGATGCATAAAGAGTTCCAAGGAAGTCATTCTGTGCGCGGTCGAGAATGAATTCGACAACGTATGTTGACTTAGCTGAGAAGCTCTTGATGTTCGCTGCGAATGCAGCGCCAGTTCCAACTGTGTAGCCCTTTGTGGCATATGCAGTGAGACCAGCTGTTGCCTGAGCAGCGGCGTCTCCGCCAGCTTTAGCGGCTGCACCAGCACCTGCTGCATACGCACCAGCTGCAATAAGACCTGTAGTTGCTTGGTAGTTCGTTACAACTGCAGCAGCATTGAATGCTGCACCGTCGTGGAATGTGATTCCTTCGCGCAGTGTGACTGTCCATGTCTTTAAGTCAGCTGAAGCAACTGCTCCACTTGCAAGAAGACCGACGTAATCGCCACCGACTGTGCGCTCAAACAAAGTTTCGTACATTGAGCGAACTGCCATGAGGGCAGAGTTAGCGGGGTTGTTACCCACACAAAAACCTGGGAAGGTGTCGAAGATTCCGACCTTTGCTTCGCCGCCGTACTTTGCAGCAGACGGATTGGCAGTTGCTTGACTGCCGGTTGAGGCCACGGTTGAAATCGCTATTGCTGTTGCTACTGCAACACCAACGCGACGCAATACACGTGAGCGCATTGAGTGAGTTTGTGTCATAAGAATTACCCCTAAAACTGTCATCACCCGTTTGGTGTGACATCAGTCAAGGTAGTGCGCAAACTGTTGTGTCTGTTGTCATGTGACAAACGACCAACAAGTGAATTCGTGTTACGCGATGGAAATAAATTTGTGTGCAACAAGCAAGTGTTTTTCACAATCGATTGTGAAAAATATAATTTATAACTGCGTAAATATATGTACTTTAATTGCGCCAGCTTGTCTGTCGTTAGCAACTGCAAATGCTTGAACAGAATCTTCAAGTGAAAAACGATGAGTAACAAGCGTTGTTGTGAGTTCTGGATGTCGAACAAGCATGTCGACTGCATCTACAAAATCATTCTGTTCATGATTGTGGCTATAGAAGATAGATGGCACAAGAGAGATCTCTTTTAACATCATCTGATTCTTGAGTTGGATGCTTCCCCAGATCATTCCGAACTCAACTACATCGCCACGGGGGCGTGTGGCATTGAAGCAAGTGTCGAGTGACTCTTGTGTACACACAGCATCGAACGAGACGTCATAGTTCGAATCTGCCTTCGATATTGCATTCACCCCGAGTTTTTGGGCAGCTTCAAACTGGTGGGGGTGTCGACAGACGATGTCGACATTGATGCCTCTGTCGGTAAGAACGGCTGCGGTGAGTAGGCCAATGGATCCTGAGCCCACGACTAGGGCAGACATGCCAGATGTGAGACGAACTCGGTTGATTCCGTGTATTACAACCGCAAGGGGTTCAACTAGGCCGACTGCGGCTGGGTCTGTGCCGGCGGGAACTGGAACGAGGCGAGAAGACTCCACCCGCACGAAGTCGGCAAGGCCGCCGTTAATAGAGGTGCCGTGTAGGGAAGCCGCAGCTTGATGACAGGTGTGCGGGAAACCCGAGTTGCACTGTTGGCAGGATCCACATTCTCCGGTGGGGCGAACTGCGACAAGTGAGCCGTCTTCTGTGAAGCCTCCAAATTCATGCCCGAGAATTACACCAGAGAGGCCGGATGAAATGAGGTGGAGATCAGATCCGCAAATGCCGGCTGATGTAACGGTGATGAGTTCACCGATTCCGGTGGGTTCGTCTTGGTCTGTAACAAAGACTGAACCTTTAGAGGACATAACTGCGCGCATTGGTGAATGGTACTACTCGTCAATTATGGGTTCGTTGTCGTTGTCGTTGTCGTTGTCGTTGTCGTTGTCGTTGTCGTTGATGTTGTCGTTGTCGTACTTGTGCTTGTTGATGAAGTTGTTGTGGATGGAGCAACCGTCGTAGAGGTCGTCGTTGTACTAGTGGTGGTGCTTGCGTTCACAATGGCTGAACCAAATGAGTAAATGGCCGGAACCATAAAACTGCTTCTGGTTTTGTAACCCGAGACAGTTAAGTGCACGCCGTCATTAATGAATCGGCTTTTGGATTTAGGAGTGAACGCAGTATTCCAATCAGCGATGGTCAAATTCGGATAGCGAAGCTTTGCTAATCGCAATTCTTTGTTGAAGCGAACTCCTCGTGCGCGCCAATCTTTTCGCCCTGTTTGTGAGAACTCTAAGTTGACCCACAACACAGGCAAGCCTCGTGTTTTGTTCATCACGGTGTCAATTACCCATCGTGGATACCAGGTCTCGGGTTTTGAAATCATGTCGTTGGTCCCGAGTGCGATAACGAGAGCCGTGGTCGAATCCGTGAGTCCCTTTTCAATAACGCTTGCGCCTAGCGAAGCCTTGCGGCCCACTTTCGCATTGATCTTTACTGAGGTCCAGGTACCAAGGGCGTTCACCTTTTTTGAGAGAGTCCCGAACGCTTCGGTTCCGACTGTGAGGCTGTCGCCAACCACTAATAATGTCCCTTGACCATTGACCCCAATGGAGACTGGTCGGCCCTCGGCTGGGTTCGGGGATTGCATTACTAATAGTCCGATCACGGCTGCGACGGCTACGGCCAGGCCTCTGAGGCGAACCAAAGATGAAGGGGACATGAACAGCACCCTTCCATTGTGGCAAGGTTGTCGGATGTTCCGCCGCCACTTCTTGACCTATTTGGCTCTGTCAACCATGGCAATTGCCCAGCCATTGCTTGATTTGTACGGGAAAAACACAACAGTCTTCTCGGCAGCCAAGTTGTCGCCACTTGAGGTGTTGGTCTTCCTGCTGTTAGTTGGGCTTGCCCCAGCCATTATTTGCGTTGGCATTGACCGTTTCTCAGCCTTGTTTGGTCCAAAGGTAAATGAGGCAACTCGCTTATGTCTGATTAGTGGCTTGTCACTGTTGTTGGGATTGGCTGTAGCTCGTTGGCTTGATGTGAATAGCAATGTTCCGTCTATTGCTATCGGTGTTGTTTTTGCTCTAGCGATTCCACTGTTCTTCGATAAGTCGAAACCAGTTCGTGAATGGTCTCGTTGGTTGTCACTTCTCGCTGTTGCGGTGTTGGGTAGCGCAGTCATCGCAATGCAGCCGGTATTGCTCGAATCAGATGGCCCGAAGTCAGATGCCGTTATTGGTAACAAGAATGTCACTGTGCTTCAAGTGGTCTTTGACGAGTTCCCTTTGTACCCGCTACTTGGCAATGACGGCAAGATCAATGCAGAGCGCTTTCCGGGCTTTGCTGAATTGGCTAGTGGAGCTACCTGGTACCGCAACTCGGTAGCGGAGTCGAACTTTACGCATCAAGCAGTTCCGGCAATTCTGGCTTCAGCTGTTCCAGCGGAGGAAGGCGGGCCATTTCTCGCGCAGTATCCAAAGAATATTTTCACTCTCTTTGCTGGCGCTACAGAGGTGGGCGGGATTGAGCCTGTCACTAGTTTGTGTCCGAACTCGGTGTGTGGCGGAGAAGCAGGCGCAATAGCGTCGTTCAGCCTTAGTCGTTTGAAGACTTTCTTGCGCGACGCGGCGTATGTGTACGGACAGCGCGTGTTCCCGCCAGTCTTGCGAAAGTATGTCCCGTCTATTGAAGGAACATGGGGTGGCTTTGGGGCAGTAAAAGACCGATTCAAAGATCAACTCAGCGCTGGTCTGTTGTCGCAAGTTGAAGCAGTCGAAAGTGCAGTTCGAATCGTTACTGAGTCCAAGTCATCTCGTGTGCAGGTTGTGCATGCGTTGTTGCCGCACGCACCATGGAGACTTACGCCAGATCTTCGAGTCGACGAACTGTCTTCGACTATTACCACTCAGAATCCTGATGACGCAGAAGTGGTGCGCGATGCGTATCAAACTTTCCTGTATCAAGTTGGTGCAGCTGATCGTGTGATGCAAAATTTGATAGGTGATTTAAAGTCTGCTGGCAAATGGGATTCAACGATGTTGGTCGTAACTGCTGACCACGGAATCTCTTTCATACCGGCGATGCCGCAACGGAATACTGACTTCACTGATGCTGACCAAGTGGCAGACGTCTACCGAATTCCTACGTTTATCAAGTATCCGAATCAGAAATCTGGTGCCTCTAGCGATTGCGCCATAACCAATTTGGATTTGTTGCCAACCATTATCGATGTCACCGAGACAAAGAGTTCATGGACTTTTGCCGGAAAATCCCTTGCAGGTGATTGTCCTACGGGGCGAACCCGAAACATTGTTGCGGCTACGGGGCATAAAGCTGAACTGGCCGGTGGTTTTGAGGAAGTTTTATCGCGTGCGGCGTCCTATGCAGAGATGGTTTCCAATGTCGGGCCGATTCGGAATGTTGCGTCAGTTGGAAACAGTGCATCATTGATTGGGGATCGAATCGGTAAGAGAGCCTCAGATGCACGCATTACGGGTTGGACCACAAATCAAAAACGTCTGTTTACAAATGTGTCCGATGAGCGAGGTGCAACAATTCCAGGTCTCATTACGGGCAAGGTCACTCTTTCTCAGCCCTTAGACGCGGGTACAGAAGGTGTGATTGCAATAGATGGTATTGCTGCGGGGGTAATCGGAGAACTTTCGGGTGCAAGCTCTATCGTGAGCTACACGGCCATTCTGGATTACACATTGCTTACGGCCGGTCTCCACGAAATTGAGTTGTTCATCAGGAATCCGGATGGAACGCTGACATCGGCAGGTGCGCCTAGTTAATTTGCTTGAGTAATTTCTCGCCAGTTGGATGTGTCTTCTATGAACTTCACAACACGAGGAACATCGTCAACATGAACCGGTCGACTGAATAGATAACCCTGGGCACGATGGCAGTTAAGTGAATTGAGTTGCGCAAGCTGTTCAGTGGTCTCTACCCCCTCTGCAACAATCTCTGCGCCCATTGCAGTGGCCATTGCAATAATCGTTCTGACAATGTTCTGGGTTGCTGGTTCGGTGACAATGTCATTGACAAAAGCTCTGTCAATCTTGATGCATTGAATCGGGAAGCGTTGAAGAAGTGAGAGTGAGGAATAGCCGGTTCCGAAGTCATCAATCGCTATGCGAACACCGAGCCCATGTA
>Ga0208363_1000328_pt1 | contig 12460 bp, 9 predicted proteins | sample LakMenEpi03May11_FD_150666 | JGI IMG/M metagenome (GOLD analysis project Ga0208363, IMG submission 150666) | Freshwater microbial communities from Lake Mendota, WI - 03MAY2011 deep hole epilimnion (SPAdes) | ecosystem: Environmental > Aquatic > Freshwater > Lake > Epilimnion/Euphotic zone ...
TTTTCAGATGCATGCAAAGCATTTGATGCTTCTACATCTCTTGTATTTAGACCACAAAGCTCTCTGATAGATGTTTCAGAAAAAAAAGTAAGATTTTGATCTCTTCTGATTCTTTGAAAAGCTGTTAGTGTTGCATATTTCCCAAGATTTTTTTCTTCTTCTTGTTCAATAAGTCTAATAACATCATCTAATGAACTTTTAGCAATGTATTCTAGACTTTCATCTATGATACCATCACAATCTATTTTAAGATATTGTGCTATAGTTCGAAAAAGTTTATTTCTTCTGCACATTTCCTTTTGAACATATTCAACAACATCAAGATCTTTATCAGATTCTAAGTCTTCAAGCTCTTTATAAGTCATTTCTACTAAATCTTTCATTTCAGGTGCATAAAATGAAGAATCATAATTGTTTTTACCAAAATATCTATAGACATGTTTTCTGCCGTCTATATTTAGACGAATCCATCCATAAGGAAGATAAATGTCTGTGTTAAAGAAAGTTCTATCACCCCATTGAGTTTTGCCAGTTCTTCTATTTCTATAGTAATATTTATTAGAGGAACTTTTTTCTTGTTCAAAAGATTCCATTTATTATTTACAAATTATTTAAAAAAAATAGATTTGATTTTTAAGTAAACAATAAATGTATATTGATAATATAATGATATTTGCTGTTCAAAATAAAATTATGAAATTCATAAACTTTTTTTTCAGGAATTATGGATTAGTTAAGTTGCAGAATGATAATTTTGTTACAAAAACAATTGTTAACAAGAAAAAGTGTTATAAAATTAAAAAGAACAGATCAAAATATAATGTTATGTCTCTGCATAAAAGTCTAAAGACTGTACAAATTCCACTTGTTTTTATACAAGATGAACCATCTATAAAACTTTGCAAAGAGTCTAACGACAAAGAGTCTAACGACAAAGAGGACTCTAATTTTGGTCCATATCTTAGATACATGTATCAAATGTCTTGATTTACTCTTGTGTTTAACATAATAAGTTATATATTTTTAAAATCACACACTTTAGTGTGATTTTATTTAAATAAGTGGTTTTCTAACATTTCTTCCGACGAGATGGAGGTTTTTGATTAACAATCTTTAAGTTACCAATAATCTCAGATATATCACGATTCATGTTCAGTTCTTCTGCAAACCTAATCATTTCTTCATGAAGAGTATTTGTTAAATTAATGTTAACAATAGACTCAACTAGATCATAAACGTCTGGTATTTTCTCTACAAAACCTACAAATCCGCAAGAAGCACAAGTTAATTCAGAACCTTGATATTCTTCGAATAGGTCTTGTCCATGACAATTTAAGCATCGTTGATTTGACGTCATACTGCATGTTTTCCACAAACTCTTTATAAAAATTCAATTCTATCTTTATTTCAGTGTGATTCGGTCAAATTCATCTTTGTTGTAGATCTAGACTTGGGGTCACCACAAATGGTACAACCCTTGGAAGAATGCTAGGGTTAAGAAAATTTTCAATCTACAACACATGTGTCAAAGACTCTACAGTTTACCGTATCCGTTGTTGGGACTTTGGTGGAAGCACTAACTCATTTTTTCTTACACAAATAACTGGTGTGAGGTGGGAACACCAGCCAATAAATTTAAACTTGTTCTAAACAACCCGCTTTCTATCGAATAATGTTACATTATTATAATTTTCAGATCGAAAGAAAAAATATAATGTTTTTCTTTCGTAGAAAAAGACTCCTTACTATAATTTGAATTATAATAATTTATTATTATACAGTAACAGGAATTTTATTGTTTTATAAAAAAAATTATAGTTTAACGAATAAGAACTAAAACTTAATTTATAATAATTTTTATAATCTTTTAATAAATGGAAGATTATCGTTTATGCACTCAAATATCTTCAAGCATAAATATTAATCAAAACAATTCAGGACAAAAAGCAGTTTTTGAAACAGATTTTTTATGGCCAGAAAAAAGGGTTATAACAATTGGATTTATAGGAGATGGTGAGGAAATTAAAAGGACTTACTATAATTTTTGGTCAGAGGTTGATCCGCTTCAATATAAAATTCAAAAAGGCTCATATATGTCGACTATTTATATAATAAAAATGGTTGTTAATGAAAGGATACAGCCTTTAGTAAACTTAACATTTAACTTTGTAGAAAAATCATATAATGGTACTCCAGATATTCGAATTTCATTTGACAAAAAAAATGGCTGCTTTTCAGCACTTGGTAAAGATGCTTTAAATTATAAAAAAGAAGATGCTACAATGAATTTTGGGTGGCTTGATGTTTCTACTATTTTGCATGAATTTGGGCATGCTATTGGTATGAATCATGAGCATCAAAGCCCTTATTCTAGTATAAAATGGAACAAACCAGTATTGTATTTATACTACTGGTTAACTAATGGATGGGATACAAATACTGTAGATGAAAACGTTATTAATAAATTTGATAAAAAGAATAATACTGGATCAAAATTTGATCCTCTATCTATAATGCTTTATTATTATCCAGCAATCTTAACAACAGATTTTGTAGGAGCTTCAGAAAATAATCGTTTATCAGGATATGATGTTGAGTGGATTTCTAAAACATATTCAAAAAATGGTGGTATATCACCCGAAAAATTTTATTATGATACATATGGAATAACATTGGCTTCTTCAAAAGAAGAAAGTGATAAATTAGCAAAAAGTTTAGAAGAAAGTGAAGGTCTTGCTTGGTGGAAAATACTTCTTATTGTAATTTCAATTATAATAGTTATTATAATTATTGGAGTTGTAATTAAAAAAATTTATATAAACAAAAATCACGGTTATCAAAATGTGGTAGATAGAAACATACCTCGTGAAAATATTCCTCTTATTCGTCGTAATGGTGGTATTATGGGTATAAAAAGAGATTAAAAATTAATCTTTAGCACAAACCTTTAGAATAAGGAATTGTTCCTCTCACTCTATGGTAACCTGTCTTTCTCTTCTCAGTGTAATTTTTGTTTCAAAAAAATTATTTGTAAATAATTTTATATTATATTTTATTTTAATAATTTTATATTTTATTTTAATAAATGCAAGATTATTATATATGTGTTCAAGGATCTACAGATACAAATATTATCCAGAACAATTCAGGTCAAAAAGCTGTTTTTAAAAAAAGTGCTTTATGGCCAAAAGGTTATCCTATCAAAATTGGATTTGACGAACATAATAGTGATGGAATTAAAAGAAACGTATATAATGATAATGATATAGATCCTCTTCAACATATAATTCAAGCAACAGACTGTAAATTAAGTCTTTCTGCTATAGTAAAAAGGGTTATTATTGAAAGGTTTCAACCTTTAGTAAACTTAAAATTTACGTTTGTAGACTATAAAGACGCAGATATTAGAATTACATTTAATGGTGAAGGTACATACTCATGTGTAGGTACATAAGCATTGGACAAAAATAAAAATAAGAATACAATGAATTTTGAGTGGTTTAGTATTAGTAGTATCATTCATGAATTTGGGCATGCTATTGGTATGGAACATGAACATCAAAACCCTTATTCTAGTATAAACTGGGACAAACAAAAAGTGTATGATTACTTCAATACATGGGATAAAGACAAAGTAGATGTTAACGTTATTAATAAACATGATGAATATAATTTTAATGCATCAAAGTTTGATCCTCTATCTATAATGATTTATTTTTATCCGCCAGAGTTAACATTAGATAATGTAGGAACTAGAGAAAATTGGCGTTTATCTGGATATGATGTTGAGTGGATTGCTAACACATATCCTAAAGAAAAATCTGATCCTGATTATATATCACCAGAAAAATTTTATTACGACACATATGGAATATCATTGGCTGCTTCAAAGGCAGAAAGTGATAGATTAGCAAAAAAGAGTCTTGCTTGGTGGATAATACTCCTTATTATATTTTTTAGTATTATATTTGTAATGATTATTGCATTTTTAATTAAAAAATTTTATATAAACACAAATCACGGTTACCAACAACTAAATAGAAGAAACATACCTCGCGAAAATATTCCTCTTATTCGTCCTGGTTATCAACAACAGAGAAACATACCTCTCGAAAATATTCCTCTTAACCGGGGTAATCGTCGCGGTATTATGGGTATTAGAGACTATTAAAAAGTATCTTTCGCACAACTACCTTTAGAATAAGGAATTGTCCCTCTGACTCTATGGTAACCTGTCCAGCATATACTTCTCTTGGGTGACCTTCTCTTAGGTGTCATTCTCTTAGGTGTCATTCTCTTAGTTGACTTCCTCTTAGGTGACTTCCTCTTAGGTGACCTCCTCTTAGGTGACTTCCTCTTAGGTGACCTCCTCTTAGGTGACCTCCTCTTAGGTGACCTCCTCTTAGGTGACTTCCTTTTGGTCAACATAAATTTATTTATAATCATTATAAAAATTAATATTTTAATATTTATAAATGAAGAACGAAGATGAAAAAATTAAAAGACAGGCATTCTCTATTTCATCAAAATTAAGTGTTTATAATCCATGTGAAATAAAAACGAAGTATATCGAGCAATTAGATAAAGTTTCTGAACCTATGTTAAAATATATTTTAAGTAAAAATTTTATGAAAGGCGCAGACATGAAAGCTGTACTTTGCTTATTTGATACTCTTTTTTTATCATTATTGCCTAAGAAAGAAAACGGCATTTATGTTTTAACAAAAGACATAAAAAAGTATATGAACGAATTGGATATATTAAGAACCGGTGCGGATGGAATTGTATATAATGCTACTTTTTTTTCAGATATTGAATTAGTTATTAAATTAGCGATTAATGAAGAATACAAACGACAAGAATACGAACGAGAAGAAGACGAAGAAGAAGACGAACAAGAAGACAAAGAAGAAAAACAACAAGAAATTAAAAGAAAAAGAGAAATGATGATTAGAGAATATTATATTGGTATTAAAGCTATGAATAAATTACGATATATAGTTCCTAATTTTGTTTACACTCTAGGATGTTTTATGTGCGATAAACCTTCTGATATTAATCCTTTAGAAAATTTATGTGAAAATATGTCTGGTTCAACAAGCCATTTTATAGTATACGAAAAAATACCAGGACATAAGGACATCAAGACAGTTGGAGATTTAATTGATAATAAATTAAGTTTTAATCAATGGTTAGTTATTTTCTTTCAATTACTGTTGGCTTTAGAGGTTGCGCAAAGAGAAGTTGAATTCACTCATTTTGATTTACATTTTGATAATGTTATGATTCGTAAAGAAGAAAATTTTGAATACTCTGTACCATTGGATATGTGTACATATACAATAAAAAATCCAGAATTTATTCCTGTAATTATTGATTTTGGACGTTCGACATGTAATATTGAGAATGAAACTATTGGTACATATACTTTTGAAGGATTAGGTGTATTAAATCATATGGTTCCTGGTCAAGATATGTATACTTTTATGTCCTATTGTTGTGATAAAGCAACTAATTACACTGATATAGATTTAAGAAAGAAAATTGCTTTATTACTTAAAAATTTTTTCGAACAAGATGATCCATACCCTATTGACATAGGAACTAGAACAATAGGAACTAGAACAAATCCTGTAAGACAAACACAAGAATATGTAGGAATAGGAAAACTTAAATCTATAGTAGATGTTTTCAAAAAGATACCTGTAACTCCTATAGCTCAATATACACCTCTTATGTTTATGAAATGGTTATTAGATGAATATCCTGCAGTTCTAAGCTCGTATATTACTGTAACAAAACGTAAGATGTATAAACCAATTCAGTATTCAGTAATGATAAAAAAATACAATGATATATTTAATTATGTACAAAAAGGAATAGATAAAGCAACTAGTATATTGTTGTCTAATTCTGGTTCTATTGGTAAAAAAGAAAGTTATGTTATAACTAAATACATGTGTAACTTATTAGAAATATACAACGACGATTTAGAGTCACAATCTTTACATACAAAAATACAAGAAGTAAATACCTTTTTATTATCTAATAAAGGTACACTAATATCTTTCGACATGATTATACTTGAAAAAGTTTTTAATATTAAAATACCATCTCAGGAAGACCTCGACACGTGTGTAAGTGATGTATTAAGTCTACATATATATGCTCCATCTCCATATGAAACAAGAATTTTTGTAGTCGGTAACTACGGTCAGTTTTCAGGAAACCCTCGTAATTATAAATTTGAATTAAGACCAATAGAAGTTGCAACTCAAAAACTTTATGATATTTTACGTTATGAGGATGAATTAAAAATATATCTCCAATTTTATTTTAGTATTTTACAGTTAAATTTAGAGGATGAGTTCAGTGATTGGTTAAATCGATTTGAAAACTCTAAGATTTATTATTTCTATACCAACAATATTCTGAAGAATGAACAAGCGCGCAGATGGGCAAAAACTTTGCTTATTTCGTCTAAAAATGATGAAGATTAGAATAAAAATCTATATCTTTTATTAGTAATACTATTATAAAATTTATATCTCAAATTTTATAGTAAAAAGTTTAATTTTACACAAGATAATGAGTAAATTTCATAACACATATATTAACTCGCGTTGCTATTATGTTTACTCAAAAATACTCATATTGCAGGTATATGCGCGCTTGATTGGTGATAATTGTACACCTCATGATCTGGATTTAGGAAAAATTAACTAACCTAGTCAATTTGGATAGCAAATTCGACATTGGCGCAATGTCAATTTTTTTGATATTATATTAGACTCTAGTTTTCTAAGCATGCGCCTACATTATGTACAGTTACGTTACGAGTCTGTAATCGCACGATATCCAAGCATGATCAGATGCCTTTATAATACGTCCATACAAATCGTCATGTTTTTCGTAAACCGATGGATTGTCGCAATCTAGAGTTTGAACCAGATAGTTTGATGCTCTTAGGTTTCTGGTATGGAACATGCTGTCTATTAATACTCTCTTTCCTTCAATAGGTTCATCACTAGCATAATCAAAGTCGCAGGTACTAATAGTTCCATTTTGAGTGATTTGATTAAAACCTGATTTGTTTAGCAAGTTTTTGATACCGACATCGCAACATTTTTCTTCCGGTGCGCAACCGGACTCGATCGCACGTATCAACATGGGACAGTTCATGTCACCACCAAGAACTCGATAGTCACTTTCGTTTTTATTGAGAAATTCTAATGCAAAGGTAAGCAAATTTTCCTTTGCATTCGTCAAGAAATTTCTCTTCGAATCGTCTCCTGACAAGTGAATACTAACCAATGATATGATGCTCTGTGTTCCAATTTCAGTTAAACGGACATAGGTTGCGTTTTTCCGATTGAACAATTTTGCTTCATCAGCTTCTGTAAAATGAAGTGTTTCGTCCTGATGAAGTGCTCGATAGGACTTGCTATCAAGAGTTTTTTGCTCATTCATTGTGAACATTTGCGATTTCCAGATGATTGCCGTTGCGAAATTGGATGAAAAGTCTCCTCTCGATGGGATAATTAACTTGAAATAGCCTGTATACTCTGGTAAGTTTTTAAGGATGTACGTAAAAAAGTAATTGTCCACTTCTTGCAACAGAACAATATCGGGGTTGTTTTGTATTATTTCATCTTTGATGAGAAGATACCTAGCTAGCGTCTGCTCAATGTGCTCGCTTTGTTTGTATTCCATATGCTCTTCGTATGTATTCTTGAATGTGAAGCCATGTTTTTCTTGTTGATGAGTTGTTGCCCCTCTAGCCAGAACATTCCATGACATTATTCGGATGGCACTAGTATCACCTTTATAGTTTCCAACCAGAGGTTGGCCGGACACGACCCTTTTGGTTCCTTTTGCGAGCAAAGATTCTATAAGGTTGACTGTCTGATAATTGGCTCCCAATATCATATTAAGTTCTTGTTCTCTCATTTTTATCTTCTCTTGTGCAATTTTAAGCTGCTCTTGCAAAAACTTAATCTGCTTAATGTATTGTGCTTCAAGATCTTCGATTCTTTTGCTGACTACTTCTTCAATTTTTTTGGCATCTTTAAAATAATCCATTTATTTATTAATATCTTTATTATTTAATTTTATTTTACACCAATCTTATTTCACTCTCTCTCTTTTTTTTGCTTGGGAAATCAAGAAAAATTCCTAAAAAATTTTAATTGGATTATATATTCCTAAAATTTTATATTAAAAAGTTTAATTCATTCTCCATCGTAGCTCATTATAGCTCTTCTAAACCAAAGGTCAAAGTCTGTATCCGATACAAATTCTTTGAATTCTTCTGCAAGCTCTTCGCGAATTTTAGAAGCGTAAGTTCTGAAAAACAAACTAAAATTTCTGCGATCGCCGTATCTAGAGCTTTTGATCATCATTTCATTGATGACAGATTCTGAAAAAATTTGAATGCAATTTTCTATCTTTTCTTCTCGGTCTTCTGATAAAAATTTTTTAATGATATCTTTAATAAGAGGACGCTTCTCAAATTCAATCTTATATTCAATCTCAATATCTTTTCTAAGCTGAACTCTCTCATCTCCAAGTAACCATAGTTCGACAACATCTTCTACCCTTTCATTTCTGAAGATGCTATCAATGTTAGCTATTTCCCTTGCTCTTGCGTTTAGTCTACCCATGAAATTTGAGATTATCTGATCTTCGAAAGAAATTCTGATATTAAAATTTTCATGCCCTGATATTATGTTTACGAGGCGAGATGCAAAGCCTGAAGAACATGTTCCACTCATCTCTTCGAGCTCTTCAAGCATTCTCTTATATAACTCTTCTTTAATACTTTCATCATCTCTAGTCTGAATATACGAATAAACTTTCAAAAGAATGGTCAAAAGGCTATTGTTAAACTTTGAATATAATGCTCTATCCATTAAAATTCTTTGCATAGAGAGTTTGATTTTTTGATTTTTATAATAAAATTTTTCACACTCTGTAGAACAAAAATTCTCTCCAACTGGAGAATCACAGCTTTCTCCTGGATGACGATCTTTCCGTATTTTTTCTAATTCTTGTTTTAACATTTTTTCAATATGAGCATTTACATAATTAAAATCAACAGGATTTTTATCAATCATATATATTGGAAGCGAATTGAGAAATTCTAAAATCTCTGAGACCGATTTTTCAACGCTTTCTGTGTGAACGTTTTGTGCGTTTTCAAAAATCGTACGTACATTACCGTTTACAAGAGCAAGTTCCATAATAACTCGTCGACCAGCTTCTTTAAAAGCATCTGAACCGTAACGAAGTAATATATCTGCAGAGTCTGCGCGAAGATTGTAGTCTAACTCTGCGTCATCAGCAAATTCCAAAACTTTTGTCTCAACCTTTGTTGTCTCATCTGAATCAAGAGAGCATTTTTTAAGAAGATATTGACTTGAAAGATTACGATAATATACTGGATTTTTTTCGTGAAATAAGAAAGCGATTTGAGCTGATTTAATAAACCAATCTTTTTGACAAGGAATTTCCGGAAGAATTAAGAAGTGTAAAGACTTAACATCATCATATGAAAGTTTTCTAAATGCAGATCGCCATTCTTTCCCTACCTTTATTTTTAGATACTCACAAATCTTCTCGACTATTTCAACACTATCATAGGTGTATTCGTATAATTTTTCTTTCATTTCTTCAGCACCTACATTTTCGAGAGATAAAATAGTCATGTAACGAAATTCACATTCTATAGTATCTGCTCTGACAAATTCTTTAAAATAAAAGTCAGCTTCAGCCTTAAATTGAGGTGATTTCATAAGGATAAAGATAGCTTCAACTCGACATGGAGTCGGCATTTTACAAAGATCTTGGCATACGTGATTTACTGCTTTGTATCCTAATATTTTACGCTCTTCGTTATTTATTTTAACCTCTTCCGCGCGATCTTCATCTCCGTATTCTTCATAATCTAACAAAGCTTTTGCAACTTCCATTTTCAGAAAAGATGATATAAGACAATTAGTACATATACGATAGAAAAATCTTTCTATCAGTTTGCTTCCACTCAGTTGGTACATAGATGAAAGCCTTCTCATTATTTCGATAGCATTATCTCCTTGTTGATCGTAGAAGAGTTCAAGAGCTTTTATACGATTGTCTAAAGGACGTGACATATCCATAATATTTTCTTCAAGATTATCAGTATCTTTATCTTCTAAATCAATCACATAATCTTTATTTATTATTTCATCAACATCTGTTGTTGTCATTTGTTCTAAGAATATTTTAAACTTTAAAGCATAAAAAATAATATTAAATTTTTTATAATGGTATAAATAAATGAATATTCCTACTCCATACGAAACATATATATACAGTGACATATATGAAATACCTCACAATTATATACAAGAACATAATTTAATTGAAATAACAGAGAAGAATTTTTTACGTACACTGATTAAAAGACCATCAGAAGTTCAAAAAAAGAATATAAAAAAAATGGAAGAAGAAACAAAACAGTTTATGAAAGGTAAGAATCCTTTTTTTATTTCTCAATTTGATAGATACCTTGAATTTTTAAAAACACAAAAATCTCTTTTTGACGGTGACTCAGACATTTACGATTTTGCTTTTAGTAGAAGTACAGGGGGGATCTGGGTACAAATTAAAAGACCTACTCAAAAGACAACCACTAGAACAGATATACTTGGTGGGTGTGTAAAAGATTTAGTAACTACTGTAGGTTTTTATCCAATTATTTCTATGACAGCTCAAAATTATAAAGAAGTTATAGAAGAATTATCTAAAAAAGGTATAATAGAAGATAAGGTAGAGTTAATTAGACGAATAGAAACTGTCGATTTTGAAATAGCTAAAAAACAGATCAAACTTGCTTATATGGCTCGAATAAACGAATTTAAGGTTCATCTTCAGGTTAAACCAGAGTATCAATTCTGGATACTAGATGTTTTGAATAAATTGATAAGAACATCAAATGATTTTAAAAACTGTATAGACGCGATAAAAATGCACCATTCTTACGATATAGTGTTTTCCAAAGACATTAGAGCTCCATCAATCGTAATTTATCTTTCAGGCAACGACCTTGTTCAAACAGAAGAAGAAAAATGGGAATGTCTTAATACAGTTGTTGAGATCTTGTGGAGCGTAATTGGAGAATATTCTAAAGATGTTGGTCTTGATATGACACCTAGATACAATCATAAATATGACGAACTTATTTATTGGTCAAATGGTCCTGGTGATATAAAGGTTAAGATGAAAAAAGACGGAGTGATTGATGAGTTTTTTGATAAAGAGGTCGAATATGCTGAATTAAATCCTATAAAAGAACATATGGTTTTTAAAAAAACTGAAGTTTAACCATAATCCGTGCAAAACGGATGAATGTCCGCCAAACTTTTCAAAAAAGAATCTGTGTATACGCTATGTCAATTTGCCGAAACTTCCTTTGCACGGATTATGGTTAAAGAATAAAAAATAATATTATTAGATTATTTTTTTATAAAGGTGTAAATAAATGACTATGCCTATTCCATACGGAACATCTATATACAGTGACATATATGAAATACCTTACGCTTATATGCAACAACATAACTTAATTGAATTAATCCAGAAAAATTTTACAAGATGTATACAAATTAAAAAACCGTCAATATTCCAAAAAAGATTGATAAAAACTTGTAAAGAAGAAACAGAACAGTTTATGATAGGGCAAAATGCTGATGTTATTTTTAAATTTAATAGATACCTTGAATTTTTAAAAACACAAAAAGAACTATTTGACGGTGACTCAGATATTTATGATTTTTCTTTTAATAGAAGTACAAGGGGGTTCCAAGTAGAAATTAAAAGACCGACTCAAGAGACAACCACTAGAACAGATATACTTGGTGGATGTGTACAAGATTTAGAAACTTCTATCGTTTTTTACCCTATTATTCATATGACAGCTGAAAATTATAAAGAAGTTATAGAAGGATTATATAAAAAACGTATAATAGAAGATAAGGAAGAGTTAATTAGACGAATAGAAACTGTCGATTTTGAAACTGCTAAAGAACAGATAAAAGGTGCTTATATGGCTCGAATAAACGAATTTAAGGTTCATCTTCAGGTTAAACCAGAGTATCAATTCTGGGTACTAGATGTTTTGAATAAATTGATAAGAACATCAAATGATTTTAAAAACTGTATAGACGCGATAAAAATGCACAATTTTTACGATGTAGTGATGTCCGAAGACATTAGAGCTCCATCAATTGTAATTTATCTTTCAGGCAACAACCTTGTTCAAACGGACGAAGAAAGATCTAAATGTCTTAGCACAGTTGTTGAGATCTTGTGGAACACATTTGAAGATTATTCTAAAGATGTTGGTCTTGATATGGCACCCAGATACAATCATACATGCGATCAACTTATTTATTGGTCAAATGGTCCTGGTGACATAAAG
>Ga0208363_1000342_pt1 | contig 12081 bp, 15 predicted proteins | sample LakMenEpi03May11_FD_150666 | JGI IMG/M metagenome (GOLD analysis project Ga0208363, IMG submission 150666) | Freshwater microbial communities from Lake Mendota, WI - 03MAY2011 deep hole epilimnion (SPAdes) | ecosystem: Environmental > Aquatic > Freshwater > Lake > Epilimnion/Euphotic zone ...
TACAGGGTTCTAGTGGAGATCAGGTGTCGTTTAAAACGACAGTTGTTGGTGCAACACATTCATCCAAAAAAATGACTCGTCTTTGATGTTCATCAATAACAAAGTGATCTGCTAAGGGTTCAATCCATAAACTAGCTTCAACTTTCACGCTTGAGCTAAGTGAAATATGAACCATCAACAAAGCAATTTATTACGGCTTATCAACAAGTACTCTGTGCGATATGGTGAGCAAGATCCCTTGGTGTTGGAGTTGAAAAAAGAAGTGATTGAATTGCAATTGAGGCAAATCAACCTATCGTTCTTAGAAAAAGGCTTTTTGAAAGAAATGTCGAAGAGCTTGAATTTGTGCAAACAGTTTGATTCGCAAGTTGTCCATTAAAAGGACAACCTGTGCGTAAGAATCGTTGAATCAGGTTTGATTTCGGCGAGTCTACCGTGCTACTGGCTTCAAGTGGAGATCAGGTGTCGTGTTACACGACAGTTGGTGGCAAGCAACTCCATTTAATGCGTCATATTCATTGAGTCAGTCCTGTGACTGCGCCAATGACAATCAGATACATGAAGGAAGCCCAAGCTAGTGCTAGGGCAACACCTATTAAATTCATGGAATACCGAATACCTTGCTCAGTTGTGCCATTCTTTTTGCCTGTAATCATTGACTTAACTAAGTTCTCTTTTTGCAAGTAGCTCATCAAAATTGCGGCACCCACATGAACAGCAATCACGACCAAGGCTAGATTTGCTAAGACTTCATGAGCCTCACTCATCAAATCACCAAAAAATTCTTTGACCCCCCAATAGCCAGTTAATCCAATCAATACGATTAAGACCATGAGTAGCAGCATCGCTATTGCACCTGCTGGGTTGTGTCCAAGCTCAGGATTGTCTTTGAATTTCAATATTGACTTGATGTGTTGAAACGTAGCAGTTGGTCCTTTAATAAACTCACTAAATCGTGCATAACGAGTGCCAACTAATCCCCAGAAAATTCTAAAAACAACCAAGGCACAAGCGGAGTATCCAAATGCGTAGTGAAGCATCTGTTGTGCTTCACTCTCAGCTGTAAGCCAAGAGCCTGCAAATGAAATGACCAAGAGCCAATGAAATACTCTGACTGGTAAATCCCATACTAAAACCAATTGTTTTTGTTTATTAAATCTCATTTGGCTGGTATCCGAATGTTCTTTTCACTAAAAGCACCGCTAACACCGTCTGTGTGGCACGCCAAGCAATTGGCTGGACTCTTGACACCAACTCTTTTCCATACTTCTGCCTTGACTTCATCATGTTCACTGAAGAACCAATAGCTTTTGGTAATTCGGTTGTCGGGCGCTATGGCTGAATACTTCTGCTTGGTAGCGGCATTTTTAACTAACCATTTGGTAATTTCAGCTTGTGTTTTTGAGTCTAGGCTTGCATCAGAACCAAAGTGCTTGTCTAGACTAGACATGATATTTTGCCAATTCTTTTGCCCCATTAAGTGAGGAGGAAATGCCATGTGGCAACTTGCACACTCAGCATCATAAGAAGCAGGTTTAGCTGTCAGCGCAGGTGCATCAGCTGCAACAACTGGTAATGACAGTAGAGTTGCCAAAAGGAAAGATAGAAGGTTTTTCATATATGCCTCATTTAATTGTTATTAACCACGAAAGGACGTCAGCTTTTTCTTGGGCACTACATTCACGTGCAAGCACATCGTTGCAGTTTCGTTTGAACCACTTTTCAACTTTGGCTAGATCATTAAAGCGAGCAGGGTTGCTTAATGGAGATAGCGCCTTGATAACCTTGCCAGTAACAATATGTTTGGTGTCATGGTTTGGTGGTGTTTCATGGCAAGTTGCACAACTCCACTCTTTGCCATGCTTTGCATTGAAAAATTGTTCACCGCGAGAAGATGAAGCCTTGCCAGACTTTGCTTCATAGCCAGTTAGCAATTTCTGAGGGGTTGCAGCAAGCGCAACATTGAAAAAGGTAATCACCCATAAAACAAGTAGTAATTTTTTAATCATGAGTTCATGAGCCGATCACACAGATAAAAGTTAAAAGCACTTCGAAAGAATTACTTCTTGATTGTCTTTATTAAATTTTTAAAAATTGACATTGGTCAATCTTTATTGAAATCTATAGGTTTTTTATTTTGTCTGTTCAATCTAATAAATTCATAGTGCGATTAGTACAAAAATATGTTCTTAGCGTAGGACCAAAACGGGCACGTGGCAGTGGGTCAGCACTTGTTGTGTTTCGCTGCCCAAGAGCAAGCGCTTAATGCCTTTGCGACCATGCGATGCCATGACCACCAAATCTGCTTTGTGCTTTTTAGCAGCTGCAATGATGGCGTCTGACACGATGTCGGAACGGCTGACCACGGCTTTGGCTTTGACTCCCTTGGCTGCTGCTGCTTTTTGAACAGCATCAACTGCCGCTTGTGCCTCTTCCGCCCATTGGGCTTCAATGCGCGCAACATCTTTGACGTTCAACGGAATGCTGCCTTCGAAGTAGGCCTGTGGGTAACGAGGAACCACTTTCAGTGCAATGAGCTCAGCGCCACATGTGGCGGCAAGTCCGATGGCGCTGGTAACAGCTTTCTTTGACAACGAAGAACCGTCAGTGGCGACAAGAATACGTTCATACATGATGAGCTCCTTTGTGAATTGATGACACAAGCTTAAGTCTGCCAAATCTGTGCGTCTTGATTTGGATCAAGTTTCCTGCAAGCTGGTTGGTTTATCTTCTGCTCATGTCCAATCCAGCAATCTCTTTCGATGCGAAGGCTTTCGCCACGCCATGGGCTTTGCTAGACCAAAAGCAAGAGTGGTCTGACTTCAGTCAACCGAGCCAGCAAAATCCGAATGTTTGGACATCCAGCGTGGTGTTCGAAGGCATGTACTGCACAGCTTGCGCCATCAACATCGAAGATGCTTTGCTGGCTGTGCCTGGTGTGGTGTCGGCGCAGATCAGTGCGGCCAGCCACAGGGGGCGAGTTGTGTGGTCCTCCGACACCACCAAGCCATCTCAATGGATGCAGGCAGTGGCTCAAATAGGCTACCGCACTGTGCCTGCCAACGATGCCTTGGCCAATGAAGCTAGGCGTGAAGATGCCCGCAAGATGCTTTGGCGCTTGGGCGTTGCTGGGCTTTGCATGATGCAGGTCATGATGTATGCCACGCCTGTTTATCTAAGCGATCCCGCCGACATGGCCCCTGACATGGTGCAACTTTTAAGGTGGGCCTCATGGGTTTTGTCGCTGCCTGTTTTGTTTTTCTCGTGCCTGCCTTTTTTCAAAACGGCTTGGCGTGATTTGACACAAAAAAAGATCAGCATGGATTTGCCAGTGGCCATAGGCATGTTGGTGACGTTTGGGGTGAGCACCATCGGCACGTTTGAACCACAAGGCGCGTTCGGATCTGAGGTCTACTTTGATTCGTTCACCATGTTTGTGTTTTTTCTACTCACTGGCAGATGGTTAGAGCTGCGACTGCGCGATCAAACAGCAGGTGCTTTGGAAGCGGTTATGAACCGTTTGCCCGATGTTGTTCACAGACGCACAAGTGACGGTCAATTTGAGATGACTACTTTGCGCCAATTGCGCGTTCAAGACGTCATTCAAGTGCGAGCAGGCGAGGCCTTTGCTGCAGATGCGCAAATTGTCAAAGGTGAAACGCAAGTGGACGAGGCGCTGCTAACAGGCGAGTCAAAGCCATTGCCTAGGCACATTGGGCAGTGCGTCTTGGCGGGAAGTCTGAATCTAACAGCCAGCGTCGAAGTTCAAATTGAATCTTTAGGCAAGCAAACCCGTTTTGGCCAGATGGTGACCTTGATGGAAAGTGCTTCGGTGTCTAAACCCAGCATGGCTTTGATCGCCGATAAAGTTGCCAAACCATTTTTGTGGGGTGTCCTTTTGGCGGCAGGCTTGGCGGCCCTATGGGGTTGGCAGCAAAGCCCGGCACATGCCCTGATGGTGGCGGTTTCTGTGCTCATCGTAACCTGTCCGTGTGCCTTGTCCTTGGCTACACCAGCGGCCATGCTGGCCACTGCGGGTGCATTGGCCAAGGGCGGCGTGTTGCTCAGACGCTTGCAAGCCTTGCAAATGTTGGCCCAAGTCGATACGGTCATTTTTGACAAGACCGGCACATTGACCAAAGAAAATTTCAGTGTGCAACGCATCACCACCCGAGAGGGTGTGCGGCCTGAGCAGGCCTTAACTTGGACCGCTGGTTTGGCTGCGCATTCAATGCATCCTGTGTCCAAGTCTTTACTTCGAGCGCATATGAAGGGGCAAGACCTAAAGCCCTTGGTGACAAACCTTCAAGAATTTGCAGGGCAGGGCGTGCAAGCCACCTTGCATGAACTCGACTCCAAGTCTGGCGCAACGCGTCACAAAGAATTGCGCTTAGGCTCCGCAGCTTTTTGTGGATTGCCTTCCACCCAACAGGAAGTTCTGCAGGCTTGTTTGAGCGACGAAGACGGCTGGCTGGCCACCTTCGAGTTTTCAGAGGCATTGCGATCTGAGGCAGAGCCCACACTTCGTGCGCTTGAAAAAATGGGTCTGCGCATCCGTATTTTGTCGGGTGACGGTCAAGCTTCTGTGGCGCAAGTGGCTCAGCGTTTGGGAATTCAGGATGCAAAAGGCCCTTGCTCGCCTGAAGAAAAACTTCGGCAGGTCAAGCTTGAGCAATCCCTGGGACATTGCGTCGCCATGGTGGGTGATGGCCTGAACGATGGGCCCGTGTTGGCGGGGGCAGATGTCTCTTTTGCATTGGGTCAAGCGCTACCCTTGGCACAGTCCAAAGCCGATTTTGTTTTCATGGCCAGCGACTTGAAGCCATTGGTGACCACCTTTCAAATCAGCCGAAAAACCATGCAGATTGTGAAGCAGAACCTGATTTGGGCTGGGGTTTACAACTTTGCATGTGTGCCCTTGGCCATGCTGGGCTACTTGCCTGCTTGGTTGGCAGGATTGGGCATGGCTTGCAGTTCTTTGGGCGTAGTTTTAAACGCCATGCGATTGTCCAAAACCATTGGTTTTGAATTGGAAGGAAACACTTAATGGACATTCTTTATTTATTGATTCCCTTGTCAGTTGCCTTGGTTTTTTTCATTCTGGCGGGCCTGTGGTGGGCCGTGAACCGAGGTCAATTTGAAGACATTGAAGCAGAAGGCGAGCGAATTTTGAGGAATGATTGACGTAAGTCAAAGACGCTTATTCCCTAGCTTGAGAAACTCACCTCGTAATTTTAGAAGAGGTGAAAATGAAATTTACCAATGCACAGGCAACGGTCTACAACGATACGGTTGTCAGACAATTTGCCATCATGACAGTGGTGTGGGGTGTGGTGGGCATGCTGGTTGGCGTGATCATTGCGGCCCAGTTAACTTGGCCTGAGTTGAACTTAGGTATCCCTTGGCTCAGCTATGGCAGGTTGCGTCCCTTGCACACCAATGCCGTGATTTTTGCGTTTGGTGGTTGCGGCTTGTTTGCCTCGGCCTACTACGTGGTTCAGCGAACCTGCCATGTGCGCTTGTTCAATGACAAATTGGCCAGCTTCACGTTTTGGGGTTGGCAGTTGGTTATTTTGGCAGCGGCCATTTCTTTGCCAATGGGCTACACCAGCGGCAAAGAATATGCCGAACTCGAGTGGCCGATTGACATCCTGATTACCTTGGTCTGGGTGTCTTTTGCGGTGGTGTTCTTTGGCACAGTGGGTACCCGCAAGGTTCGCCACATTTACGTGGCCAACTGGTTCTTCGGTGCTTTCATCATAGCTGTAGCCTTGCTGCATTTGGTCAACAGCGCTGCCATGCCTGTCGGTCTCATGAAGTCTTATTCTGCTTATGCAGGTGTGCAAGATGCCATGGTGCAATGGTGGTACGGCCACAATGCGGTGGGCTTCTTTTTAACCGCTGGCTTCTTGGGCATGATGTATTACTTTATCCCTAAGCAAGCTGAGCGGCCTGTTTACAGCTACCGCTTGTCGATTGTTCACTTTTGGGCGCTCATCTTCACGTACATGTGGGCGGGCCCGCACCATCTGCATTACACCGCATTGCCCGACTGGACTCAGTCGCTTGGCATGGTGTTCTCACTCATTTTGCTGGCACCCAGTTGGGGCGGCATGATCAATGGTGTCATGACTTTGTCTGGCGCATGGCACAAATTGCGCGACGACCCTGTGCTGCGTTTTCTCATTGTGTCTTTGTCCTTCTACGGTATGTCGACCTTCGAAGGCCCCATGATGTCGATCAAAACAGTCAATGCCTTGTCGCACTACACCGACTGGACAGTGGGCCACGTGCACTCAGGCGCCTTGGGCTGGGTGGGCTTGGTCACCATGGGCACCATGTACTACCTTATTCCGCGTTTGTTTGGTCAGAAAAAGATGTACAGCGTGAAAGCCATTGAGGCGCACTTCTGGATTGCCACCATTGGCATTGTGATTTACATCGCAGCCATGTGGATTGCCGGCGTCATGCAAGGTTTGATGTGGCGCGCTGTCAATGCAGACGGCACCTTGACTTACACCTTTGTAGAGTCTGTGAAAGCCACATACCCTTTCTATGTTGTGCGTTTTTCGGGTGGCCTGTTGTATTTGATCGGCATGTTGATCATGTTGTGGAACACCTTGAAAACAGCTACGAACGGGCATGCCGTAGAGGTGATCATTCCAGCACCTGCGCTTGCGCACGCCTAAGCACAATTGGAGAAACATTCAATGTCAAACAATTTAAAAACGGGTGGCGGTTTGTCCCACGAGAAAATTGAAACCAACAACTTCCTCATGATCGTTTTGATCTTGCTGGTGTTATTGGCGGGGGGCATGGTTGAAATCGTGCCGCTGTTTTTTCAAAAATCAACCACCGAAGCCATTCCTGGCTTGAAGCCATACACCGCCTTGCAAGTGGCGGGTCGCGACATTTATGTGCGTGAAGGTTGTTACAACTGCCACTCCCAAATGATCAGGCCTTTCCGTGCAGAAACCATGCGCTACGGGCCTTACTCTGTGGCGGGCGAGTTTGTGTACGACCACCCCTTCCAATGGGGTAGCAAGCGCACGGGCCCCGATTTGGCGCGCGTTGGTGGCAAGTACTCTGACGATTGGCATCGCATTCACTTAATCAACCCACGTGATGTGGTGCCTGAATCCAATATGCCTGCCTATGCCTGGCTAGAAAAAGCGCCCGTCGATGGTGCCAGTTTGCCAACCCACATGAGTGGTCTTCGCACATTGGGCGCGCCCTACACCGACGAAGAAATTACCAAGGCCACTGAAGAAGTTCAAGGCAAAACAGAGTTGGATGCCGTGATTGCTTATCTGCAAGTCATGGGCATTCACCGCAAATAAACGGAGCACACACCATGGACGTCAATACCCTTCGATCGGCCGTGACAGTGATCACCTTCGTTCTGTTCATTGGCATCGTGGTGTGGAGCTTGTCTAAGCGTCGCACCGCTGAGTTTGAAGAGGCAGCTCAGTTGCCCTTCGGCCAAGACGACTGAAGACCCCAGATCAACGAATAGAAAGAGAATCTGAAATGAGTGACTTCACAAGCAATTTCTGGTCTTTGTATGTGGCCGGTATTTCTTTGTTCGGTATTGTGGCCTGCTTGCTGCTGCTTTACTTCAGCGGTAAAGCCAAGGCCATGACCGACGACGACAACACCACCGGCCACGTTTGGGATGGCGATTTGCGTGAGATGAACAACCCCTTGCCACGTTGGTGGGTGGGTTTGTTCCTGATCACCATCGTCTTCTCATTGGGCTACTTGGCTTTGTACCCAGGCTTAGGCACCAACGCCGGTCAATTGGCTTGGACGTCGACGGGCCAATACGACGCAGAAGTGGCCAAGGCCAACAAAGAGTTGGAACCCTTGTATGCCAAATTTGCGGGCATGCCACCTGAAGAAGTGGCCAAAGACCCTCAGGCCATGGCCATTGGAGATCGCTTGTTCATGAACAATTGCGCTCAGTGTCATGGCTCAGATGCTCGCGGAAGCAAAGGCTTTCCTAACCTGACTGACAAGGATTGGCTGCATGGTGGCTCACACGAGAAAATTCAAGAATCCTTGCTGAAAGGCAGGAACGGCTTGATGCCTCCCATGGCGGCTGCAGTGGGTAGCCCTGAAGATGTTCGCAATTTGGCGCAATATGTTTTGAGCTTGTCCAAAAGTCCTCACGACTCCTTGAGAGCAGCATTGGGCAAATCCAAATTTGGCACCTGTGCTGCTTGCCATGGTCCTGACGGAAAGGGCAACCAAGCACTTGGCGCTCCCAACCTCACCGACGACATTTGGCTACATGGTTGGGGCGAAAACGCCATTGTGGCCATGATCAACAATGGCAAAGTGAACCAAATGCCCGCACAAGCTGGCAAGCTCACTGACCCTCAGTTGCACGTGCTGGCTTCCTATGTTTGGGGCTTGTCAAACAACCCTGCCAAAGTAGCGGCAAAATAAATTGAGAGAGTGATTTTGGATTCTCCTGAAAAGCCAGAGAAGGCGCCGCGAAAGTTCATCCCTATCGTTGCCTTGCAAGATGTAGCGGCTCCAGACGATACGGAGGAGGGCGCTTGGGGTGAGCTGTATCAAGCACATCAAAAAATTTACCCACGCAGCGTTCAAGGCATTTTTGCTAAGTGGCGCTGGGGTTTTGTTTTCCTCACTCAAATTATTTTTTATGGGCTGCCGTGGTTAGAGTGGGGTCAGCGCCAGGCCGTGCTGTTCGATTTAGGCGCTAGGCGCTTTTATATTTTTGGCATTGTGCTTTACCCACAAGACTTTATTTACCTCACCGGCTTGTTGGTGATTTCTGCTTTCTCATTATTTTTATTCACCGCCATTGCAGGCCGATTGTGGTGCGGCTTTGCATGTCCGCAAACGGTTTACAGTGAAATCTTCATGTGGATAGAGCGTAAAGTGGAGGGCAATCGCACTGCCCGCATGCGCCTTGATGCTGAAGCATTCTCACTGGAAAAATTGGTCAAGAAATGGTACAAACATTTGCTCTGGCTTGGATTTTCAATTTGGACAGGCTTCACATTTGTAGGCTACTTCACCCCCATTCGTGATTTGGGCATGGTGTTCTTCTTGGGAAACATGTCGTCTTGGGAAGTTTTCTGGGTTTTCTTTTATGGCTTTGCAACCTATGGCAATGCAGGTTTCATGCGCGAGCAGGTTTGCAAATACATGTGCCCCTATGCACGCTTTCAAAGCGCCATGTTTGACAAAGATACCTTGATTGTCACTTACGATTCAGAGCGAGGAGAGCCGCGCGGTTCACGCTCTAAAAAAGCCGATTTCGCTGCCTTGAATTTGGGGGCTTGCGTTGACTGCAGCTTGTGTGTGCAGGTGTGCCCCACTGGCATTGATATTCGAAATGGCTTGCAGTACGAGTGTATTGGCTGTGGTGCTTGTGCCGATGTGTGCGACACCGTCATGGACAAAGTAGGTTATTCGCGTGGTTTGGTTAAATTTTCTACGCAACACGCCATGGAAAACCATTGGACTTCTGCCCAAACACTGCGCCATGTTTTTCGGCCCCGAGTGCTCATTTACACGGGCATTTTGCTGTTAGTCATTGCACTGCTGTTTGGAAGTTTATTCGCACGCAAATCTTTCAAGGTTGATGTGGTTCGAGACCGTGCCTCACTGGCACGCATTGTGAGTGGTGGCAACATCGAGAATGTGTACCGACTGCAAATCATGAACGCTGCAGAAAAACGCCAGCATTTCCGAATCATTGCGTCTGGTATGAATGATTTAAAGGTCTTGACCGATGCTGAAGACTTGGTGGTGGAGTCAACCCAATCGCGTTGGGTCACTGTTCGATTGCAAGTTCCTTATGATGCTGCGGTCTCTGGAAAGTATCCGATTCAATTCACCATCGAGGCTTTTGACGACACTGATAAGGTGGGTGAAAAGCTTGAAGAAAAATCGATCTTTTTAATTCCACGCTAATCAAGATTTTTGCACATTCACATTGAAGAAAGTGTTTTATGAATACCCCTACATTGAAAAATCAAAGTCCTGCTGCCGCCAAGCCATGGTGGACATTTGGCATGGTCTGGATGATCATTTCAGGCCCAGCCGTGGTGGTGGTGGCGGCCTTTGCCACCCTTTATCTTGCCATCACCATTCCAGACCCTGTGCTTTCCACAGAGGCAATGAATCCTCGCAATGCAATAGAAAATCAAGGCAAGTTAGAAGCCGCCATGGCGCCTGCCATGCAAGCTCGCAATCATGCAAGCACTGGCGTAGTGCCAGCACCCAAAAAATAAGAAGTCAGTTCACTCACAAAATCCGACAAGGAGACAAACATGCTTGCTCAAAGACTGATGTGGATCGTATGGCCCGCTTTTTTAGTGGCAGGACTTTTAGAAGCGGTGGTTTTTGGCATGTTTGACCCTGAAGACATGCACTGGTTTGGTCATCCGATGGCGCTATCAAGACAAGGTGTTTACACCGTGTCATTTTTCGTATTTTGGGCACTGACCATTGTGTCTAGCAGTCTTACTACGCTGCTGTCCATGTCGCCCTTTGAGGTCAACCGTTGCCCTGTGCCAGTCGATCAACGCCCAAGTAACTGCACCCAAAAAGGCGATGGCTGCTGTTAAGTCAACTCAGTGTTTTTGTTGGCCTTAATGGCATTGAGGCTGCGTGTTTACCATGCGCTGAAGCGCTTCGATGTCCAATATTTTAACGTGGCGCTGCTTCACTTCTACAATGCCGTCGTCTACAAATTTAGAGAATGTTCGACTGACGGTTTCAAGTTTGAGTCCCAGATAGCTGCCAATTTCTTCGCGCGTCATTCGCAAAACCAATTCGGTTTGTGAAAAGCCGCGAGAGTGCAAGCGTTGAACCAAGTTTAATAAGAAGGCTGCCAAGCGCTCTTCAGCGCGCATGCTACCCAACAGCAACATGACGCCGTGCTCGCGCACAATTTCGCGAGACATGATTTTGTGAACATGGTGCTGAAGCGCGGTGACTTCGCGTGAAATTTCTTCAATGCGGTCGAACGGCATGACACACACTTCTGCGTCTTCTAAGGCAACGGCATCGCAGCTGTGTTGATCGTTGACGATGCCATCGAGGCCAATGATTTCGCCTGCCATTTGGAAACCCGTGACTTGGTCGCGCCCGTCTTCCGACGCCAGGCAAGTTTTGAAGAAGCCAGTGCGAATGGCGTAAAGCGACGTAAATTTGTCGCCATTGCTGAAAAGGGTGGTGCCTCGTTTGACTTTGCGGCGCGTGGTGACCAAATCGTCTAAGCGTTCTAGATCGTGTTCAGACAGGCCCATGGGCATGCAGAGTTCGCGCAAGTTGCAGTTGGAGCATGCGATTTTGATGGCTTCAGGGTTCATGGCATTCTCGATTTGGAAAAATTGACATTGCGGCAAGTCAAGGCTTGAGCTTATACCCACTTGAACCTCTTGATTCATCTCAAGATTTTATAAATCTCTTTTTAGGCGACAATTTGGTCAAAATTTGATTTATGTCAAATTCAAGCCAACAAGGAAAGGGCACATTAAGCAAATCTAAGAAATATGTCAGCCTTGATAAATTCCGCATGTCCTTTTTAACGCCCGAATTGCTCACCCGTTTTGATGTCCCTGGCCCGCGTTACACCTCATACCCAACGGCGGATCGGTTTGTAGAGGCCTTTTCACAAAGCGATTTGAGACAAGCTTTGGAATTTCGCAAGCAAGGCGTCGGACCCAAAAACGGGCCCTTGTCCATTTACGTGCACATTCCTTTTTGTGAATCGCTTTGCTACTACTGCGCTTGCAACAAAATCATCACCAAGCACCATGATAGAGCTGCGCCTTATTTGAACTACCTGACGCGTGAAGTTGCGCTCTACACAGCAGCCATGGGCATGGGCCAATCGGTCAGTCAGTTGCATTTGGGCGGCGGTACGCCCACATTCTTAAGCGACGATGAGTTGGGCGAACTCATGGCCATGCTCAAACGCAGCTTCAGCTTGACAGCGGGTGGTGAATATTCCGTAGAGGTAGACCCCCGAACTGTGAACGAAGAACGTTTGACCTTTTTGTTTGAGTTGGGTTTCAATCGCCTGAGTTTTGGCGT
>Ga0208363_1000345_pt1 | contig 12013 bp, 10 predicted proteins | sample LakMenEpi03May11_FD_150666 | JGI IMG/M metagenome (GOLD analysis project Ga0208363, IMG submission 150666) | Freshwater microbial communities from Lake Mendota, WI - 03MAY2011 deep hole epilimnion (SPAdes) | ecosystem: Environmental > Aquatic > Freshwater > Lake > Epilimnion/Euphotic zone ...
GGCCGGCACTTGTGGGCCATGGTGTACTTGTTGCACAAATACTTTGGCAGAGACGGTCGTGAAGAAGCCGATGCTTTGTTGCAGCGCAACAGCGGCAACGAAGACAACCCCCGCATCTTGCAAGCCTTCAACGAGAAGACGCCCGACTGGTTGTCTTTCTTCATGTTCACGTACTTCACAGACCGTGACGGCAAGTTCCAACTCTGCGCTTTGGCCGAATCTGCATTCGATCCTTTGGCACGCACCACCAAGTTCATGCTCACCGAAGAAGCGCACCACATGTTTGTGGGCGAGTCTGGCGTGAGCCGCACCATCCAGCGGACTGTCGATGTGATGAACCAACTCAAAACCGACGACGTGGCCAAACTGCGCGCTGCCGGCGTGATTGACCTGCCCACCATCCAGCGTTACATCAACTTCCACTTCTCGGTCACCATCGATTTGTTTGGTGCTGACGAGTCTTCCAACGCGGCCACTTTTTACAGCACAGGCCTGAAGGGTCGCTACGAAGAAGGCAAGCGCGCCGATGACCACGTTTTGAAGGGCAACACTTACAAAATCTTGGCCGTTGAAAATGGCAAGTTGATCGAAAAAGAAGTGCCGATGTTGAACGCATTGAACGAAGTGCTGCGTGATGACTACATCACCGACTCCAAAGGCGGTATTGAGCGTTGGAACCGTGTGATTGAAAAGGCTGGCATCTCCTTCAAGCTCACCGCCCCTCACAAAGCCTTCCACCGCAACATCGGTTCTTTGTCAGGTTCCAAAATCACGCCCGATGGCCGTGTGGTCACCAGCGAAGAGTGGATGGCCAAAGTGGGTGAGTGGCTGCCCACCAACGAAGACCGCGCCTATGTGGGCAGCCTCATGGGCCGTGTGGTCGAGCCAGGTAAGTTTGCCAACTGGATTGCCCCTCCTGTGATGGGCATCAACCGCCAGCCTGTAGACTTCGACTACGTTCGTTTCAGCTGATATCTCAAGCAGATCCATCACACTTGCCATGACCACAGAAGCCGTTTTAATTCAGCAACACCTGATTGATCCAGAGATCTGCATTCGTTGCAACACTTGCGAGGCCACTTGCCCCGTAGGTGCCATCACGCATGACTCTCGCAATTACGTGGTTGATGCTGACAAATGCAATCTGTGCATGGCCTGTGTGCCGCCTTGCCCCACGGGCTCCATTGACAACTGGCGCAGCATGCCCAAGGTCAAGGCCTATTCTGTTGAAGAGCAATTGACATGGGATGACTTGCCTGCTGCTTTGAGCGAAGCTGAGCTTCAAGCCATGGGCATCAGCGGTGATGCCGTGCTAGCAGCGACTTCTGCAGAACCAGCTCCTGCGCAAGCAGTGAATGTTTCTGGCGAAGCCGTGTTCAATTCAGCGGCTTATGGTGCCACGTTGCCACCCTGGTCTGCGGCCCACGCCTACACCAACTTGTATGGCCCTAAAACGCCCACACAAGCCACCGTGGTAGGCAATTTCAAAGTGAACGAAGCGGGCACCACCAACGAAACCCATCACATCGTGATTGATTTCGGCAGCATGCCTTTCCCAGTTTTAGAGGGCCAGTCTGTGGCCATCGTGCCACCCGGTGTCGATGCATCAGGCAAGCCGCACCATGCACGCCAATACTCTATTGCCAGCCCGCGCAATGGCGAGCGCGCTGGCTACAACAATGTGTCTTTGACGGTGAAGCGCGTGATCGAAGATCACGAAGGCAAACCCGTTCAAGGTGTGTGTTCCAACTATTTGTGCGATGTGAAAGTGGGCGACGCCATCCAAGTGATTGGCCCGTTTGGCAGCAGCTTCCTGATGCCCAACCACCCCAAGTCCAACATTGTGATGATTTGCACCGGTACAGGCAGCGCGCCGATGCGCGGCATGACCGAGTGGCGCCGCCGTTTGCGCCAAACTGGCAAGTTTGAAGGCGGCAAGTTGATGCTGTTCTTTGGTGCCCGCACCCAAGAAGAATTGCCTTACTTTGGCCCGCTGCAAAAGTTGCCCAAAGATTTCATTGACATCAACTTTGCATTCTCACGCACGCCGGGTCAGCCTAAGCGTTATGTGCAAGACGCCATGCGCGATAGGGCTGCCGACTTGGTGGCGCTCTTAAAAGACCCCAACACTTACTTCTATGTGTGTGGTTTGAAGAGCATGGAAGAGGGCGTGGTCTTGGCCTTGCACGATGTGGCAACACAAGTGGGCCTTGATTGGGAAGCATTGGGGTCTACCCTCAAAAAAGAAGGCCGCTTGCACCTCGAAACTTATTGAGGTTTGAAACCGCCCTAATGGCAGACACTAACCGATGACTCTCAATCATTGGTACTATCCGCCCATGAGTTCCCGTCCTTCTATTGATGTTGCTGTTGTCATGCGCCGAGAGCGCGTGCAAGGTGGCATGGCCAAATGGCAGACATGGCGCTGGGTTTTAGACGACGTCACACCTCAAGAAGAAAACTTTGGCCATACGCCAAAGTGTCTGCGCGAGGGCGATGATGGCGCGCTTTGGTTGTTTCCCAATTTCAAAGTCGAACTTTTTTCAGACGATGCAGAAGGCTATCTGCTCAATGTCACCTCACCCGATCCTTGTTTCTTTGTCATGTGGCGCATGGAAGAACGAGTCGCACTGAGTGAGGAATTGGTGGCTGTGCCCGAGCGCGTGTCGCTCAGTTATCACGATGCCGGCCGATGGCTAGACGCGCAAGAAACCATTGAGCAAGTACCAGCCTCACCCGACATCGTTCAATGGGTGCGTGAATTTGCCAATGACCATTACACCCCCGAGGTGAAACGCCGTCAGCGGCCTCAAAGCTTTCAAGCCCTCACAGATCGTTTTGGTCAACCCGCCAAGGTGACTACCGGCGACCGTTCGGGCCGGAAAGTGGACGGCGCATGAGCCAGCCAGGCAACAACGGAGACAGCGGCAACTTTTTCAGCCGTTGGTCGCAGCGCAAGCAAGCGGTGAAACAAGGCGCTCCTTTGGCTGAACCTTTGCCAACGGCCAACGCCCAGCCACAGACAAAGCCCTTACAAGCCACAACTCAAAATGGACCCTTGGCCACTCAGGCGGGTGCACTCCAAAAAAATACTGCGTCCAATTCGCAAAGCCCAACAACAGAAGAGCCTGCCAAGCTTCTGACCCTGGAGGATGTCTCCAAACTCACGCCCGAATCTGATTTCACGTCCTACATGACGCAGGGTGTGTCGCCAGAAGTGCGCAACGCTGCCATGAAAAAACTCTTGGCCGACCCGCACTACAACATCATGGACGGCTTGGACATTTACATAGGTGATTACAACACCCCCGACCCATTGCCCGAGGGCATGTTGGCCAAAATGGTCGGCGCTCAATTTTTGGGTTTGGTCAAAGCGCCAGAAGATGTGGCACAGTCTGCTCCAACCGAAACACAAAATACAGAACCCTCACAAGCTAACGACAACTTGCAAGGCGAAGCCACAAGTTCAGCCACTTTAGAAAACGATCCAGCCCAACATGACCACACTCATTTGCGATTGCAATCAGACGATGCCCCTGCAGACCCAGAAACTGGGTCAGGCACTGGGTGAGTCGCTGACGCTGCACAGCACGCTTTGCCGCAGAGAAGCGGGCGCTTTTCAAAAGGCCATTCAGTCGGGCCAAGAAGTGGTGGTGGCTTGCACACAAGAGAAAAAACTTTTTTCAGAACTGGCCCTTCAAACTGAAGGCGCTACATCGCCCATCAAGTTCGTCAACATTCGCGAAATGGGCGGCTGGAGCCGCGATGCGCAAAACGCAAGCCCCAAGTTGGCAGCACTCTTAGCAGCAGCGCACTTGCCAGAACCAGATCCTGTGCCCGCAGTGCCGTTCAAAAGCGAAGGCCGTTTGCTGATCATTGGCCCCCTTGATCAAGCCGAAAAAGCAGCGGCCTTGGTGTCAGATGTTTTGCAGGTGGTTATCTTTTCTCTGGGTGCTGGTGAAGCCGGCGGCGCACAGACAAGGCAATACCCCGTCATTGCAGGGCACCTGCAAAAGCTGACGGGATGGCTGGGCGCATTTGATGTGTCTTGGACCGAAAACAATCCGATCAATTTGGATTTGTGCACCCGCTGCAATGCTTGTGTGGAGGCCTGCCCCGAAAACGCCATTGGCCTGGACTATCAAATTGACATGAACGCGTGTAATTCAAGCCGCGCGTGCGTCAAAGTTTGCCAAGCGGCCGGCGCCATTGATTTCAATCGTGTGGCTGCAGAAGCCACAGAAAAGTTTGATTTGATTTTGGACCTCAGAGGCGCTGGCGCAACAGGCCCTGGCTTTTTGCAACACGCGACGCCCCAAGGCTATTTCAAGTGGGATGGCCAAGATCTCTCCACCCTGCTCAAGTTGCGCGACATGGTGGGAGAGTTTGAAAAACCCAAGTTCTTCGCCTACAAGCAAAAGCTTTGCGCGCACAGCCGCAACGAAACCGTGGGTTGCAATGCGTGCGTTGACATCTGTTCAGCTGAGGCCATCTCTAGCGACAAATCGCGGCAACAAATTAAAGTCAATCCCAACCTTTGTGTCGGTTGCGGTGCGTGCACCACAGTGTGCCCCACAGGTGCACTGACCTTCGCATATCCCAAAGCGCAAGAGCAAGGTTTAAAAATCAAAACCTTGTTGTCCACCTACCACGCTGCTGGCGGAAAAGATGCCACGCTCTTGCTCCATAGCCAAGAGGGGGGCCAAGCATGCATCGAAGCATTGGGCCGCTCAGCGCAATTGAAATTGGCACAGGGCGTGCCGGCCAATGTGATTCCCATGTCTCTGTGGCACACCGCCAGTTTGGGCTTGGAAGTTTGGCTCACGGCCATTGCCTATGGTGCTAAGCAAGTGTTGGTGCTCAACACCCACGAAGAAGCACCGCAATATGTGGAGGGCTTAGAAGCGCAAATGGCGGTTGCCCAAAGCTTGCTGGCGGGCTTGGGCTACACCGGTGAGCATTTTCAAACGATCAAGGCCAAGAGTGCCATGGATTTGGATGCCAGTTTGCAGGCCAACTTGCAGGCGCAGAAACAAGCGTCTGTACAGAGCAAAAATCAAGTGCCCGCTGTGTTTGCCAAATACGCAGTGGCCCCAGAAAAGCGCGGCACGCTTGAACTGGCCTTGGACCATTTGAGCGAGCATGCACCTGCTGTTTTAAATGATGTCAACAAAGTCATCGAACTGCCCAAACCTGCACCCATGGGCAGTTTGAAAGTCAATGCCGAAAAATGCACGCTTTGCTTAAGTTGTGTCAGTGCCTGCCCGGCCAGTGCATTGCAAGACAATCCTGAGTTGCCGCAGTTGCGTTTCATTGAAAAGAATTGTGTGCAGTGCGGCTTGTGTGCCACCACCTGCCCAGAGGATGCCATTGAGTTAGTGCCTCGCTACTTGCGAACGCCCGAGCGCAAACAAGCGCAAGTGCTGAACCAATCGCAACCCTACGGCTGTGTGAAATGCGGCAAACCCTTTGGCACCTTGAAGGCCATCGAAGCCATGTTGGGCAAATTGTCCGGCCACAGTATGTTTCAAGGAGCAGCCTTAGAGCGTCTCAAAATGTGTGGCGACTGCCGAGTGATTGACATTTATTCAAACGCTGATGAAGCCAAAATTGCAGACATTCCGCCCAAGGGCTGAAGCCTCTACCGCCAGCCCAAAACTTTTTACCGAATCAAAACGCCATGACTTCTAACTTGCTATCTTCCTCAGCGCTGGACGAAGAAACCGCGCGCGCAGAAATTTATGGCTTGTTAGCCCAGCTTTTTTACCAGGAGCCATCACCTGAATTTCTGGCTCAGATGCGAGTGGCCGTGACTGACGCGCCTGTGGCTGGGGGTTTTTTGGAGGAACCTTGGCGGCAAGTGGTCGCGGCTGCTCGCCAATGCTCGGACGATGAAGTTGCCAATGAATACAACAAGCTGTTCGGAGGGGTGGGTAAACCCGAGGTCTATTTGTATGCCTCACATTACGTCAGTGGCTTCCTCAACGACAAGCCAGTGGCCCGTTTGAGGGATGATTTGGCCGCTCTGGGCCTGGAGCGAGACGACAGCATGGTCGAGACCGAAGATCATTTTGCTTGCTTGTGCGAAGTGATGCGGTATTTGATTGCGGGCGACGACGTGTCGGTTTCCAACCTGACGCACCAAGGGGCTTTTTTCGCAGCGCACATTCAGCCTTGGGCCCATGAGATGACCGAGGCCATTGCCAAACACCCTGCAGCGAAATTTTTTGCTGCTCTGGCGGAATTTACACACGCATTTCTTGGAATTGAGGCGCAAGGTTTCGATTTGCTAACTTAGGACTTCGCGCCTAAGGGTTTTCCCATTGTTACTGGCTTGTAACCTGTTACGATTAGGTGGGTATGCAAAGAATTTCCTAAGCATCTTTCGAGGAAACATTCATGAGTTCTCAAAATCCAAAAGTTTCTCGTCGCACATTGTTTGCCGGCGCTGGAACAGTCGGTGTTGTGGCCGCGGCCACCAGCCTCCTACCTCAAGTCCAAGATTTAGCGCCACAAGCTATCAAGAAAGCCAAGCCTGAGCGGGGCGGTGGCTACGAGCTCTCAGAGCACGTCAAGCGTTATTACAAGACCACTTTGGTCTAAGTCCTTTCTCAAACACTCACCTCTTCTGGAGAGTTTCATGTTGTTGACCAAAAAGAATTCTGGCACCTCTGGTGCGTCATCGTCACCGTTTGTGCACAGCCTGCGCCGTGGCCTCACTCAAGCACTGCCCACCCTCGACCGCCGCACCTTTTTGCGCCGTTCTGGTTTGGGTGTGGGTGTTGGCTTAGCCGCATCGCAACTTAGCTTGGTGAAAAAAGCCCAAGCAAGTATGACAAACGGAAGTGCAATGGGTGCTGGCAAAGTGGAAGTCAAGCGCACCATTTGTACCCATTGCTCAGTCGGCTGCGCGGTAGACGCGGTGGTTGAAAATGGTGTCTGGGTTCGCCAAGAGCCAGTGTTCGACTCGCCCATCAATTTAGGCGCTCACTGTGCCAAAGGTGCTGCATTGCGCGAACATGGCCACGGTGAATACCGCCTGCGTTACCCCATGAAGTTGGTCAACGGCAAATACGAGCGCATTAGCTGGGACGTGGCCCTGAAAGAAATCACAGATCGCATGGCGGACCTGCGCAAAACCAGCGGCCCTGACAGCGTTTACTATGTTGGTTCTTCCAAGCACAACAACGAACAAGCTTATTTGCTGCGCAAATTCGTGAGCTTCTGGGGTACCAACAATACCGACCACCAAGCGCGTATTTGCCACTCCACCACCGTGGCCGGCGTGGCCAATACATGGGGCTACGGCGCCATGACCAATTCGTACAACGACATGCAAAACAGCAAGTGCGCCATGTACATTGGCTCTAACGCTGCCGAAGCTCACCCCGTCAGCATGTTGCACATGTTGCATGCCAAAGAAAACGGCTGCAAGATGATCGTGGTCGATCCGCGCTTCACGCGCACAGCGGCCAGAGCCGACGAATTCGTTCGCATTCGCTCAGGTACCGACATTCCTTTCTTATTTGGTTTGCTGTATCACATCTTCAAAAATGGATGGGAAGACAAGAAGTACATCAACGACCGCGTGTTTGGCATGGAGGCTGTCAAGGCCGACATCATGGCCAAGTGGACACCCGACAAGGTGGAAGAAGCTTGCGGCGTCAACGAAGCGCAAGTGTTCAAAGTAGCCAAGATGCTGCACGACAACAACCCTAGCACCATCGTGTGGTGCATGGGCCAAACACAGCACACCATTGGTAACGCCATTGTTCGCGCCTCTTGTATTTTGCAATTGGCTCTGGGCAACGTGGGCAAGACAGGTGGCGGCACCAACATTTTCCGCGGCCACGACAATGTGCAAGGCGCTACCGATGTGGGTCCTAACCCCGATTCATTGCCTGGCTACTATGGCCTTGCCGAAGGTTCTTGGAAGCACTTTGCCAAAGCTTGGGATGTCGATTTTGAATGGATCAAAGGTCGGTATGCATCGCCCGCCATGATGGGCAAAAACGGCATCACCGTGTCGCGTTGGATTGATGGCGTGCTCGAGAAAAATGAGCTGATTGACCAAGACAGCAATTTGCGCGGCGTGTTCTTTTGGGGCCATGCACCCAACTCCCAAACACGCGGTTTGGAAATGAAGCGTGCCATGGACAAGCTCGACTTGTTGGTGGTGGTCGACCCTTATCCGTCTGCCACAGCAGCCATGGCTGCCATGCCTGGCAAGCCAGAAGATGTGAACCCCAACCGTGCGGTGTACTTATTGCCTGCAGCCACACAATTTGAAACCAGCGGTTCATGCACCGCTTCCAACCGCTCCATTCAATGGCGCGAAAAGGTCATTGAGCCTTTGTGGGAAAGCCGCTCCGATCACATGATCATGTACCAGTTAGCCGACAAGTTGGGCTTTGGCAAAGAGCTGGTCAAAAACTACAAGATGCAAAAAGTCAAAGGCATGGACGAACCCGTGCCTGAAGACATCTTGCGCGAAATTAACAAGAGCGTTTGGACCATTGGCTACACCGGCCAAAGTCCAGAGCGCCTCAAAGCGCACATGCGCAACATGCATTTGTTCGATGTCAAAACGCTCAAGTCCAAGGGCGGCAAAGACAAAGAAACAGGCTACGACTTTGGCGACGATTACTTCGGTTTGCCATGGCCTTGCTACGGCACGCCCGAACTCAAGCACCCAGGCTCACCCAATTTGTACGACACCTCCAAGCACGTCATGGAAGGCGGCGGAAACTTCCGCGCTAACTTTGGCATTGAGCGTGAAGGCAAATCCTTGTTGGCCGAAGACGGCTCACACTCCAAGGGTGCCGACATTACCACCGGCTACCCCGAACTCGATCATGTGTTGCTCAAAAAGCTCGGCTGGTGGGGCGAGCTTACTGAAGCCGAATCTAAAGCAGCCGAAGGCAAAAACTGGAAGACCGATTCTTCTGGCGGCATGATCCGTGTGTTCATGAAGAACCACGGTTGCCATCCGTTTGGCAATGCCAAGGCGCGTGCAGTGGTCTGGAACTTCCCCGATCCTATTCCGCAGCACCGCGAGCCTCTGTACGGCACCCGTCCCGACATGATGGCCAAGTACCCTACGCACGACGACAGAAAAGCTTTCTGGCGCCTGCCCACCTTGTACAAAACCATTCAAGACAAAAACATTGCCGACAAGGTGCATGAGAAGTTCCCGCTCATCATGACTTCAGGTCGTTTGGTGGAGTACGAAGGCGGCGGCGAAGAAACTCGTTCCAACCCTTGGCTGGCCGAGTTGCAGCAAGAAATGTTTGTCGAAATCAATCCGCAAACAGCTTCGAAGCGTGGCATTCGCAATGGCGATCGTGCTTGGGTCAAATCCCCCACGGGTGCACGTTTGAATGTGCAAGCCTTGGTCACCGAGCGAGTTGCACCCGATACAGTGTTCTTGCCTTTCCACTTCTCAGGACGTTGGCAGGGTGCCGACATGCTGGCGCACTATCCGAATGGCGCAGCGCCTATCGTGCGCGGTGAAGCCGTCAACACGGCCACCACGTACGGTTACGACAGCGTCACCATGATGCAAGAATCAAAAACCACCGTTTGCGATGTCGAGAAGGCCTAAGGTCTTCAACACACACAGGAGTAAAACATGGCAAGAATGAAATTTATCTGTGATGCAGAGCGCTGCATTGAATGCAATGGTTGCGTCACGGCTTGTAAAAACGAACACGAAGTACCTTGGGGCGTTAACCGCCGCCGCGTGGTCACTTTGAACGACGGCGTGCCCGGCGAAAGGTCCATCTCTGTGGCGTGCATGCACTGCTCAGATGCACCTTGCATGGCAGTTTGCCCCGTCAACTGTTTCTACCGCACCGAAGAGGGTGTGGTCTTGCACGACAAGGACGTCTGCATTGGTTGTGGCTACTGCTCCTATGCCTGCCCGTTTGGTGCACCGCAGTTTCCAAGCGCTGGCACTTTTGGTGTGCGCGGCAAGATGGACAAATGCACGTTCTGTGCAGGCGGCCCTGAAGCCAATGGCAGCCAAGCCGAATTTGAAAAATATGGCCGCAACCGTTTGGCCGAAGGCAAGTTGCCTGCCTGCGCCGAAATGTGTTCAACCAAAGCCCTGCTCGCTGGCGACGGTGACGTCGTGGCCGACATCTTCCGCAACCGTGTGGTGCAACGTGGCAAGGGCGCAGAGGTTTGGGGCTGGGGCACCGCTTACGGCAGCAAAACCGATGCGAAAGGTGCCAAATCATGAGCAACTTGAAACGAATCACAGGTCTTGCCAGCGCTTTGCTTTTGGTAACAGGCCTTACAGCTTGTGGCGATAAAGCCCAAGAACTGGCCGGCCAGCCTAAGTTGGACGCCGCGCCTTACACAGGCACAGGCGTGAAGGTGTTCACCGAGTCCGACTGGAAATCGGGTGATAAGAACAGCTGGGCCCAGCAACTCAAAACTCGCGCCCAATATGGGCAAAACGATCACTCGCGATCCAACTGAACGTGGGAGAGCTAGCATGAACCGATCTTCGGTAATGAAACAGATCAAGACCCATGTCCTCATGGGTGCTGTGATCTTCGGCGCGGCCTTGAGTGTGTCGGCTCAAACACCAGCAACATCTGCAAAACCAGCATCGGCTGACACCAAAGTAACGGCTACTGAGGCGTCCAAAGCAGACGCCATGGGCGTGAAAAGTGCCAACATCTTCTCGATTGCGCCCGATGCCAACACCGATCCTAAGTACGCTGACCAAAATAATGGCGAGCGCGACAAGGTTCAACCTGGCAACAACGCACCCATGTGGCGACAAGTGGGCGCTGGTGTCAATGGTTACACCAGTTTGCCTGCATCGGTAGCACCAGAAGCTGGCAACCTCATTCAACCATTTGTGCAATACCCCGGCTCCAAGCTCACCACAGCGGGTGAGGCATGGCGCCAAGTTCGCAACAATTGGATCATTCCCTACGGTGGCTCTTTGTTGCTGATTGTGACTTTGGCCATTGCCTTGTTCTATTACGGCAAAGGCACCATGAAGCTGCATGGTGCAGAAACAGGTCGTAAGATTGAGCGCTTTACGCCGCTAGAGCGAGCTGCCCATTGGACCAACGCCATTGCGTTTGTTTTGTTGGCCGTCTCAGGTGTCGTCATTGCTTTTGGCAAGTATTTCATCCTGCCCGTGATTGGCACCACCTTGTTTGGTTATTTCACATACTTCCTGAAAAACGTTCACAACTTTGCCGGCCCCTTGTTTGCGGTGTCGCTCATCATTGTGTTTTTCACTTTCATCAAAGACAACTGGCCTAGCAAAGAAGACATCACTTGGATGTTGAAGGGCGGCGGTATGTTCTCAGGCCACGAAGTGCCGTCACACCGCTTCAATGCCGGTGAAAAAGTGGTGTTCTGGTTTGGTGTGTTGGGCTTAGGCGTCATTGTGGTGGCTTCTGGCTTGGTACTCGACATGCTTATTCCTGGTCTCATCTATGAGCGCAGCACCATGCAAATTGCCAACATGATTCATGGCGTGGCCACGGTGCTTATGATGGCCATGTTCTTGGGCCACATTTACATGGGCACCATTGGCATGCAAGGCGCTTACAGTGCCATGCGCACTGGTTATGTGGATGAAACCTGGGCCAAAGAGCATCACGAACTTTGGTACAACGACATCAAAGCAGGAAAAATTCCTGCCCAAAGATCTCCCGAAGCAGTGGCCCATGGTGGCGCGGCTTCCACGTCAGCATCTGCTTGAAGTTTGAGGATTCAAACCATGAAAAAAACATTCATCAGCATGGCCACTTTGGTGTTGGCCTCTTTGTTCAGCGTTTCTGCAATGGCCAAGTTGCCAGCGCCCAGTGACGAAGCCAAAGCCAAGGCGGCAGAAGCTGCTGCCAAAACAGCCCACGGCAACAAAGTAGCAGATTTTCAGTTGTGCAAGTCGCGTGAAAAAGTAGCTGCCCACTATTACAAAACTGCTAAAGCCAGTGGCAAGCCCACTAACCCACCAGTGGCAACGCCCCCATGCGTTGAC
>Ga0208363_1000346_pt1 | contig 12012 bp, 9 predicted proteins | sample LakMenEpi03May11_FD_150666 | JGI IMG/M metagenome (GOLD analysis project Ga0208363, IMG submission 150666) | Freshwater microbial communities from Lake Mendota, WI - 03MAY2011 deep hole epilimnion (SPAdes) | ecosystem: Environmental > Aquatic > Freshwater > Lake > Epilimnion/Euphotic zone ...
CCGGGTGGAGGATGCGTTCGTCCCCCGCGAGGATGGCAAACCCGTGATCCTCAAGGGAAATCCGGCGGAGTCCATGCTCGTGAAGCGCCTTCACGAAAAGGACCCCGACTCGATCATGCCGCCGCCGAAGAGTCACAAGACGATGGCTCCGCGGGAAATCGCCTTGCTCGAGCGCTGGATCGAACAAGGCGCGGAGTATGAGCCGCACTGGGCGTTCGCGCAGGTCAAGAAGCCGGAGCCACCCGCCGCCGGTGCGAGCTGGGCGGCCAATCCCATCGACCGCTTCATCGCCGAAAAACTCGATGAAGCCGGTCTGAAAGCCAATCCGCCGGAAGATCCCGCACGCTTTTACCGCCGCCTGCACCTCGACCTGACCGGCCTGCCGCCCACGCCGGAAGCGATCGAGGCTTTCAAAAAATCCGCTGCCGGAAATCCACAGGCGGCCGTCGAGGCCGCCGCCGACCAATTGCTCGCGACCCCCGGCAGCGCCGAGCATTTCGCCCGCCACTGGCTCGACGCCGCCCGCTACGCGGACACCCACGGCATCCACATCGATAACTACCGCGCCATCTGGCCCTACCGCGACTGGGTGATCCGCGCCTTCCAGGCGAACATGCCGTGGGACCAGTTCACCACCGAGCAAATCGCCGGCGACCTGCTGCCTGACCGCTCGCTCGACCAGCTCGTCGCCACCGGTTTCTCCCGTTGCCTCGCCACCACCGGCGAGGGCGGCGCGATCGCCGATGAATACGATGCGATCTACGCCAAGGACCGCGTCGAGACCGTCTCCGCGATCTGGCTCGGCCTGACCACCGGCTGCGCGGCCTGCCACGACCACAAGTTCGATCCGGTCTCGACCAAGGAGTTCTATTCCCTAACCGCCTTCTTCCGGAACACCCCGATGTCGGCACTCGACGGCAACAAGGCGGAACATCCGCCCAACGTCTTCGTGCCTCTGATGGAAGACCGGCAGCGCTGGGGTGCCCTCGCCAGCGGGATTTCCGACCTGGAGAAACAACTGACCGCCCGTGGCGGTGCGGCGCGCCCGGAGTTCGCCACCTGGCTCGCCGCCGCCGCCATCGAGCCCGCGCGCGAGATCGACTCCACGCTGGCGATCCACCTGCCACTCAATGAAGCGGACGGCCCGTTGCGCGGTCTGGTCGATGGGAAACCGCGCGAATGGCCGACCACGCTTGAGCGGATCGATGCTCCTCTCGGAAAAGCCCCGGTCGTCAGTGGCGAGCCCGTGGAGCTCGGTAACATCGGAAGTTTCTCACGAGCCGACCGCGTCACTTTCGGCGGCTTCCTCCGGGTGGAGGGCAAGCCGACCGGTGCCGTCATCGCCCGCATGAATCCCGCGGAGGCATTCCGCGGCTGGGATCTCTATTTGGAGGGCGGCAGGCCCGCCTATCATGTCATCGATTCCTGGGACAAGTCGGCTAACAAAGTCCTCGCGGACGCGACATTGACCTCCGGCAAGTGGCAGCACGTCATGGTCACCTTTGACGGATCCATTTCCGGCCATCAGGCCAGCACGATTTACATCGATGGGAAAAAAGCCGGATCGAAAACCTATCCGAACACCGTCGGAGGAAACATCGAGACTTCCGTGCCCTTGAGGCTGGGATCTCGCCACGGCGGGGATTCGAAACTCAACGGCAAGGTCGCCCTCCAGGATTTCCGTTTCTATCGGCGTATGCTTTCCGGTGACGAGATTGCAAAGCTGGCGAAGAACATCGAGCTCCAGCACATCGTCTCCCTACCTCCGGAAAAGCGCAGCAAGGAACAGCTCGAGTCGGTCTTTCAATACTTCCTCGCCAATATCGATGCTCCATCCCGCGAGATGCGTGCCCGTCTGGATGGGTTGAAGACCGAGCAAGCTGCCCTGCGTGCCCGCGGGTCCGTCTCGCTCGTCATGGAGGAAAAAAAGGAGGAGCCCTTCGCCCACGTCCTGATCCGCGGCGGCTACGCCGACAAGGGGGAAAAAGTCACTCCCACCACTCCCGCTGTGCTGCTGCCGATGGCGGCCGACGCGCCGAAGAACCGCCTCGGCCTCGCCCGCTGGCTCAATGATCCGGCCAACCCGCTGCCCGCCCGCGTGGTCATGAACCGCGCCTGGTATCATGTCTTCGGTGCCGGAATCGTCGCCACCAACTCCGACTTCGGCATCATGGGTGCCCGCCCGAGCCATCCGAAAATGCTCGATTGGCTCGCCGCCGAGTTCGTGGACTCCAAGTGGAACTACCGCCACATGATCAAGCTGATGGTCACCTCCGCCGCCTATCGCCAGTCCGGCGTGGTCACGCCCGAGAAGCTGGAGAAAGATCCGTCTAACCGGCTTCTCGCCCGCGGCCCGCGCCATCGCCTCGATGCCGAGCAGATCCGCGATCTCGCCCTTGCCTCCTCAGGCCTGCTCGTCGCGAAAACCGGCGGCCCCTCGGTGAAGCCCTATCAGCCGGAAGGCATCTGGGAGGCGGTCGCCATGCCGCAGTCGAACACCAAGACCTATCGCCAGGACAGCGGCGAGTCGCTCTACCGGCGCTCGCTCTACACGATGTGGAAACGCACCGCCGCGCCGCCGTCGATGGAGATTTTCAACGCGCCGACCCGCGAGGTCACCTGCGTCCAGCGCGATGTCACCAACACGCCGCTGCAAGCGCTCGTGCTGATGAACGACCCGCAGTTTGTCGAGACATCGCGCGAACTGGCGTCTAACGCGATGAAGGCTGCGGCGGATTTCGACGCCCGCCTGGACTTCATCACCGCGCGTCTCGCCGGAAGAACCTTGGATGCGGAAGAGCGCCAGATCGCCCGGAAATCGCTCGATTCGGCACTGGCGGCATTCCGCGCCCAGACCGAAGATGCCAAGAAACTGATTTCCACCGGGGCCACGCCGCCGCGCAAGGACGCGGATGTTCCGGAACTCGCCGCCTGGACGCTTGTCGCCAGCCAAATCCTCAATCTCGACGAAACCATCACCCGCTAGACCGCCATGACACCCTTGGAATCCCACAACGCCGCCTACAGCCGCCGCCAGTTTTTCCGCAAGTCCGGCACCGGCCTCGGCATGGCCGCGCTCGCCACCCTGCTCGGCCAGCGCGGCATCTCCGCAGCGGATAGCCTCGCCGGCATTCAGAACATGCTGCCGCAAATCGCCCCCAAGGCGAAGCGGGTGATCTACATCTCGCTCATCGGCGCGCCGTCGCAGCTCGACCTGTTCGACTACAAGCCGGACTTGAAAAAGCGCTTCAAGGAGGATCTCAACGGCTGGCTGAAAGAACAGGGCCAGCGACTCACCGGCATGACCTCCGGCCAGGCGAGCTTCCCGCTGGCACCCTCGATTTTCAATTTCCAACAGCACGGCCAGTCCGGCGCATGGGTCAGCGAACTGCTGCCGTGGACCGCGAAAATGGTGGACGACCTCTGCATCATCAAGTCGATGCACACCGATGCGATCAACCACGAGCCCGCCAACCAGTTGATCTGCACCGGCTCGATGCAGTCGGGAAAAGCGTCGCTCGGCTCATGGCTTTCCTACGGCCTTGGTTCGATGAACGAGGAGCTGCCGTCCTTCGTCGTGCTGCACGCCACACACACCTCGCCCTTCGCGAACGTGCAGGCGATTTCCTCGCGGCTCTGGGGCTCCGGTTATCTGGCAGGCAAACACGCCGGCGTGGCGCTCCGCTCGCTTGGCGATCCCGTGCTTTTCCTCAAGGACACGGCCGGAATCTCGCGCGAAACCCGCCGCAACATGCTCGACGGCTTGAATGACTTGAACCGCCGCTCGTTCTCTGCGATCCGCGATCCGGAGATCGAGAACCGCATCCAGCAGTATGAAATGGCGTTCCGGATGCAGGCCTCCGTGCCGGAACTCACCGACCTTTCCGGCGAGCCAGAGAGCACCTATCAACTCTACGGCGACGACAGCAAAAAGCGCGGCACCTTCGCGAACTCCGCGATCATGGCCCGCCGTCTCGCCGAGCGCGGCGTGCGCTTCGTGCAGATTTTCCACCGCGGCTGGGACCAGCACGGCGATCTTCCGCGCGACCTCGCCTCGCAGTGCAAGGACGTGGACCAAGGTTGCTACGGCCTGATCCAGGACTTGAAACAGCGCGGCATGCTCGAAGACACGCTCGTCGTCTGGGGCGGCGAATTCGGACGCACAATCTACTCGCAGGGCAATCTGAGCGAGACCAACTACGGTCGCGACCACCATCCGCGCTGTTTCAGCATCTGGATGGCCGGCGGCGGCATCAAGGGTGGCCAGGTTTACGGCGAAACCGACGAGATGTCCTACAACATCGTCAAGGACCCCGTCCACATCCGCGATCTCCACGCGACCATGCTTCACGCCCTCGGAATTGAACACGAACGACTTAGCTTCAAGTTCCAAGGCCTCGACCAGCGCCTCACCGGCGTGGATCCGGCCAAGGTCGTGAAGGACTGGTTCGTCTGACGCCGTGGGCCCGGCTGGAAAGGAAGATGGGTGCCAGGATTTGCTGGATTCTGCGATTCCTCGTTTGTGTTGGTGCGGGTAATGACCGCGTGGACAAGGGACTGGCTATTTTCGATGAAAACAAGGATCTGATTCCTGATATCGTGATCGACGGCAAGCCGACGACGCCCGCACTTCCCGCCAAGGCCGACTTCGATGGCATCCTGACGCTGACCTATCCGGAAACGGCCGGCATGGTGGCGACGCGCACTCTCTATCCCTCGATGACCAAGGCCTTGGTGCTCGATGAATGGCACTTGCGCAATACCAGCGAAAAGCCGGTGACGGTCTCGGTGAAGCCCCCCCGCATCGAAAAGCGCGAGGGCGAAAAGGCACTCATGATTTGGCAATCGCAGGCGGTCGAGACCACCACGATCGCACCCAAAGGCGTGCTTGCCTTCCACTCCAGCATCCACGCGCGTCTAGCAGGCGAGCCGGATCTTGTGACGGATCCGGCCACCGAGCGCGCCGCACGCCAGGCGCTGGTGGCTGCGGCATGGAACGGCCCGGGTCGATTGGAAACCCCGGACCGCGATCTCAATGCTGCTTATGCCTTGCAGAAGTTTCATGTGCTGGAAACTCCGATCGAAACCCACAATGGCGTCATCACCCACAACGGCAGCCTCACCTACTCCCCCGGCATCTGGGCCAATGATCCGGTCGAATACTCCAGCCCGCTGTTTCCATTTTTCGGTGACCCGGAGCTAAACAAAGCGAGCATGCAAATGTATCGAATCTGGCTCGATCACTGGCTCGATCACTGCCTCGATCACTGCCTCGAGCATGGCATCGAGCATGGCATCGATCCCTTCCCGGGCTCCTTCGAACATGCCGCGTTGAAACTCACGCAAAAATGGCGCGGCGATGATGCGATGGTGCTTTATGGTTTGGCAAAATTTCTGTTATTCCAAGGCGACCGCGCCGCCGCCGAAGAGATGTGGCCGCTCATCGAGTTCAGCGCGGGATCGGTGCAACGAAACACGAGGGCCGATGGCATCGTCCCCACCGGTCTGGAATCGTTCGAGTGCACCCCGTGGCTGCCCAAGGACTGGCCACGCATGGCCTTGCGCGACGTCCGGGCCTTCGGTAGATCCTGGGATCTGGTGCTTGCTAGGGCAGGGGACTTGCAGAAAGTCACCGTGAGCAGCCAAGGTCGGAATATTCTATCGAAAACCTGGCCGGCCGGGAAAACCTACCGGGTGAACCTGGCCCATGCCAAGTGAATCAACGGAATCCCGCTTGATGTTGCCGCGTGGCTTGGCTATCAGAAGGCCATCACTCCGCCACGCGAAGCCGCGCCGACAACTTCGGAGCAACCACAAAACCCTCCACGATCTAACTGAAGAAGGCGTGGGTTTCGTCGTCCGCATCAAGCAGGCCACCCACCTGGAGATCCTCGGGGAAATCGCCGTGAGCGAGGAGGGGAAGCGGTCGGGATCCTCTCCCTGTTGCTACAGCGGCAGACCGGTCGGCGTCCGACCAAGCGGATGATCGCAACAAAATTGCTCAAAAGCTTCAAGGGTGACAACATCGACCTCGATGCCATCGCCGGAGACCAATGCAAGAAGTGCCGCCTCGTGGCCATGCGCGCGGACCCGAAAGTCTCGGCGGCCCGGCGGGCCGAATGTCGTAAGAAAGCCGGGGACTGCGGCAAAAATCCCTGCCCTAAAGGGCTCCTCCGCGACGGCTGGCACCTCATGCTAACCAATCTGAGCCGAGAGCAGGCCGACGTGATCCAGCTCGCCGCGATCTACCGCGACCGCTGGGCGGTGGAAATCCAGTTCCGCGCATAACTCTACGACCTCCTGGCCGTGCGACTGATCAAAGCCCGCGATCTGGCAGAGTTAGACGCATTCGATCCCGACCCGAGGCACGTCGCACGGGACAAGCGAACCCGGAAATCCCCCGTAGAATCAGGCATCCTGGCCTTAACCTGACGCGAATGGGTGGATGCCGCATCGGGGATGTGGTGCACGTCGTCCCCGGCGGCTTGGGCGCGCTTCCGAGCAGGGACCCGGCGCCATGAAGCCGCCGGCCGCGGGGAGCAGCAGGAATGATTTCATGGGGCGCTTTTTCGGTCCGCTGGCTGGCGGATGATTTTGAACGGAACGGAACTGGCGTGAGCTCCAGACCGTGGTCCGGGAGTCTCGCCCGGAGTTCAAATGTGTGAGCTCCTGCCTCTATCACTCGATGTTCTGCACCTGCTCGCGGATCTTCTCCAGCTCGGTCTTCGCCTCGACGATGGTCTGGGCGATCGACGCGTCGTTCGCTTTGGAGCCGATGGTGTTGAACTCGCGGAAGAGTTCCTGACAGAGGAAATCCAGCGCGCGGCCGGGCGGCTCGGCGGCGTCGAGGTATTCGCGGAATTTCGCGAAGTGCGAGTCGAGCCGGGTGATTTCCTCGCTCACGTCGCAGCGGTCGGCGAAGAGCGCGATTTCCTTGGCGACGCGCTCGTCGGCGGGATCGAGTTCGAGGCCGGCGTCGCGCAGGCGCTTGGCGAGCAGGTCGCGCTGGCGGACCGGGCGGCCGGGAGCCTCGGCGGCGATTTTTTGGGAGAAGGAAACGAGCGTGGCGAGGCGGGCGATGAAGTCGGTCTTGAGGTGCTCGCCCTCGCTGGAACGCATCGCGGCGAGCTGGGCGAGGGCGTCGGTGAGGGCTGGCTCGATGGCGTGCCACGCGACCTCGGCATCGATTTCACCGCTGCCCATCGTGATCAGGCCGGGCTGGCGGAGGTAGTCGGCCGCGGCTGGAACCACCGGGTGGCCGATGGCCTCGCTCAAGGCGGTGAAGGCGGCGGTGAAGGCCTGGGCCAGTGCCGGATCGATGCGGAAATCGGCGAGAGCGGTGTGGGCGCGCTCCAGATTGATAGCGACCTGGATGCGGCCGCGGGAAACCGTGGCGAGCACAGCCTGGCGGATGCGGGCGTCGAGTTCGTTGAGCTCGCGGGGCGCTTGCAAGACGACTTCGGCCTGCTTGCGGTTGACGGCGCTGATTTCCACGGTGGCTTGCCACACGGCCGTCGCCGCCGAGCCGCGGCCGAATCCTGTCATTGAATGCATGGCCGGAGGATGAACATCGAACATCGAACGTCCAACATTGAAGCTGGAAATTTTTCGTCCATTCAACGATCGATGTTGGACGTTCGATGTTCGATGTTCGACGCTTCCGCATGGCGAAGGTGTTGGTGGGACTCTCCGGCGGAGTGGACAGCGCGGTGGCGGCGGCGCTGCTGGTGGAGCAGGGCCACGAGGTGGCCGCGGGCTACATGAAGAACTGGATCAACGACGAGGGGATTCCCGGCGATTGCCCGTGGGAACAGGACATCGAGGACGCGCGCGCCGTGGCGAAATCGCTGGGCATCGAGTTCCGCGTCATCGACCTCATCGACTCGTATCGTGACCGGATCGTCGAGTATCTCATCGAAGGCTACCGCTCGGGCATCACGCCGAACCCGGACGTCTGGTGCAACCGCGAGATGAAATTCGGGGTGTTTCTCGACTACGCATTGGCGCAAGGATTCGAGCACGTGGCGACCGGCCACTACGCCCGCCGGCGGACCTTGAGCGACGGCACGGCCGCCATCCTGCGCGGCGCCGACCCGAACAAGGACCAAAGTTATTTCCTCTCGCTGATGACCCAGCGCCAGGCGGCGCACGCGCTTTTCCCGACCGGGGAAATGCTCAAGCCGGAAGTCCGCGAAGTCGCCCGCCGCTTCAACCTGCCGGTGGCGGAGAAGAAGGACAGCCAGGGGATCTGCTTCCTCGGCCAGGTGAAAATGAGCGATTTCCTCCGCCATTACGTCGCCGACACGCCGGGCGAAATTGTCGATCTATCCGGCAAGGTGCTCGGCGAGCATCGCGGGTTGCACCTCTACACGCTCGGCCAGCGGAAAGGCCACGGCGTCGCCTCGCCGCGCGATGGCATGGCCTACGTCGTCGTCGGCAAGGACCCGGCGAAGAACCGCCTCATTGTCGGCTGGGACACCCCGGAATCCGCGGGCCTCTACGCCACCGAATGCACCGTCGGCACGCTCACCGCGCTCAACGAACCCTTCGACACGCGCCGCCTGATTGACGCCCAGCCGCGCTACCGCGCCAAGGCCGAGCCCGCCACGTTAGAGCCGCGGGAAGGCGGCAAGATCCACCTTGAATTCCAACGCCCGCAACGCGCCATCGCCCCCGGCCAGATCTGCGCGCTCTACGAAGGCGGCAGGCTGCTAGGCGGCGGGGTTTTCGAGAGTGTGGGGTGAGGAATGCCTGTATCACGCCCCGCGCGGAATAAATTCCGCGCTCCGGCGGTCGCCGCGCTTGCGGGGATGTCGGAGTTTGGTAGGAAAAGGCCGTGGCGCAGCAAAGTGACGTTCGGGAGGTCCTCCAATACATTCCTCAATTCCGGGGGAAGGTGTTTTTCGTGCTCATCGAGGCCGGGCTCTTGCCCGAGCCGGCGGTGGCGGAAACCTTGCTGGATCTGGCGGTGCTCGAAGACCTCGGCGTGAAGCTGGTGCTCGGCGTGCTCGGCGGCGACATGAAGGATCTCTACGATTGGACGCTGGAGTGCGAGATCATGGCGGCGCGTGTTTCCCGGCCGATCACCGATCCGCTGGCGGTGCGCGAGGTTTTGGAAATCCTCGGCCGCGGCCAGTCGGCGGTGATCGACGCTTCGGCGACCGGGCCGTTGGACATTCCCGTGGTGGACTTCGCCAAGGGAATCGGCGTGGCCAAGATCATCACTCTGCTAGAAGAGGCCATTCTCATCGACGGCGCGCCAGCCCACGCCATCCGCGCGGCGGACGCGGAGGCGCTGGCCTGCCGCACCGATGCCGCCGGAGCCGCGCTGCTGCGGGCGGCGGCTGCCGCTTGCAATCGCGGCGTGCCGCGGGTGCATGTCCTGAACGGACGCCAGCAGGGCGTGCTGGTGGACGAGCTTTTCTCTAACGAAGGCGTGGGCACCATGGTCCACGCCGACAGCTACCGCTTGATCCGCAAGCTGCGCGAGGAGGATATTCCCGAGCTGTTGGGCATGATCGGCCGCTCGGTGCGCCGGACGAAACTGGTCGAGCGCACTTACGAGGACATCCAGTCGCGGATCGGGGATTTCCACGTGATGGCCATCGACGACAACGTCGTCGGCTGCGTGGCCTTGCACGAATATCCTGAAGAGCACTGCGCGGAGGTGGCTTGTTTGTATGTGAAGCAGGCGCACGAGGGCAGGGGATACGGCATCGATCTGGTCCGGCACGCGGAGGCTGTCGCCCGCGAGCGGGGAATCCCGAGGGTGTTCGCGCTGAGCAACCGGGCGGCGAATTTCTTCACCGGTAAACTCGGATACGACCCCGCCACGGTGGAGGATTTGCCGAGGGCCAGGCGCGCGCAATTCGAAGCGAGCGGGCGGGATTCCCTGGTTTTCTCGCACCGGATCGGTTAGCCGGAACACGTTCGGATCAAACGATCATCTCGCGCGTGACGCGATACTTGGCGGCGCAGCGCGGGCACTGGATGTTGATGGATTCCTCGTCGCCGAAGAGGTCGTCGAGGCGGTTCTTCCAGCCGCCGAGGATGGGCAGGATCTTGTCGATGGTGCAGCCGCAATGGAAACGGAAGCGGCGGGTTTCGAGAAGGGTGGTTTCCTCGGTCTCGGTGATTTTCGCGACCGCGGCGGCGTCGAGGGATTCGAGCCATTCGAGATCGCAATCCGGCTGGGCGGCGACGATGGCGAAATTCTCATCCTCTAACCGGAAGGCGCGCGCCGGGCGTTGCTCGGACTGCTCGTAATACTGGGACAGCCAGGCGATCGGGTCCTTGCCCTTGATTTCCAGGGTCGAGAGCCGCGGCGTGGTGTTATCCACGGTGGTCGTCTGGGCGTAGAAAAAATTCCGGTCCGGCTCGCGGACGTCCTCGGTGAAGATCCGGCCGGTGATCGCCTCGTCAAACGAGCCGCCGGTGACGAACAGATTCATCCGCGGCGCGCGCAGGTTCGCGGTCCAGGCGATGGTTTCCGCCCACGGCCGCGCCACGAGATGCAGCGCGAGCATGGCGAGCGTGTCCTTGAGCATCTGGTCGAGCTCGCCCGGCGGGCGGATGCCGTGCTGCATCAGATGCAGGTAGTAGTCCGTGTAAATCGGCGTGAACTGCCCGCGCAGCAGCAGCGCGTTGCGATGCCGGACGAAGATGGATTCGATGGTGGTGAAATCTTCAGCGGGTTGCATGGGACGAAAAGAGAAGAGCACAGCGCCGAAAGGCACGCCACACGGAAACACGCAGCGGCTCGCATTGGACTCTTTGCCCCAAAAGTAATGCCGAGACGTCCTTGGGCTTATGCCGCCACCCAGCGGTCCGGAGCTCGCCACTTTAGCGTGCTCTTCCGGAAGACAAGCTGAGGCTTGAACTCCGGGCAAGCGGTTCACGCCCCCGGCAGCTCGATGAAGCCTTCGAGTTTGCGAATCCGGGTGGGGTGGCGCATTTTTCGCAGGGCTTTGGCTTCGATCTCACGGACCCGCTCGCGTTCGGTTAGGGTGTCGGTTACGTTCTTGATCTTGTCCTTGAGCATCGAGCATTCAACGGTGTTCAAGATTGAGGTCATGAGCGGGCGTCGATTTTGGTGAGATGGGCCAAGGCGTGCGCCCGGGAAAGCGTGGAGTCCAGATGGTTTTTCAACCAGCGGATGAACTTCACGGTGCGTTGGGTGAGGCGTTGGATGCATTGCTGGAGAACGGTCAGTCCGCCTCCTCCGCGGAAATGCGTTTGGCTGCGTCGAGGTGGATGGATTCCGGGTCTGTCAGATACCGCAGAGCGACTACGCGACTGATGAACGCGGGTGTGTCCTTGTCAGCGTTTGGCGTCATCGGGGTGAATGGCGTCCGGGGGATTCATGGTTTGCAAATTCAGTTTCATTGCCTCCACTTCCTCACCCACCAGCTCCCGCAATTCTTCGGGAGCGATCACCGTGGCGGCTCCACCGAAGCCGAGCACCCAGCTCTTCACCTCCACCAACTCGGACAGCCGGAAATGCACCCGTAGCCGGTCCGGTGCCAGATCCTCCAGCCGCTGATCCTCCGCCTTCATGTCCCACGCGATCAAATACCAACATTGGTCCCGACAGATCAAACGCTGGGGAAAAACGCTCCGCGAGAAATGATGATCCTCCTCCAGTCTCCGGTAGCGGATCTCCACCACCTGTTGTTGGAGAATCGCCAGCGTCAGCTTGCCATGAATCGCATGGTTCAGGGAAATGTCGCCGGAAGGCGCGCGCTGCTGGATCACCTCGCCCAGTTCATCCCAGCGGATCTCACCGAGAGCCTCCGACCTGCGGCAAACTTTCGCCAACTCGCCGCGAATCTCCAGCGCCAGCTTCGACACTCCCAGCAGGCGCAGAGCCTCATGCACCATCGCCAGCGCCGCGACCTGCTGCGGTGCCGTGATCCGCGTCTCCGCCAGTGAAGGTTCCCGCAGGGAATACCCGGTTTTGCTAGGGTCGATCGGCCATTTTTCATGATCTCGCAGATGATCCATGCACCGCCG
>Ga0208363_1000349_pt1 | contig 11998 bp, 7 predicted proteins | sample LakMenEpi03May11_FD_150666 | JGI IMG/M metagenome (GOLD analysis project Ga0208363, IMG submission 150666) | Freshwater microbial communities from Lake Mendota, WI - 03MAY2011 deep hole epilimnion (SPAdes) | ecosystem: Environmental > Aquatic > Freshwater > Lake > Epilimnion/Euphotic zone ...
CTTCCGGACTAAGAGGTTGCTGCCCTCTTCGTCTTTCAAAGGCGGACATGGTGGTGTGTAGAAATCCGTAATGGAAATGTCCACTCTGCACTGCTCGTGAGGATCTTTGCATTTGGTCTTCAATTTGGTCAAAAGCTTCATGATGTAGTCTAAGATTTTCTTCTCGAACTGCCACCTGGGCAGGGCTGAAGTACTCGTTGCCATGAGGAGGCATCTTTTGTTTTTAGATTTGTCTTTGGGAAGTAGTTTCAGATTCAGATTTCTTGTTTTTAATTTCTCTTTCCACTATCTCATGGGCGTAGAGGTAAAACTTGTCGTATTGTTTTGCTGCTATGATAAATTTCACTATAAAGTCATTGGCTGATGCCAAGTCACTGGAGACAAAAATGCGTCGTTGTCTTGTGATTACTGCTGGGTGTTGAAAGATGACACTTGGTTTTAGGAATTTCCATGAATCAGGTTGTTCTGCCAGAACTCCCATGTCATACGGAATTGAGATGTTGAGTCGTTCCATTATGATTTCATTGTAGGCTTCACTTTGGAGGTAGGCATCATTTTGATAAATGTTGGGTATTGAGCTTGTTCCCCCAAACGGTCTTCGTAGTCTGTGGAATGAAGAGAGAGCTCTTAGGGTTTTGAATCTCTGCTCTTCCAAGGGGTCGTTGCTATAGGAGTCTATCAATTGTTGAAGGTTTTTGAATGCGTGTTGGTCTCTTGCAATATCAACTTGATCTCTTTGGGGTAAAGGAGGGTCTTCTTTTCCTTGAGGAGGCATATTGATTTTTATTGTTTGTAATGCTGAAATTAAATGTAAGCACAACCTAGGACATTCCTAAGAGTTCTTGATAGATCTCCTCATCATCCTCACTTTCGCTTTCAGGGTATAATTCATTATCCTGATCAATGTCTTGGTATGACAATACTGACTGGACTAAAGTGTTTGCATGAGCCACGAGGCTTATCGATAGAACCTTAGCACCTTCTTTATTCAAATGAATCCCATCCCTTGCGAACAAGGAAGTAATCAAAGGGGGAAATTCATTTTGTATGAAAAAGGAAGTGACGCAGACATATCCGAAAAATCTACCAGTGGGTTTCTTGTGAAGTCTAACTATCATTTTCTGAAATCTATCCTCAGTGTGTTCTGATAAAATCCCAGTTATCTGATCTGTTCTTGGGCAAGGCATAGGCCCACAAATTAGTAAGGGATGAATCGTATCTTTGTGGATTTTTATAAGTTCTTTTACTGCTTGGACTGCCCTAAAGGCGCCTTTGATTGCATGCCTTCTAATGTTAGTGTCTGACATCAAAATGATGGAGACCTGAGGTATAGTTGAATAACTTTCGCTTTCAAACTCTCTTCTATAATAATCTATAAAATTCTCATCGAGAAGCCTACCATCCACTGCATCAATTTCAGGAAGTCGGAGTAATCCTCTGTCTGTAAAGGATTTCTCCAACTCCTGAGGGAAGTAATGAGATTTGAGACCATGGCTGCCAGCCCATATTTTAACTTTAAAAGGGTTTTGGCTAGCTTTGCGAATTTCATTTTCGTCCATTCTTTTCTAGATTTTCTTTTTCCTTTTTAATGAAAAATTCAACTGGCTTGACATACGAGTTAAGAAATTCGTAAATATCCATTGATTTTGTTTTAACAAAAGCTTCGCATATTTCTTTCAACGCAGTAGAGTCTGCCAAAGCATCATGTGCATTTATCAATTCTACTTTATTATACTCGGCTAGGGTTGCCAACCGATGGTCTGAAATCTCTGTCAATACTTTCCTAAAGGCAGGCAAGGTATCATGTATCATTAGTACATTTTCGGGAAATTTTATATTGTGTTTTAGAAATTGTTTTATAATAATTTTCGCATCAAATGAAAATGCGTTATGATATATTAAATGAATGGGTTGGTTAAATGATAATAACCACTTCTTAAAATCACGAAGTCCTTTCTTAATTGAGATGGAAGGAACCAATCTACCGTTTTTATATAAATTACCTCTGTAATAATATAGACCTGTAATGTTTGTGCAGTGCAGCGGTAGGTCAGTATTAGGATTTAAATGCACGTTAAATATGTCTCCTTTGCAAGTTATTGCTGCTATTTGGAGTATTTTAGTTGCTTGGAATGTGTCTGTTTCTATGTCGGAATAAATTAGAATTGGTTTGGTATCGGCAATCGCCATAAATTATAAAGTTTTTATTACCTATTTTTATGTGTTTATTCGGTTTTCCTATTCAAGTTATTGGACTCACTTCCAACTGAGAACTGTGATTTTAAGGTTTAATGTGTGCCTATTTATACTGTTTTTGAGTTCTATTTTGTTTTCCTGTTTCGGCAGGAAGAAGGTAATTAGGTGGGTCAATATCCTAATGACCTTGATATCAATTTTAATGTTTCATGTTTTTGTTGTTTTATCGATTGAAATTGTCTCCGTTTCTATGTTCATAAACTCCTCCCTTCTGTTCACACACTACCAAGCCAACCGAGGCAATATCTCTATTCTTACTCGCTATTTTTAACTACCTGTGAATGAATCTATCGATTCTTCTTAGTGATTGGTCGAGCTGATACCAGATATGAATTGTTTTAAGTGTGTGTGTACAGAGGAAGGTCTAATTTCGCGCCGCGGCTTAGAATTGTTTTAATATTAGTACTTATTTTCTCTTTTTACTTATCTTATTGTGTTCTTGTGTTCTTTTCTTTAAATCGGGTAAGACGTACTGATCTATGCCCTTCCGTTACCTCTAATCGGAATACTGCTATAGACCCGCGTCAATACCTAACAAAACCCACATGGATCAGATGTGACGAATTTGCTAATAAATCTTTTTCTTTTTCTTTCTTTTGGGCCTTTTTAATATTTATAATTTGTTAACGCGCCATTTCCTTTATGAATATTTCTTTGTTAATTAATCTGTGTGCTGTTTTTGCTGTATTCTTATTTTTCTGTAACAAATATGAAATCTAAAAAGATAAACTCCGTATTCTATACAAGAAATAACCGGTTTATAAGATTTACATTTTGTGCTTGTTTTGGTTTTCGGTCTAGTTGGGGAAATGTTTCTAAGCTTTTTCTCTGGCAAGTCACTCGCTTGCATGGCCATATGATCTCTTATCGTTTCAGTTTACATTTTACGAACATGATTTTGAATTGTGTATTCTAATATTGGTGTAACCTAACACCATTAGTCAGTTTTACTGTCCTGACTTAATTTTTCGCGTCACTTCGTTCCAAACGTTTGAAGAAAACAGTTCTTCTACTTTTTATCGTTTCCGTTGTTAAAAAAGTGCTTCTAACGGACTCTGCCGTTCATCATGAAGTTCATCATTTTCATGGTAAGTTAATTCTTTTAATTTCTTTTCTCTCTGTTTTAATCTAGGCTTGAAATCTTCTTACTTCTGATATCTTGACTCGTATCATTTAGATATCTTTTTGGGTGCCTCAGAAGCCTTATTGTTTTATTAATTTGTTTTCATGCTTTTCCATTTTAAATTTCTTATTTTTGTTCAAAGTTGTTTCTCTCTACTGCGTGTTCTCAGTGGGCGGGAATGGCCGTTGATAGTTCTACTGAAGACAGTTCTAAATCTATCGAGGGAGAAACCCCCCAGGACATACAGGTTATTATTATTTTTGATTTCCAATCTTTTTATATAAGCTTTCTTTTCTCAAAGAATTCCAGACGATTCTTTTACAATTCTTACTAATTATGCTATTTTCTTTATTTTCTTTTTGCTTACATTGTCTATCGATTTTTCTTTTCCTTTTATTATATCTTTCGTTATTTCCTATTTATTCTAATTTTATCTGTTTCTTTCTATTATTTCTTATTTTCTTTATTTTTGTGAGCGTCATCTATTTTTAAAATTTCTGTTTTCTCAATTATCAAATTTTTGTTTTTGTTTTCAAGGAGGAAGTAACGGTTTTCGCCGAACTTTCTGAACCTGACTCAAATGATACTGAAAATGTGGAGGCCACCACTGTCTTTTTTGAAGACAGAGAGGGCTACATTGTCGCTTCAACCTCATCATCGGTTGAACCTGATGAAGAGGTTGAACAGGCCGTTCTGGAGGATCGCACTCAGAAGATGTCTACTGGAAAAACAGCTGAAACATCCTCCGAGGCTCCCAGACGTCGGGCTGTATGCGAATCTGAGGTTAGAAATTTTACTTTTCATTTTCTTCTAATGTGTCTATCGAAATTTGATCTATTATTCAGGGTGTCTACCGATTTGTTTACTGTGTCTACCGATTTGTTTACTGTGTCTACCGATTGGCTCGTCCTACCGATTAATCGGTAGTTTTCTAAGTTTTTAGAGTTTTTGTCTTATGTTTTCTATCTTTCTTTCAGGTCTACTCTATGCTTAACGGGGTCGTAGCCGTTGTCAACTCATTCGTGGGTGACCTCAATCGTCGAGATCACTCCCAAAGAATGATGAAGGCTGAGGCTGTTCATAAGGGAATTGGCATGTGCTCAACCGATCCCTTGGCTACAGAGTTTACTCTGATTCTTACGTCTATTCTACTCATCTTCATTTCTCTGCTTGGCCTTCCCATCTTATTCCTGCAGTTCAGGGATTATTGTGTCAAGTTTAGCGTGAAGAAAACTAGCCGACAGCTCAGGTTAAAACACGAAGCCGAAAATCTAAGAGACTTGAGATACCTCACCAACAGGGCTATTGAGGAACAACTTCTGCTTGGTTTGGGTCTACCGACGGAGCAACAGCCTGAAGTCAACGGGGACAACATAGAGGCTCCTGAGGATAACTTGGTCAATCAGGCTAGTGCTAATGTGCCGCCGCCTATCTCAGTTAAGCCCAAGATAGCCGGGATTAAGAAGTCAGGGAAGAGCTTGCCAAACTTAGAGATTGACTCTGAGGGAGGGGTTCTCTTCAAGAACGCGGGTGACTCAGTTCTGGCCTTGAAGGCTGGGAAGAAGGCTCTGGCCGAAGAGGCCAAAGTCTTCGTTACTACCCAGTCTGAACTGCTCGAAAGAGCCAGGGCCAGAGTAAAGGCCAGGTCAAAGGCTGAAGTCATCTTGAAAAAGTGAAGAATCAAAAACTACCAAATAGTTCATAAGGGTTTTTCTCTATCTTTCTTTTATGTCTTTCTAACCTGTTTCTTATTAGTTTTTGTTTGTCTGTCTTATTCTTTTCTTTGTCTCTCTTTCTTTATCTATTTTGCTTATTGATCTCATGTAACGTTTGTGTTCATCTAGTTATTAAGGTTTTATGTTTTCTGTGACATAGTTTGTTTAATTTTTAAGGTTTTTCCATTCTTTTATTATTGCATTCTACCGTTTTACTTGTATGTTTCGCATTTTTCATCTTATATAGTATTACTTTCTAATTTTTTCCAAGGAGACTTCTGTTTGTTTTATTCTCTTATTTTAGTAATAAGGAATTTCTTAATAATGTTTTTATTGATTTTTGAAATTAATTGGTTCTAAAAGTGTTTTAATGTTTGTTCTTTTTCATTTTTATTTTGCTATAAATTAATTTTGATTCTTTACGCTTCCTATCTTATTTTATTTTTGAGAAAAAAGTCGAAAATTTTCTCAGGGTTCGTGGGTTAGAATAATTAGTTTATGTTTATGGGCTTTGCCCAAACATTTAGGTGTTATGAAATAAGTTATAGACATACTACCCCTGTTAAAAAATGAAATATGCGAAAAATTGATTATCGCTTCATAATCAATTTTACAAGGTGGTCTATCGAATAGGTTTTGAATAATTGGTCTAAGTTCAAGGATGTTAATAATTTGTGTAGCAGATCAATGATTGCTTTTGTTTATGACGTTATTCAAGCGTTTAATTTTGCTGAGTAAATGTTGCGTTTGCTTTAGTTTGATTTGTTTCATCCACAAGTGAAGAACAGAATATTTTAAAACATGTCTACTTGCTATAACGCTAGCTGTATTGATTGCAACAAAGTTGTTGTTAGAGAAGCCGATTCTACCCAAAATGGTGATCCAATTCAGGTTGATGCTATCGATCTGAGCAGCAACAGGTAGATTAATTATTTCTATAAAAGTTAACCTTTTATTTCAACTTTTTAAATATGTTAACGGTAGTCATTTTGTTATAGGTTTTGCTTGGAAAGAACAATACGTCACAGTGTGGATTTAAGCAGAATAGATCCAAGTTAGTTACCTTTTTCTCTCTATTTTTTTTTTTTTCATATTAGTAAATTCAAAGGTTTTGTGTAATTTTGATTATGTTTTTATAGCGGTCCTATTGACCCAGGAGGAGATAGTCATATTGACCTTGACAATGCTCCGACGCAGGCATTATGGTATTTAGCCAATCTGCTTAGGCTTGCGAGGGAAGCTGGACCTGAAGTTTATTTAAACCGGCCTCAGGTTGACGAAACTTTCAGAAGATGGTTTAATGAAGACTGGTTTCTGAACCTTGTTTCGGCTGCATCATATAACTACTTTGAATAACGTTCAAGGAGACTTTGATATTTAAAAGAATAATGTTGTGTATGTAGAATATTTGAATAAACCTATCAGTTCATCTTTCATTTTTACCAATCGAGTTGTTTTTGTTAGTGTCTTATTGTTTCAATACACTGAGGGCTAAATTTCAAACGTTTGTTCTAAGTTTTGATTTTGTTTAAATTTTCCAAAAAGGGGGAGCGGTATTATATTTATAGGTTTTGCTGTGTTGAGGTGTAATAAATTTGTTTTATTCTTATATCTTAAAACTATAGGTTTAATTTATTCTAACTATGTTTTTCTTTTTGTGTATTGCGAGTTGTTACTTCAAAATCTTAGTTTTGAATTCGTAACAAAAAAAGGGGGAGCGTTTTGTTTATGATTTTTCGTTTTATAACTATATAATATTAATTTTAATCTATATTTTTACATATATATGTAGGGTACTTATTAGTTCACTATTTGTTTATTAGCCATTTTTGTCTGGTGTTTTACTATTCTCTATTTAAAGTGGAGGCACCGTATTTCCCAATTGAGCGTACTCAATAACTATATTATGATACCTGGTGATTTGATGTTTTTATTGTATTATGTTTTTGTCTTAACTTTTAACTTATTTTGTTCGTTTGGTGTTCTAGACGACTTTAAAGCTATTGTCTTTCTATTAAATAACAATCATTTTCTATGGTGAAGTCTAACTTGTGTAAGGTGTTTCATCAAAGGTTTCATTAGTTTTTACTTGTGACAGAATATAGCTTATAAAAGTGTTTTCTTTAAAGAGTTGTATTGTAAAGAGTTTTCTCATTCTTAGTTTCGTTATCACCCAATCAATTAAGGTTTTTAAAAGATTGAATTTGAGTGTTGCGTTGTTTTTAGAGTACATTTTAAACCACATGGTTAATGGTTTTTCCTTTTCCGGTTTTTAGAAACCTGTGATAACATCACAGTTTTCTAAATAACGGGTTAAAACATGAGATTCCAAGGTTGATTTGGTTTTAGGGAACCTAATAGTTCCTTGTTTTTAATTTCATTAATTTAAAAATATTAGTTCCCGAATTTCTAATTATTTAGATTTGGTTTATCTTGGTTTGGTTTTGAACCTTGGGCAATTAGTTCCCAAAGGTCAAGTTAAGTTGGTTTGAGGCCTCATGGCAAAAAATGAATTAATTCGGTCAGTTGGCTTCAACATTTCAATCGGTTGGGCCAATATTTTCAACACCTTCTCTCCTCAACTATACGTTTCACCACTTTCAAAGAGTAAGTTCGTTTAAATATTTCCTAATTCTATTAATTTTATAAATTTCCTAAAGAATCTACCTTTTTCTTAAGTTTATTTCGTTTACATTTTGGCAAATTTATTTAGTTAAGAAATTTTGTTGTTTTTCTAATAATTGATTCGAAATTTTCTTGATTAGTCTTGTTCAAACATGTTTGTTTGTTTAAAATTTGAAGTACACCTTCGATTAACTACTTTGTTTTAAGTTTAAATTTCTATAGCATAACTACCGATTAGTTTTTATATGAATTAATTCATTATTTAAATTGTTCTTTTGTTTGAACCTTTAGTTTTAATGTTTTCTAGTGGCCATCGAATTTTTCCCTGCCGTCACAGCTGCAACAACCACAACTGCGGCGATGTCAACTACAGTGGCCGCTCTGACGACCACGGCAGCGGCAATCACAACGACGGCGTCGACCATCGCGGCGGCGGCAGCGGCTACAAGTTCAGTGGACGCCGGATCCCTCTCAACTCTCATCGGAGTTGTTCAAACTATCAGTTCGTGGGACCCGTACATCGTGTACGGCGGGATCACCCTCGGGGTCTACCGGGTCGTGTCGTCACCCCTCGAGGCCCTTTACAAGCGGGCTTGTGTCCGGGTCGAGGAGGCCAACCAGAACAAAGACAGTAAGTTCTAATTCTATTCATTTTTGTTTGAACTTTTTCTTTGAAAAAGTGGCGGTAACGGCGGTAAAAGTTTTTAATGTTAGAAGAGAGAAGTTTTGACCTTAAATTTCGATGTTTAAATTGAGAATAGTATTTGATTTGTTCTAATTTGGTAGTCCAATCTATCGAATCATGAGACAGGTTGTGAAAGAATATTAATTCTTTCAGGTTCCCGTTGTGCTAATAATTGGAGAACCCTCAAGAGCTCCCTGAGGTTCTGGCCTAGCCTGTGGGTCAAGGGGTCGGTCTTGGAGACCCGCGCCCTCAACGACAGTCGTTTGGCCAAGATGGAGGAGCTCTACGGACCTCTACCGGTCGGAAAGAAAGTGGTCGAGGAGGCCGGAGACGGTCTGACCAAAGAAGAGGTGGTCCAGAAGCGCCCTCTGCCGAACCCCTACCTCGGGATCGGTAATTTGAATTTCTTATTTATTTATTTTGTCTAATTAACTTAGTCATCTTTTGAAAAGTAGTGCAATTCTGATTTGAAATTAAGTGTTGATGGTCACGCTTGAGTTGTCACAACTTCGTTACACTATTTAAATCTAATCTGACACTGAGAAAACTTTCTCATTTGGATTTTAATATTATTTCTAGTTGTTCAATCGATCAATGGGTCGACCCTCTACGCCGGAGGCGAGGACTACGCCGAGACTGGCGACGCGGTCATCAACCTCGACGCGGAGGCCGAGAACGAGGAGGGCAGGGTCACGGTCGACATTGCGTGTGACACCTACGACCTGGAGGACCACATCTGGAATGATGGGAACCTCTAATCGGTAACTTGATAATTTGAATTCTCAGTTTAATTTGATTTATTTTGAATTTTGAAAAGAATATTTTTAAGAGTGCGAATCTGCCGAGTGTCAATAAACATCTCAATTGTTTATTGTTTCGGTAGGTTAACTCTTCTAGTTCAGGAAGGGTTTCCTGTTATGATCTTGTGGTTGTAAACATCTCAATTAAGTTTGGTTTTCTCTGTTAAACTTGAATGAATATCATCACGCAAGTTTCATTTGTTTATCCAACCATGACAGAACAATTTACTGTGTAACTGACACTTCAGTTGTCTTTTACAAGTTGTTTGTTAATCGGTAGTTTCTGCATATCTGATTGCAATGAATACTCAAAACATCAGTTTAAATTTTTACATTTTAATCTGAGTTAGTGCTATCTTATGACTTATATTACTATCGCTACGTTACTTTGTTAGGTAGATAGGGATAACAGTTCTTATTTGTTTCTATTTACAGATTTGAATCACGAAAGTCGTTCAGAGGGAGTGTCAGTATGTACGCGAGAAATCTGGCCTACCTAGAGAGTTGTCAGTATGTCCGCGAGAACACCTGGCCTACCCTGTCAGTTTAAAGTTTCTAAAGAAGAATAATATTTGTAAATCGGATTTTTAAATGCCGATTGTTTGTACGCTAATGCTCTCTACCGAATATTCATCCTAACCTATTGTGATTTAAAATGTGTTTCAGACCGATCGGTCAGTTTTTGTTTCGAAGAACAAAATTGTTCTTGTTTTTCTGAGTGATCGTTCTATTTTTAAATATTTTACAGCATGTTTTGCAAAAATTGAATGTTTTTTTCGGCCCTTTTAAATTTTAATTTTCAGAAATTTAACGATTCTTTTGGCGTTTTAAAATGTTTTCTCTAAATTTGTAAAATATTTTCTAAATTGTTAGAAAAACCTTTCGGCTTTTTAAGTTTTAACTTTTCCCAAAATTATGTCGCTTTTTTCGGATTTTTAATTGTAAAATTGTTTTTCAAAATTGTTTTTGTAAAATAAAACATGTTCATCTTCTAATTGACTTATCAATGACTATAGGGCGTGTTAAGTTTCAGGGAAAAATCAAATTTGCTACACTTTTGATTTTTCGAAACTTCGGTAGTTCATTTCCTTCTCTCTTTCTCAATGGTGATACAGAAAAAGTTGTTTAAAGAAGATGAAAACTTTTGTGCGTAATAATGCGTTTGAGAATACTTGTTGACAGAGATGTTAGAATTCATTTCATGATTCAAAAGGTTTTTATTTATTCGTTTTATTTATTTTTATATTTAATTTAGATTTCTTTTAATTAAAGTGAGCAACCCTGTTTTAATGTTCGATCGCCTTTAATTAAATTCGGTAGTTTTAGTTATTTCATTTAATTCTACCAATTTTTAATCAATATTGAAACCTTACATTCGTTCTATTTTAAATTAATCAAATCAATCATCTTTTGAAAGTCGTTGAGTGCTAATCTTTTTAGTTAAAATATTTTGTGAAGAATATTTCAACTTTATTTTGAGTTTTACGATCGCTATCTGTTCTCTTTTTGTTGTGATTTTTGAGAAGTCATTATTGTTTAAGAAAAAAGCGCTTTTTGACACTAAAGTGACTGAAAAATATCAGTTTCAAATAATTTTTATTTGCCCGAGGGTCAGTTTCTTTCTTTCTGCAATGCAAGTCAGAAATGAATTCTACCGATTCTCAGCTTAAAAGAAAAAGATCTACCGATAGTGAAAGTGAAGATTCTATTATTGTTAAAAAACGTTTGAAACATCGAAAGTTGTTTGTTCCTGCTAAATTCAGTTCTGAAGTTAAATACTGTAAAGCCAACAATCGCTACTATCTTGACTCTATTTTCACTCCAGAACAAATCTATCGAATTTTTCCTCATTTAAAAATTAGTGTTCAAAAAGGAAATCCTAATATTCTTGTTCAACAACATTTAGCTTATGTCAAGGCAACCGGAACCGAAGAAGAGAAAATAAAGTTTTGCGTTCACCCACCCAAAGGTGTTAGTGAAATTGATTGGGTCTGTTTTCTAGGCCCTTTTTGTCCATTTTTCTTTGTTGGTGCTGGTGCCTTGAATGCTGAAGAACTAAAGAGTTGCATTTCTCCGAAGAAACTAACCTACCAAGATCTAAACAATTTCTTTCTACCTTATCTCTTTGAAAAATCTACTACTCGGAATTCGAATATTTTGAAACAAGTTGACTTTCTTTGTCTGCTGCCTATCGAAGACAGTGATCTAAATCGTTTAAAAGAGTTTCTTGGCGATTCAGTTCAGAAAGAAAGGTTTTTCGCCTGTCCTTGTCATTTTAAATCCTGGGTTAAAACAGGTAGCGAAGTCAGAGTGAACAAGGCCGAAGGCCTTCAACTTGTTTTTGATCGATCCTTGCAAGCGGAATTGAAGGTTAAAAACCTTCCTATCAAGAAGAAAGAAGTTCTCATCGACTTCCATAAGCGAATTGCAAACTCAGTCACGAACCCGAACCCCAATCGGCTATCAAGTTCTGCTGAGTCTGAACTAACAATCGAGTCTCAACTGGAGACTATGGAATATAGGTCTCAATTGGCATCCCCACTTAGGTGAGTTTTGAGTTTCTATTTTGTTTGTTTATTTGTATTTCCTTCGGTAGTTTAATAAACCGATGCCTACTATTGCTTAAATAACTCTACTAATTGTTGTTTATGACTAACTTATGCCTTAATATTCTATTTAGTGCCGTCCCGGCCTTCATCAGTGGCGACCCCGACTTATTAGATCTTTGTTCTGATTTGTAAGTTTTTGACGCTTTTATCTTTTATCTATTTTGTTTTATTGTGAACCTAACTCT
>Ga0208363_1000353_pt1 | contig 11932 bp, 7 predicted proteins | sample LakMenEpi03May11_FD_150666 | JGI IMG/M metagenome (GOLD analysis project Ga0208363, IMG submission 150666) | Freshwater microbial communities from Lake Mendota, WI - 03MAY2011 deep hole epilimnion (SPAdes) | ecosystem: Environmental > Aquatic > Freshwater > Lake > Epilimnion/Euphotic zone ...
TTTACAACTTGGGTGCTATCTCCTTTGTTGCAATGTCCTTTAACCAGGCCGAACTGACTGCCAATGTGACCGGACTTGGCGTGCTTCGAGCACTGGAAGCAATTCGGATGGTTGGCGGTGCGCAAAACAACCCGATTCGTTTTTATCAGGCTTCATCATCCGAAATGTTCGGCAAGGTGCGCGAAGTGCCCCAGACCGAACTCACCCCGTTTCACCCTCGTTCGCCTTACGGCGTCGCGAAGGTGTTTGGTCACCACATCACCATGAACTATCGCGAGAGCTACGGGCTTCACGCTTCGTCCGGAATTCTGTTTAATCACGAAGGTCCGCGTCGCGGCCTCGAATTTGTCACCCGCAAAATCACCAACACTGCCGCACGCATCAAACTGGGTATCGAGAAAGAGCTCGTCCTCGGCAACACCGATGCGAAGCGCGACTGGGGCTACGCCGGCGACTACGTGAAAGCAATGTGGATGATGCTGCAGCAAGACGAGCCGGACGATTACGTGATCGCCACAGGAGAGACACACTCTGTTGAGGAATTTCTGACGCTTACCTTCGAAAAAGTTGGCCTAGGCGATTGGAAAAACTATGTTCGCCACGACCCCAAGTTCCTGCGCCCTGCAGAAGTCGACTTATTGATAGGCGACCCCTCGAAAGCAAAAACCAAGTTGGGCTGGCAGCCAGAAGTTGGTTTCGACAAGCTTGTTGAAATGATGGTTGAACACGACATTGCGTACGAAACGCGTCGGTTAAAAAAATAAGGTTTTCAGTCGAGCGGGCGCTCGGCAAACGCATCCAGAATTGACTCTGGGTCAAAAATCGCGTCACTCGCCATCAGTTTTCTTAATGCTGCACCAAATATCACGATCGCAATTAACGAGCTTCCGACGAGGGCCATTTCCACTCGAAGGTAGAGGTCGTTACTTGAGAGCCAAGCGATCAGCACGAAACCACTAAACGAAGCGAACCATCCCAGCGCAACGATTGCGTGGCCCCGCAGTGCAATCACGGCTTGCGCAGTTGCGAGACCGACCATATACATGGCGCTCGCAAGCGCAAGTAGTGTCATGGTTCGTCGATCGATGCCGCCCTGGTAGACCAAATCGAGCACTTGTGGACCAACAAGAAATGCGCCAATTGTTCCAACAACACCGACGCCACAAACCAAAATCATAAGTTGGCGGAAACCGCGTGAAAATTCAGAAAGGTTGCGTTGTGCGGCAAGTTTTGCAAGGCGAGGGAGTAGTGCGGCCTGAACTGCTTGAAACAGGAACAACGGGATACGTGCAAAAATCACAGCGTTGCCAAATCGTGTAACTACTTCGGCGGGCTCTGAGTTACCCAAAATATCAACAGTGATTGGCCCCGCGTTTACGAGCGCGGCAGCGAATAGTGATCCCATTAGTAGCCATCCCAAGTTGGGCGTTACTTCCGACCACGTTGCCTCTGGCCCGTCATCGACACGAAGTTTCCCTGCCAAACCAACTGCGATGACACCAACGATTGGGGAGAAACCAATCATGAACGCGTACGGCCCTACGTGAGTGACTCCTGCAAGCCAAAGCACAGCGCAACCAATTACGCGAACAGCGCCATCGGCGCCGATAATGATCCCGTACGCCCCAAATCTTCCTGTGCCAGAACAGATGCCGCGCGCGAGGTGCATTGGCGCATAGGAGACCAGTGTCAGTACAAGGCAGAAGGTGACAATTCCGTAACCCTCGAACATGTTCGCGCTGATGCTTGAAGAAAAGACGGCGATGACCACCACAAGGGTGAGCAAAATGATTATGGCAAGTGGTGCAATCCGTTTGATAACTGGGAGGCCGCCCTGGCCGAGCGCTCGACGATGCGCAATCGCCCTACTAACTTCCTGTTCGATGGGCAGGAAGAATCCGGGGGCCAGAGCAAACGCAATAAACCACATCGCGACAATTGGTTTGAAGCCATCTTGTCCAAGAGCTTGCTGCCCAATCTTGAAAAAGATATAGGCAGAGATGCCGGCAATGAACAGGCCGATGCCAACCGTGACGGTGCCTTCGGGCAGTGCAATTTTTGACGCCTGTGGCGTCGGATTGTCAGAAAGGGGTGCGGTACTCAAGCAACCGAAGGCTACTTGGTGCTGGAAGCGTCCTTAACTTCCGATGGCGTCGTTGCATTAGCGCGACGAGCATTGACAAGGGTCATTACTTGAGAAACCGCTGATTCCGCTTGCGCGATGGCCTGCTCGGTGACGCGAGGTACTTGTGCCTGGATCATTTCGGTAAGTTCACGGCGGCGAACTTGCGACTTTTGGAAGGCAAGTACACCGAAGCCGATGGTGGTGTATGCGAAGTCTTTTGCTGACTGAACCACTTTGTCGGCTGGGATTTGGGGAAGGGGGAAGCTCGGCAAGTTGACTTGTGGAACTTGAAACTTGGTGAGATCAATGCGGTGAATGGTTGGAAGCTTGATCGATGGCATGAGATGCTGCTTTCGTCGGTAGTGATGGGGTGCTAGCAAGTGTACCTTGCTCTGCTAACTTTAGCAAGCACTTGATAGTTTGGCGGAAAATCGCGGAACTAGCCTGTATCCGTGGCCATTAACCCAACAGCTTCGCGCGGGTCGGCCGCGACCCAGGTTGCTCCCCCGGTTGTGGCGGCAGTGGTTGTGCACGAGCCCGGTGCTTGGTTTGGAGAGTCGTTGCAGGCCCTGGCGAAGCAGGATTACCCCAACCTGCAGACGCTGTTTTTCGTTACCTCCGGCTCAGAAGTGACCGCCGAGATTCGCAAGCACTTGCCCGATGCAATCGTGCGGACGGTGGACGGAAACCCGGGGTACGGGCCGTTGATGAACGAGATTGGTCGTCTTGTTGAGGGCGATGGTGGGTTCTTTTGTTTGCTTCACGATGACGTGGCCTTGGAGCCGAACGCCGTGAGCAGGTTGATGGAGGAGATGTTTCGATCCAATGCCGGCATCGTTGGCCCCAAGTTGGTGATGTGGGACGACCCGACCATTGTGCAAAGCGTGGGCTTTGGTGTCGACCGAATTGGTGAGGTCAGTTCGATTGCGGATGTGGGTGAAAAAGATCAAGAGCAACACGATGCAGTTCGCGACGTGTTTGCACTTCATTCGGCGTGCTTGCTTGTGCGCGCCGACTTGTTTCGCGAAATTGGCGGGTTTGCTCCTGATATTCGATTCTTCGGTGAAGACATTGACTTATGTTGGCGTGTTCATCTCAGCGGCGCGCGCGTCGTAATTGTTCCTGCGGCGAAAGCGCGTCACCTCAACAGTTTCGATAGCCGAACAAACGAGCCTTCACGTGCAGCGCTTGAAGCACGGCATCGCGTGCGAACGATCGCCACGCTGTCCGGCAGATTTCAATTGCCATTTGTGCTTGTGCAGTTGCTTCTTGCCACACTCATTCAAACTGTTGTCAGTGTTTTTGGCGGTGGGCTCCGTAATGCATTGATCTCGATGCGGGCTGCACTTGCAGTGGTTGTCGATGTCCCGTACATCATTCGGCGGCGCGCGCAGGTTCGTCCATATCGCCGCATTGCTCCTCGCGAAATTCACGAATTGCAAATTCGGGGTAGTGCGCGGCTTGCTTCGTTCATCCGAAAGCGCAGAATGCGATTTACGCAAAATCCACTTGCTCTCGAGCGCGATGGTGAAACGTCCAACACGAAGGGCGTCGTGGTTGGCATTCTGGCGACGGTGGCGCTCATTATTCTCGGCAGTCGTGGTTTGATCGCCAGTGGTCTTGCACCGGTTGGCGAGTTTCTTCCTCTTCGTGGCGCAACCGAATCGCCTTCGGCGTTGTTGTCTTCATACCTAAGCGGATGGTGGCAAGCTGGTTTTGGTCATGCGGGTGCAAACCCAACTGGCGTTGCATTGTTGGCCCTGGCAGGAATTGGTTTTCTTGGTCGACTGGGTGCACTGCAGACATATTCCGTTATCGGTGCATTGTTGGTGGGCTGTTGGGGAATGTGGAGTATTGCGAAAGGATTCTTTACCGTTCGCGCCCGCGCGATTGGCATGGCAACCTACGCGGCTGCTCCGTTGCCGTATGTGGCAATTGAGGGCGGGCGGTGGGGCGTCTTACTGTCTTATGCGGCATTGCCGTGGATGATTCGAATGTTTGTCAAAGTCGGCGCGCGCCCTTCCGGCGCGGCGCTTACAAAGCTGCTCGCAGGTGCGGTATTGCTCACCGCAGTCGTTACATCGTTTACGCCGGCTTTTGCGTTGGTCATTATTTGGCTGGGCGTTGTGTGGGTCATCTCAGACGCCATTAGTCGCGTTGCCGCGTCATCTGCCATTGGAGTTCTTCGGCTCGTGCTGGTCGGTGTAGTCGGGGCGTTTGTGTTGCATTCGCCATGGTCTGGCGAGTTCTTTGTCGCTGATTGGTTAAACAAAGTTATTGGTCGGCATCCAGGAGCCGCCGAGCAGGTTGGAATGTTGAATCTGTCCCGACTCGATGGTGGGCTATGGGCGATCGGCGCTCTTGCATTAGGTCTTTATGCGCCAACGTTCATTTCAATCGTGGTTGCACGTGCGCAAATGGTGGTGTGGTCCACTCGAGCGCTGTTGATGGTGGTACTCACTGGCGCAGTGCTCATACTTGACGATTCGGGGACAATCAACCTGTCCCTTCCAGAAACCGGTTTGATGCTTTCAATCGTTGCATGCGGCTTGGCACTCGGTGCCGCGACGTTGGCAAACATTATGTTTGATGAAACCGCGATACAACCGAACGGTTTGTGGAAGTCGCTCGGCGCACTTTCGCTTGTTGCGGCGTCGGTTGGAATGGTGCCAGCAATTACTGGAGTAGTTGATGGCAGATGGGGTCAACCTGAGACAACGTTGGCGCAGTTGCTCACGCAACTACCCACGAATCCAGCAAGCGGTGATTACAACGTCGTATTTGTTGGGCGAAGCGAAGTGCTACCAATGGCAGGGAAAACGATCAATGACGCAATTGCATTTGCGGTGTCCGATGACGGCGAGTTGACGCTCCGCGACCATTGGATGCCAATCTCAAGCTCGCTTGATGATTCAGTTGGTTCCGCATTTAATGCAGTTATCTCCGATCAGACGGTGCGAGCAGGCAGGCTGCTTGCGCCGTTGGCTATTCGATACATCGTTGTGCCAATTGTCGATGGAGGGGCATCAACGGTAGAGCGGCCGTTGCCTGCACCCGATGGATTGCTTGCAAGCTTGTCTGCGCAACTTGATTTTCGCAGGGTGTACACAGCGAACGATCTGGTGATATTCGAAAACGTTGCGTATATTCCATCGTTGGCTGTGGTCGATGAAAACACTTCGCTCGTCAGCCAACAGGCTGGTTCGGAAGTGCTGCTCTCAAGCCAACTGACAAGCGTCTCCCCGTTGGCCCGAAGTGGAGATGTCGAAAGTGTTCCTTCGCTGATCGGTGTCGGCACGGTTCACGCAGCGGTGCCATTTGATGATGGTCTCGCGTTAGATATTCAGGGAGTCAAAGTTAAAGCACGCGTTGCATTCGGTGGCACCTCGGCTTTTGATTTACCAATTGAAGGTGTTGCACGCCTTACGTTTGACACGCCGTTTCTGCACTTCGTACTGGTTGCGTTTCAGGCGCTGTTGTGGGCGGTCGTAGTTATTGCATTGTTTGACTTGGGAAGATTTAAGCGCCGAATTGCTTCTACTCGGTTAGGCGAGATCGTTTTCCATGAGGAAACAGAGGAACAAAAGTGACACGCAAACGACCGTCTTGGGTGTCGCACATGACCTTGCGTCAATTGATTCTGTTGGCTGCCTCCGTATCTGCAGTTCTCGCTTTGATTTTTGTTGACGGTCGGTCGACGGTTGAACCGATTGGCGAAGTGGAGGAGGCAACGCAAGAGGTGGCCATGCCTTCCGTATCTTCAGCCGACATGCTGGCGACAAGTTGGTTCTGCCCGGGCGTGCCAGGAAACGATGACGGCATTAACTCGGCTATCGCCATTGCCAATCCATCTGATGCAGAAATATCTGCGACGGTGACATTGCTGGGTAGCGGGCAAGCCCCAGTGTCAAGCTCTGTTTCGGTTCCGGCACGGTCCAAAACCTTTGTCGATGCGCGCGGCGGAATCTCCTCAACGTTTGTCAGTGCCCTTGTAGAAATTCTTGGGTCTGTCGGCACGGTCGAACAACTGATTGGACATCCGGCGGGATCTGTCGTGACATTGTGTGCAAACCGACCGTCTGCCGAGTGGTATTTCGCCGATGGTTTCACCGGCGCAGACAGCATTGAACAGATCGTGCTGACGAATCCGTTTAGTGATGCGACCGTTGTTGACATTTCATTTGTTACAAGCGAAACCGAACGCACTCCTGCAAACTTGCAGGGCTTCGTCATTCCGCCGCAGTCGGTGATCACGTTGTCGATGGATGAGCAGGGTGCTCGAAACGAACCTGTCTTAGCTGTCTCGGTGCGCGCTTCGTCCGGCATGTTGATTGCCGGTCGTTCGCAGCACTACTTGGGTCAGGGACGTCTGGGCTACTCGATGAGCTTGGGTGCTTCTGCTCTCAGTACTCAGTGGTCGTTTCCTGATGGTGAGAAGATTGAAGGGAACAGCGAACAACTCGTTATCTATAACCCAACGAAGATCGACCGTTCGCTGAGCGTTGTCTTTGTTAACGGATCCGACTCGGCAAACAGTCTTGAGCCAGCGGTAGTCACTGCGCCTGCTGGTCGTGTGACGGTGCTGAATACAGCCAACATTCCTGGTCTGCCATCGGGCTATTACGGAATTGTGATTTCTGCAAACGACCTCGTCGATGGGGGCGGGGTTGTGGTGGAGCAAGTCGTCAATCGTCGTGTTGGCAACAGCGTCGGTACTTCTGTCTTGCTGGGCGCACCGACAGGTGCTGCATCTACGGTCTGGAGTGCTCCAAGTGGCGTCTCCGCAGGTTTGGTTGATTCGCTAGTCGTTCTTAATGCAACTCCCGTCGAAGGGTTTGTGACCGTGTCGCAAGTTGGTCCGGCAGGCACGGTTGCGCTGAGTGGTTTGGAGTCCATTCCAGTTCCCGCAAGCGGCGTTGTTGTCGTCGCTGTTCCGGCAGGGTTGCCGCAGTCCGAAATAGTGATTCAGTCCACAGTGCAGGTAGTTGTTCAGCGACTGTTGTCGAGGGGTAACGACCTCGTCGGTCGGGCAGCGGTGCTTGCGCTTCCGCATCTTCCTTCGCCGGATGTTGGCAAATGATTCGTTTCATCATTGTTGGTGCAGTTCTCGTTGTTGCTGTAGTCACAAGTTTGATCATGCGTCGCCGCGCGCCGCAGGCACCAACTGGGGGAGGCTCGTCGCTGCCGATGCAGGTTGATCGAAACGATTTCGTCAACCCCGGTCACGAGTGGCTTGTCGTTGCATTTACTTCTGCAACGTGCAATACGTGTGCCGACATTCAGCGGAAGGTTTCGGTGCTTGAAACGAAATCGGTTGCAGTACACATCGCCGAATTCACTGAACAGCGTGCTGTGCACGAAAAGTATTCAATTGACGCTGTCCCTGCTGTGCTCATGGTCGATTCGCAGGGTGTGGTGCACGCAAGTTTTCTTGGCCCAGTCAGCGCAACCGATTTATGGGCTGCACTTGCCCGTGCGCGTGACGGTCTAGCTCAAAAGACCGCCGACGAACACTGCCACTAATTGTTTGGTGTGGTTTGGCGAGAAGGTTCGCCGAGGCCTTGCTGAATCAAACGAGAGACGAGTGCGGCATCGATGGTTTCTTGCTCGAGTAGCGCTTGAGCAACGAGATCGAGACCTGCGCGGTGCTTCTCGAGCGTTACACGTGCACGCTCTTCTTGTTCGCGAAGGATGCGACCAATTTCGTTGTCGATCGTGCGGGCCATCTCGTCGGAGTATTCGCGTCCGCTGGTCATTAGATCTTCACCGAGGAAGACTTGTTGCTGGCCAGCAAAGGCCATTGGGCCAACTGCTTCGCTCATGCCCCATTCGCGAACCATTCTTCGAGCGATGCCCGTTGCCTGCTCGAGATCGTTTGCGGCACCACTGTTGAGGTTTCCGAAAACCATCATTTCGGCTACACGGCCACCCATTGCTTTGCAGATGACATCTTGGAAATACTCGCGTGAATACGTGTGACGCTCTTCAGGGAGCGACCAGGTAACACCGAGCGCCATGCCTCGAGGCAGGATGGTCACTTTGTGAAGAGGATCGCTGTGCGGCAAGACAGTGGCGAGCACGGCGTGGCCGCCTTCGTGATACGCGGTGGCACGCTTTTCTTCTGCATTGAGCACAAGGCTTTCGCGACGGGCGCCAAGAACCACTCGGTCGCGCGCATTTTCAAAGTCGATTCGCTCGATGTGCGTTGAACCGCGGCGAACCGCGAACAGCGCTGCTTCGTTAACAAGGTTGGCCAAGTCGGCGCCACTCATGCCTGGTGTTGCGCGGGCCATGGTGTCGAGATCGACGTCTTGTCCCATGCGCTTGCCGGTGGAGTGCACCTTCAGAATGGCAAGGCGCTCGTCGGACTCTGGCAGCGGAACAATGATCTGACGATCGAAGCGGCCTGGTCGGAGAAGCGCGGCGTCCAAAATATCGGGGCGGTTGGTTGCTGCAAGAACAACAATTCCTTCTGTTGCTTCGAAGCCGTCCATTTCTGCCAACAACTGATTGAGTGTCTGTTCGCGCTCGTCGTGTCCGCCGCCAAGCCCAGCACCACGCTTACGACCGATCGAATCGATTTCGTCAATGAAGATGATTGCGCGCCCCATTTTCGCTGCCTGTTGGAACAGGTCGCGAACACGGCTTGCTCCGACACCGACAAACATTTCCATGAAGTCGGAACCAGTTACCGACATAAAGCCAACGCCTGCTTCACCAGCAACCGCACGAGCAAACAGTGTCTTGCCGGTACCCGGAGGGCCTACAAGCAAAATTCCTTTTGGCACCCTGGCGCCGATTTCTTTAAAGCGTTCTGGCATTCGAAGAAAGTCGACGACTTCTTTGATTTCTTGTTTCACGCCCTCGTATCCGGCAACGTCGGCGAAAGTGGTGCTCGGGTTGTCGGCGTTGTAGTTTTTCGCACGGCTACGACCAATTGACATGATGTTGCCGGCCTGGCCCATGGCGCGACGTTGCATCCAGATGAAAAAGCCCATAATCAAAAAGAATGGCAACAGGATGGGAATCAAGTTGGTGAAGAAGTTGCCGGTTGGCGTGGAGAAGCCGTAGTCCACTCCTTTTTGTTTCAGCAGTTGTTCATCGGCATCGGACAACGTAATTGCGCCCGTTGTGGTGAAATCGGTTCCGTCAGCCAACTTGCCACTGATGGTGTTGCTGAGGTTATTGATGTCAACACTTTGCACCTCGCCCTTGGCGACTGCGTCAAGGAACTCGGTGTATGTCAATTTTGTGGCCGTAGATGTTGGCCAGAGTTGCGGCCCAACGATGAGCGCTGCTGCTACGGCGATGAGTGCCCAAACTGCCCAGCGAGGCATTGAGGAGCGAGCGCCTGGTTGAGGCGCAGTGCTCTTATTGTTTTTACCCGTTCGACCAGTAACGCCTCGTCGCGGGGGTTGCTTTCCGGATGGTGGGGGTGGTGGTGGAAGTTTGCTCACGTTGCTTATGTTACGGCCAGAAGTTGCACGGTTCCCATCGTGCTCGGCGGCGTCCGTCACTGTCGTGAATCCACCAACGGCGCGGGTGAAATGGTTAGCGTTTGGTCGTGGCAAGAAAGTGTTCCAAGACGGCGTGCAAGCACGAGTCAAGTCTGACCCTGACGTATCAATACAGCCGAGCCTTGGTTTGGATTGACGACTTGGCAGAGGAGCGCGACCCGCACGCTTACGATCTCTGTGAGCAGCATGGAAAGCGACTGACCGTGCCAAGTGGCTGGCGGTTAGAAGACCGCCGTAACCGCTTTCGAATGGTCATTCCCAATCGCCTCGCTGGATGACAAACAACGATTGGCCCGCGCCGCAAGCTAGCGACGTAGTCGGGTCTGACAAAGATGCAAAGCACATTGCGTTTCCTTCAGCGCTCATTGGCTGGTTAATTGCCTACCTGGCAGCTGTTGTTTTCGGCGTGTCGCTTTCTGCAGCAGCTGGTCAAACCGACCCAGACAATGTCCCAACATGGTTCGTCGGGCTCTCCGCATTAACGCTGTGGGTTCCTTTTTTCTGTGTGTTGCTGTATCTCTCGCGAACAAGGGGACATGGCAATTTTCGCGCGGATTATTCGCTGCGCTTTGCATGGTCGGATCTCATCGGAATTCCACTTGGTGTTGTTTCGCAACTTGTGATTGTCAATTTGGCAACGTGGCCATTTCGGCAGCTATTCCCTGAAACTTTTGATCCCGAACAGGTATCGCAGCGGGCAAAGAATCTTGTTGACAGCGCAGATGGTGTGTGGTTGTTGCTTCTTGCCGTTGTTGTCGTCGTTGGTGCACCGATAATTGAGGAACTGGTGTATCGAGGTTTACTGCAGCAATCGATGGCGCGCAGTTTCGGTTCTATCGCAGCGGTGTTTTTGTGCTCTGCTTTTTTCACCGTTGTCCATTTGGCGCCAGTTGAGTTTCCCGGTTTGTTCGCCTTTGCGCTGATACTCGGGTTTGCGTTCCGTCGAACGAAGCGAGTTGGATTTACCATTGTGACCCATATGTCGTTTAACGCCGCGGGTCTCCTGCTGGTGCTTCTGACCTAGGCTCAATTGCGCGTGAGTAACGACCCAACTTTCCCAAGCAACACCGACATCGAAGCCGAAGCGAAAATGTTGGGCGGATGGGCGGGCTTTGCTCAACGCTTCGAGGAGAATTCGGCATATTGGAAGCGACTGTCGGCGATCATCGCTGTCGGCGGCGCAACAATTTTGCTGTTCCTCACCATGCAACCCGAATTGATTTTCAGGAACAACACCCCTACTGGTGGGGATATGGGTGCCCATGTATGGGCCCCCGCGTTTCTTCGTGACCATTTGCTGACGCAGTTCAAGTTGTCTGGCTGGAGCATGGATTGGTATTCCGGTTTGCCGGTGTATCGCTTTTACATGGTGATCCCGGCGCTCTTGATCGTTCTGATCGATGTGGTGCTTCCATACGGCATTGCGATCAAAATTGTGGCGGTACTTGGCATCTTGACGTTGCCATTTTGCACGTGGCTATTTGGTCGGTTTGCCCGACTCGCATATCCATTCCCTGAATTGATGGCGATTGGCGCCACAATCTTTTTGTACGACGAAAGCTTCACCATCTATGGCGGAAACATTGCCTCAACAATGGCGGGGGAGTTTTCATTTTCCATTTCGCTTTCGTTAGCGGTGCTTGCATTCGCATTTTTCGCCCGAGGTTTGTACACGGGCAAACACTTCGTCACATCGGCGGTGTTGGTAGCGCTCTCGGCGCTAAGCCACGGCATTGTCTTGCTGTTCGTCTTCGGCGGCGTAGCCCTCATGCTTGTTGTGTGGGCCAAGCGCGAGCAGTTGGGGCTTGGTCTCAAAGTGCTGACGCTTGCCACGCTGCTGTCGTCATTTTGGATCGTGCCATTTGTGGGCAGTCACGCCTATATGACCGATATGAAGTACGAGCCACGACCAAGTGGTGCAACTGATTCATTCATAGCGATGTTCTTCCCATTGCACATTGTTTGGGACATCTTGATCACGGCATTTGCGGTGATCGGTTTCTTCGTTCATTTCAGAAAGAGAAATCGAATTATTACGTGGATGGGTGTGTATTGCATATTGCTTGCGATAGGCGTTTTTATTGCGCAAAACAGTCTTCCGATTATTGGGTTGTTGTGGAACCCGCGAATACTCCCATTCTTCTATTTACTTCGATACTTCTTGTTTGCAATTGGTGTATTCGAATTCTTGGTTTTTGTCAGTCGTATCTTGACGCTCGAGAAAATGGTGCGTGGAAACACGGTAAGTGTTCCATCTGACGAGGGAGCACCCAGAAAAATTCCTTCTGCG
>Ga0208363_1000356_pt1 | contig 11909 bp, 10 predicted proteins | sample LakMenEpi03May11_FD_150666 | JGI IMG/M metagenome (GOLD analysis project Ga0208363, IMG submission 150666) | Freshwater microbial communities from Lake Mendota, WI - 03MAY2011 deep hole epilimnion (SPAdes) | ecosystem: Environmental > Aquatic > Freshwater > Lake > Epilimnion/Euphotic zone ...
TCTCGTGCACCCGGACGCCATGGCACTTCCCGCTTCAGTTCCGTGACCACGCTGTCCAACAGCAGTTCAACAATCTCATGCGGTGTTAAACGAACGCCACCATGTTCAATCATGAAACGGCCGGAATCAAGAAGGTCGAAACCAACAACTGATCGTGCGAGGTCATCGCTCCATGAATCGCCGTGTTCTGCCACGACCGCATATTCAGCTGCGAACCAATACGGCTCGGTATCAACGATGGTGCCGTCCATATCCCACAACACGGCTTGCAACTGATTCGACTCGTGTTTTGGCACCTCATTGACTGTACTTCCCGCCATACTGGAAAGCCGTGAGCAGCATTGTCGTATCCGAATTGGCTTATTCGCCTCCTGGTGCAGACCAATTGTTCTTCGACGTCAGCTTTGGTGTCTCCCCTGGTGAGCACGCAGCAATTGTTGGTCCTAATGGTGTTGGCAAATCAACAATTCTGAAAATTCTTACAGGTCAATATGAAGCAGACGATGGTGAGTACAGCATTGGCGGCACGTTCCTTCAGATGACTCAGGACGTTGGCATGAGCAGACCGGATGACAGTTTGCGCGACATGTTGATTGAGGTTGCACCTACTGCTCTTCGTGAAGCGGGAAAGAAACTCTTCGCTGCTGAAAAAGCAATGATGAGCGGCGAAGACGATGGCATGAAATATGCAGAAGCACTTGGCGACTGGGGCGACCTTGGCGGGTACGACCTTGAGACGCAATGGGCAGCATCAGCGCAACGCAGTGTGAAGACACCCGTTGACAACTTTGCAACACGTCTTGTGAGCCAACTATCTGGTGGAGAACGTAAACGTCTTGTCCTTGACTTGTTGTTGACATCGGGTGTCGACGTGCTGTTCCTTGACGAACCAGACAACTACCTCGATATTCCAACACGTGGTTGGTTGGAAGAACAGATCAAGGCGTGCAAGAGCACGATCTTGATGGTGAGTCATGACCGCACATTGTTAGAGCGTGTAGCAACAAAGATTATTGCTGTTGAAGGTTCGGGGGCGTGGGTGCACGGTGGCTCGTATGTCACGTTCCCTGAAGCACGACAGAAGCGTCAGGAACTATTGGGCGACGACTTGAAGCGCTGGAACGATGAAGAGCGTCGCTTGTTTCATCACATGAAAATTATGAAGCAGCGTGCTGCACAGAACTTCAAGAACGCAACGAAAGCGAATGGTGCAGAAACACGCTGGGAGAAATTCGTAAAGGCCGGGCCGCCTCCCCCGCCGGTTGCAGATCAACAGATTTATGTTCGATTCCGTGGTGCAGACTCTGCTCGCCGCGTTGTGAAGTTCGAATCAGTCGCCATTGGTGATTTATTCATGCCGTTTTCTGATGAAGTGCATTTTGGTGAGCGTCTCGGGTTGATTGGCCCGAACGGAACCGGAAAGACTCACCTTCTTAATGCTTTGAACGGTAAATCAGAAGGCCTTATTGGTGACATTACGTTTGGGCCTCGTACGTCGGTTGGCATGTTCAACCAAGTGAACGACCGGCCCGAGTTTCACGGACGTGAATGCATCGAGATTGTTAGAGACAGATTGTCTGACGAACAAAAGTCAATGGGGGCACTCGCCCGATACGGATTGCGTAACAACGCTCGCCAGGAATTTCAGACTTTGTCAGGCGGACAGAAAGCGCGTCTTGAGATTTTGAGTCTCGAACTTGCTGGACACAATGTGTTGCTACTTGACGAGCCCACTGACAACCTTGACATTGATTCATCTGAAGCTCTCGAGCGCGCTATTGAAGGTTTCGAAGGCACTGTGATTGCAGTAAGCCACGACCGTACATTCCTTGCAAACTTTGACAGGTTCATCATGATTACCGACGACGGTGATGTCTATGAGTTACCTGATTACGACATTGCATTGGCCGGACTGTCTGCACCTGCAGAACTTGCAACATTGCGCCTTGCAAAGCCGCTCACTGTCTAAATTCATTTCCCAGTAACCCCGTTCGTCGCAACTGCAAGTAGCGTCACTTACATGAAAGCTGCTGTTTATTACCAGACTGGCGGACCTGAGGTCCTTAAGTACGAAGACGTGGCCGAGCCACTGTTGCGCCCAGGCGGTGTATTGATCGATGTTGCTGCAATTGCAATTCAAGGTGGCGACACGCTCAACAGAACTGGCGGAGCATTGGCGACCAAGCCTCACATCGTTGGGTACCAAGCAGCAGGCATTGTGCGCGAAGTTGGCGAAGGTGTCACAGCGTTTACAAAGGGACAACAAGTTGTTGCCACTATGGGATTCGGATCACATGCCGAAGTGATCAGCGTTCCGGTCGCTGCTGTGTGGGCAGTGCCAGCAGGTTTGTCATTGCAAGAAGCTGCAGGAATTCCCATTGAGTTCGGTACAGCAGACGATTGCTTATTCGAGTTCGGCAAATTGAAGGCCGGAGAAACAGTTCTCATTCAAGCTGGCGCAAGTGGTGTTGGTCTTGCAGGCATTCAGTTGGCAAAAGCTGCAGGCGCAACCGTGCTTGCAACTGCATCAAGTGATGAGCGACTTGAGCGCTTGAAGGAATACGGACTTGACCACGGCGTCAACTACACAAAAGTAGATGCAGCAAAAGAAGTGTTGGAATACACAAACGGTGCAGGCGTGAACTTGGTTGTTGACTCTGTTGGCGGTTCCACCCTGGAAGGCAGCGTTGCCATGTTGGCGTATCGCGGCCGTATCAGTTGGGTTGGCCGCGCAGGACGCGAACCACGTCCACCAGAGATTGGCGCAATCATGGGCAAGAACGCATCAATCACCGGTGTATTCCTTGGCGCAGAGATGGCAATGAACCCAACACGTACGCACCCGATGATCGAGAGTCTTATTGCTCGCGTCGCCAAGAAGGAACTGACAGTTGTTATCGACTCGACATTCCCCCTGTCTGATGCAGAGGGCGCACACCGCCACATCGAAAGCCGTAAGGCATTCGGTCGCGTACTACTTATTCCGTAACTAGAATTCAATCTGTGGCGTCTTCATCAGATCTCCCCATAGTTGGCTTTGTCGGAACTGGTCATATCGCTACGTTCCATTCAAAGATGCTGAAGATCAGCGGAGTGCCCATGACTCGTGGTGGCTGTTTCGACATTGACTCCGAACGTTCTGCGGTTTTTGCACAAGCATCGGGAAGCACTGTGATGGCATCGGCTGATGAAGTGATTGCTTCAAGCGACATGGTGTACATCTGCACATGGACTAGCGAACATCAATCACTTGTAGAAAAGTGCATCGCAGCGGGAAAACCATTCTTCTGTGAAAAGCCACTCAGTATCGGTTTGAGCGAAGCCTCAAAAATGCATGCGGCTGCAATTGCAAGTGGGTTGACTCACCAATGCGGTTTAATCCTTCGACGATCCCCTGCGTATCTGTGGGCACGCGAACTGATTTCTGATCCGGCAGCTGGCGCGCCGATGGCCGTGGTATTTCGTGATGATCAGTTCATTCCGGTGCAAGGCCATTACAAATCAACATGGCGTGGCGATGTCACGAAAGCAGGTGCTGGCACGTTGTTAGAGCACAGCATTCATGACGTTGATATGTTGCGATTCCTTATTGGTGATGTTGAATCCGTCAGTGCGCGGGCCACGTACCGCCATGGCATTGAGGGAATTGAAGATGTTGTTGCAGCGTCAGTTGGCTTTACAAATGGCGCGGTTGGAACATTGACAACTATTTGGCACGACAACTTGTCACGCCCCAGCCTTCGCAATGTGGAAGTTTTTTGCGAAAACCGCACAGTTGTTATCGCTGGTGATGACTGGTTTGGCCCTGTTACTTGGAGCGATGCTGACGGTACAAAGGGATCGTTGGAAGGCATGGAACTTCTAGAAAAGACAGCACCATTAGCGATTGGCGATGCAAACCCCGATGGCGCATTCGTTAAAGCGGCAGTAGATGGATTGCCAGGGTTTCCTGATTTCTCCATTGCATTAGAAGCACATCGCATCGTAGAAGCTATGTACAGAAGCGCACGAGATAATGGCAATGCAGTCCGCGTTGCTTCAGTACACCCGTGACCTACACCGTCACCTCCGTTGGGTTGACTGACATCATGCAGCTGCGAGTTGCAGTACTGCGTAAAGGCACCCCAGCAACAGATTGCAATTACCCCGAAGACGCGTACCAGGACGTTGTCCATTTCGGAATCTTCCATGAAGGCGTCGCCGTTGCCACGTCATCGTGGTTTATGAAGGAATGCCCAGAGAAACCAGGCGTCACTGCAATGCAACTAAAGGGCATGGCCGTAGCGGAGAACCTTCAGGGTGCTGGTCTTGGTGCGTTACTGATTGATGCCGGCATGGCATTAGCGAAAGAACGCGGGGCGACAATTGCGTGGGCACGAGCTCGCGACAGTGCAATGGGTTTCTACGAACGTCTTGGGTTTGCGTCAACAGGTGACGGCTTCGTTGATGGTCCTACTGCAATGCCACACCACATCGTGGTGCGAAGTCTCTAGTCCTGCACTGTTACAACAGTTGTAAACAAGAGCGTCTGATTTGGTGCCGGGGATACGCGCGTGTTCATGTTCCACTCACCTGAAAAAGGAAACTGCACGATACCAATCCAGTGATTCGGGCCTATCTCTGTCATGGACACTGGAATTGCTGGAATGCCGCGAGATGGTAGATCAAATTGCACCGTTGCTGATTTAGCTGGCGTTAATGAACCACCCGGAGGTGTGAGAATTACGTGCACCTCTGCAGTACCCACAACAGCTGGAACAACTGTTAACTCGGCCACGATTCCGTTTTGCACCTTTGTGGCACTGAACGAAACGGACGTCGAATCTGTTGCGGTTGGCGATTGGGCCACCATTAACGAAGTAACAGCGAGAACCAAGACCACAACAGTTGATTCCCATCTAATTATTTTTGAAATAGAAGAGAAGCCACCCAAGCGCAATTGATCACGGGCTTTAGAGCCAAGCAGGACAACACACGCCACAAGCAATGTCTTGAGTAGTAACAATTTTCCAAAGCTTGACTGCGTGATGGTACTAATACCACCCATTAAGTGAAGTCCCTGCACAACGCCAGTTACAACAACCAAAGGCATTGACCATGTTGCCATTCGTGAAAATCTCTTTGCTTCATTCTCAACATCGTTATCGCGATAGATAACTGCGAGTACGAGCAATGCACCAACCCACGTTGAAATTGCCGCAAGATGAACCATGTCTAATGGAACAAATACAGCAGGCAATGTCCCCGCGCTTTGGTGGCCACTAGCGGCATATGTTGCGATAGTTACTACGGCAGTAGCGACCACACCGATACGCCAACGACGAGTTACTGATGCCGATGCTGTGATGGCAATGACAGCCCAAGCAATTGCACAGACGAAACGAATAAGAAGTGCGAGCCCGAGGCGAGTTTGCGACACATCATCAATCAAGACGGAATCAAACAGAGATCCCCATGATTTACCGGCGGTATATGGGCCTTGCATCAGCAACAAACCAATTGATGAAACGGCAATAAACACAGAGGAATACACGAGTGTTTTGCGTACGCGCGAATTTCCAAGAAGTGGTGATCGCCACAGCAATGAAACACAGCCGACGAGAAGGATCAGCCCCAGAAAACCAAGCAGGCGGATAGCCGACATTGGATTTCCAAGAGGCGATGTTGTTCCGGTTCGATTCAGTACTTCCTCCAACAACGCTGCGCTTGTACCCGTGGACTTGGTTCCGATTTCAAAAGGAAATGCACCTGAAACCGGATGACCATCGGCGCTAACAACGCGCCACACCACTACGTAGACACCGTTCTTTAGTGTGGGTACCCCAGCACTAACCACTGATGCGTCAATAGACGAACGAACTGTTTTCTCTATAGATAACTCGCGTTGTTCAGAGTCATAGATACGAATATCGCCCAATGTGGCTTCAACTTGCTCATCAAAATCCAGTCGGATCTCTTTCGGGGAAGATGCAAGAAGTGCCGATGGTGCTGGACTAGATGATTCAAGAATCGCGTGCGCGCTTGCAATTCCAGGAATGAAAGCCAATGCAAGAGCCGTGCTTGCGAATGCTGCTCCAACTATTCGACGAAGAGTGCGGACTGTCACAATCCGGGACCCTTTGGCAGGCCTTCAACATCTGTGCGTTGCAGCAACCATGCAAGGCGATGTTTCTCATTCAGTTTCAATGCCGCTTGAGGAATTTGCGTCAACCCCATCGGATGACTTGCAGCCCATGCCATCTTCTGCCGCTCGAGTTCGAGGCGCACATAGAAATCTGGCCACTGGTCGTACCCAATTCCAACTTCAAGATCAGTGAGATGAATGACGCATTCACGCCACCGAAGAAATGGAACATCATGCATTGCTATTACAGACCCTGAAACAACCGTTCCAGTTCCATTCCACATGGCATTTGTTGCACCAGCCCATGCACCTTCCAGCATGTACACGGCTTTTCGCAACTCTTTTGTTGCCTGTTCTGGGCTCCACTGGGACGCTTCGTTTATTCCGGCGTTACGAGCGTCAACCCCACCGGGGTATTGATCGCCCACTTCTCCCCGGCCCGCGCACGCAAGTAGATGCACGTAACTGCGGGCATTCATAGTGAGATGACCAATCAGTGTTGTTCTGTTCCACCCTGGCAATGACGATGGCGCTGCAAACTGTTCAGCAGTCAGTGAGTCGACTACCTCTAGCAAACGTTGGTGAGTGACTGCCACGCCTTCAACACATGAATCAAGTAAACGTGGGTCTAAGGGGTTAGGCACAATACGACCGTACTACGGCAGTACTTTGCGCCTCAATCAGAACGACGTTGTGCGGTTTGGCACAACAATGATGGTGCCATCATCTTCTCGGTGCACACGCACGGAGACGCCGTAGAACTCACCCAAAGTTTCTGGGCGAAGAACTTCTTGGGCGGGGCCATGGGCCACAACGTGACCGGCGTGCATAAGAATCAGGCGATCTGAATAGATGCCAGCCAATGTGAGGTCATGCATTGCTGAAAGAACTGTGAGTCCATGCTCACGGCGCAATTTATCCACTAGCTCTAGTGCCTGCTGTTGATGCCCGATGTCTAGTGCAGCTGTTGGCTCATCGAGCAGCAAGATAGGTGCTTCCTGAGCTATGGCGCGAGCGATAACTAAACGCTGACGCTCGCCTCCCGATAATGTGTCGACATCACGTGTTGCAAGTGTGGCTAGGTCAAGGCGATCAATAACATCATCAACCATTGAATGATCGAGTTCTGATTCGCGACCAAAGTGTGTAACAAAAGGATTACGACCGAGCAGCACGTACTCAGCGCCAGTCATGCCAGATGGTAAAACTGGAGCTTGCGGCACATACGCAATCAGTTGAGCTCGACGACGCGACGAACGCGCGGTGAGTGGAGATCCGTCAACCAAGATTCGGCCTGAATGCGGAACGACACCAGCAATTGAACGCAACAATGACGACTTGCCAGCACCATTTGGTCCGATAATGCATAACCATTCGCCTGGTTTCACTGTGTCAGTAAATGAAGCCACCGCAGTTCGCTTGGCATAATCAACTCTGACCTGATCAAACGTTAAAGATGTCATCGTTCATTCTTTCGTGTACGCAAAATAAGTAAGAAAAATGGAGCTCCGAGAAACGCAGTGACAACACCGATTGGAGTTTCGGCTGGATTGTCGAGCACTCGCCCCGGAATGTCGGCCAGTATCAAAAACGCAGCTCCGAACAACAGGGAAATAGGCAACACAAGTCGGTAAGACGTACCAACAATTAGTCGAACTGCATGGGGAACAATGATGCCAACAAAACCAATGAGACCACTAACGGCCACGACCGATGCAGTACCGAGAGTTGCCGCAATAACAACAGCCAATCGAACGCGTTTCACATTGACGCCCAGTGCAGCTGCCTCTTCATCGCCCACCCGCAATACATCAAGCAGGCGGCGATGCAACAACAGCACAACTGTTGAGAACACCACATACGGCAACACCAAACGAACATCGCTCCATGTGGCACTAGAGAGTCGACCAAGAATCCAGGAATACACCTGACGAACTACGTCAGAGTTACGTTGTAAAAGAAACGTTTGTGCTGCTGTCGCCAACGATGTAACTGCAACACCCGCAAGTACAAGGCTTGTGGAACTACGTTCACCTTTTGCTGTTGTGCCAAGTAGATACGTGACAAGAACAGCAATTAAACCGCCAACAAATGCAATCATCGGCAACGGGTCTATGATCCAACTACTTGTACCAGACCGATTAATAGTGATCACAATGGTGGCACCAAGACCTGCACCGGCAGCAACACCCAACAGATACGGGTCAACTAAGGGGTTACGAAACACACCTTGGTAACTGGCACCTGCAATAGACAATGTTGAGCCAACGATTGCGGCAAGCACCACACGTGGTGCACGTATTTGCCACACGATGGACCAATCCGTAGCGCTCAACCCACTGTCGACAGAGAGAAATGGCAAGCGATTCAATAACTCAAGTGGCACGCGCCACCATGTTGGACCAGCTGGCCCAATCATCAAGCCGAGTAACAATGAGCATGCGAGCGCAACGACAGCAGTGGGAATCCACCACTGACGCGTGTCACGCACACCCATTGAAACCGACATCAGTGATTACTACTTGTTTGCCGCTGCGATTGCTGCTGCAAATTGTTCAACCAAGTCGACGACGCGTGGTCCCCAACGAGATGCAACGTCGTCATCAAGTTCAACAACCTGATTGTTCTTCACAGCATCAATTCCTGCCCAGCCTGGACGCTTAGCGACCTCTGCGGCACTAGTTGAACAGCACTTGGTGTCAGCCAGGAAAATAATGGCTGGGTTTGCCTTTGCAATCACTTCAGCATTGAGTTGTGGGTAATCATTTCCAGCCTCAACACCATCAGCGATATTTGTTAGACCGAAAGGCTTCAACAAAGCACCAACAAAAGTGTTGGAAGTTACTGAGTACAAGGTGTTATCTAATTCGTAGAAGTACGACTTCGCCGCCATCGGCGCTGAGATGTTCTCCGTTGCCTTTGCAATACGTGACTTCATTGACTCAATCAATGTTGCAGCAGCGTCTTCACGGCCAGTCAGTGCACCAAGTTCAGTAATTTGTTTGTAGACATCGTCCAATGTTGTGGCAGCAGCGCCGGTCCACACAGTGATTTTCTGACTAGAAACCGATTGCAGTTGCTCAGTGATCTTGTTCATATCATTTGAAATCAACACAACATCTGGCGTGTAACCAAGAATTGCTTCTGCACTTGGCTCATACGCTGAAATCTTTGTCACTTTGTCTGTTACTTCAGCAGGAAAAGTACTGAGTGAATCAACAGCCACCACTTGGTCACCAGCGCCAATGGCGTACAACATCTCTGTTGCTGTTGGCGACAAGCTCACAATACGAAGCGAGACTTCAGGAACTGTGGTGTCCGGCGTTGAGCTGCCACTTCCACACGCAGCTAGGACAAGGGTTGCAGCAAGTGCTGCGGTAAGTGCTCGTATTCGAGACATTCTGATAATTGACATGGTTCTTCCTCCAGGGAATTGGAGAAAGAAGAGTGGGTCACAGTGAAAACAGCTGACGCTGCACTCTCCGCGGGCCGCCCTTCCTTCGAGGTTCGGTTATTCGCATACACAAACAGGCGACCGGACTTGTCTGGATCGGATTTCTCCGACCAGCATCACCGTTGCGAGACAGTGCCGGAGTTTCGCCGGACTTCGCTGGATTGAGTACTGCACATCATTTCACTGATGCGCTATTTGTCACAGTAGCAGAAACAGATACAGATGCACACAATTCTGTGTGGCTGGTTTACGCGACGTAGTCAATAATGCGCTGAATACCGTCGACAAGATCGTCATCACCTAGCGCGAAAGAGAAACGTGCAAAGCCAGGGGCACCGAATGCTTCACCAGGAACAATGGCCACGTTGACATCAGTAAGAATCATGTCTGCAAGTTCCATGGTGGTCTTTGCTGTTTTTCCCTTGATGTCACGGTTTAACAAACCAGAAAAGTTCGGGAAGCAATAGAAGGCGCCTTGTGGCTCCATGCATGTAACACCAGGAATGGTGGACAACATCTTGTGCATCAATGCACCGCGACGAGCAAAGGCCTCACGCATCATGTGCACCGCAGCCAAATCACCACTGACTGCAGCAAGTGCTGCAACCTGTGACACGTTGGCAACGTTTGACGTGGCGTGTGATTGGAAGTTTGTTGACGCCTTCATGACATCCTTCGGACCAATCATCCAGCCAACCCGCCAACCGGTCATTGCATATGTTTTTGCAACACCGTTCACGATGAGGCACTGGTTTGCAAGTTCAGGAACGAGCGTTGGCATTGACGTGAATTTGTGTTCACCGTATGTGAGGTGTTCATAAATTTCGTCTGTAATTACCCACACTTTGTTCTTCACAGCCCATTCGCCAATTGCACGCACTTCAGCTTCTGGATAGACAGAACCACTTGGGTTGTCGGGTGATACAAACAGCAACACTTTTGTTCGTGGTGTCAGAGCTTTGTCTAGTTGTTCAACAGTGACGCGGAAACCGTTCTTCTCTTCCGTGTCGATGATGACAGGCACTCCCCCAGCCAACGTGACGGCTTCTGGGTATGTGGTCCAAAACGGTGCAGGGCAAATAACTTCATCGCCCGGATCACACAACGCTGCAAACGCGGTGAACACGGCGTGCTTTCCGCCGTTCGTAATGAGTACCTGGTCCGCTGTGCATGCAAAGCCACTGTCGCGCATGGTCTTGACAGCCACTGCTTCGCGCAATTCAGGCAAACCAGCTGCGGGTGTGTAGCGCTGGTACTTCACTTCGCGACATGCCTTGACGGCCGCTTCCACGATGTGGTCGGGGGTGGCAAAGTCTGGCTCGCCGGCTCCGAAGCCGATGACATTGAGGCCTTGGGCTTTCAGGGCCTTGGCCTTGGCGTCAACCGCCAAAGTGGCGGACTCGGCAATGGCGCCGAGACGAGCGGATACACGTCGCAATTCTTGTGGAGCAGGCATAAGTGAAAGGATTACACGGTGAGCGATAAGAACCAACTTGATTTTAAAATTCCCCAGCAACTTCTTCCTCTAGACGGCCGATTTGGGTGTGGACCATCCAAAGTCCGCCCAGAACAGCTGGAAGCAGTCATGTCCCGCATGAAATCGGTGATGGGCACCTCACACCGCCAGGCGCCTGTGAAGAACATCGTGGGCTCTGTACGTGACGGTCTCTCCTCATTGTTCTCCCTTCCCGAAGGATGGGAAATTGTTATGGGCAACGGCGGCTCAACTGTGTTCTGGGACGTTGCCACATTCGGCCTCATTCGTGAACGTAGCCATCACCTCGTGTTCGGTGAGTTCTCTTCCAAGTTTGCTGAAGCATCTGCCGCTGCTCCTCACTTAGCTGACCCAGTTGTTGTTACATCAGATACCGGCACGCACCCAACACCTTCTAGCGATGCAACGTGCGATGTTTATGCATACCCACACAACGAAACATCAACGGGTGTTGCGATGACTCCAGTTCGTCCGTCCAAAGATGGCCTCGTTGTTGTTGATGCAACATCTGCAGCTGGTGGCCTCATGTGGGACCCTGCAAATGTTGACGTGTATTACTTTGCTCCGCAGAAGTGTTTTGCATCTGACGGCGGTTTGTGGCTAGCAGCATGCTCACCAGCAGCCATTGAACGCATTCGTGAAATCAAAGCGTCGAAGCGTTGGATGCCTGCGTCACTTGACTTGTCAATTGCTCTTGATAACTCCGTTGCAAACCAGACCTACAACACACCGGCACTTGCCACGCTCATCATGTTGGATGAACAAGTGAAATGGTTGAACTCAAATGGCGGCCTTGCGTGGGCAGCGGCACGCACTGCCGAATCAGCACGCAATAT
>Ga0208363_1000361_pt1 | contig 11808 bp, 11 predicted proteins | sample LakMenEpi03May11_FD_150666 | JGI IMG/M metagenome (GOLD analysis project Ga0208363, IMG submission 150666) | Freshwater microbial communities from Lake Mendota, WI - 03MAY2011 deep hole epilimnion (SPAdes) | ecosystem: Environmental > Aquatic > Freshwater > Lake > Epilimnion/Euphotic zone ...
CGCAGTTCGCGGCCGTCTGCCGTGACCGTGTAGGTGTCCGGATCGACGGTGATGACCGGCAAGGCGTCGTTGAACGGGAGGTCTCGCTTGGTCACAGAGCGGCAGTTTTTCACGGCAACGAGTCGCTTGGTCAGACCGAGGTTTTCGAGCGCGCCGGATTCCAGCGAGGCGGCGCTGACGAAGGTGACCGAGGTGGCGGCGATGGCCTGCCCGAAAGCGCCGAACTGCGGACGATACATCGTCGGCTGCGGCGTGGGAATGGAGGCGTTAGGATCGCCCATGTTCGCCCAGGCGATGAGACCACCTTTAAGAATGGTCTCCGGCTTGACGCCGAAGAACGCCGGTTTCCAGATGACGATGTCCGCGAGTTTTCCCACCTCGATACTGCCGACTTCGTGGGCGATGCCGTGGGTGATTGCGGGACAAATCGTGTATTTCGCGACGTAGCGGAGCGCGCGGAAATTGTCGGCGGCGGGATGTGACGGACCTTCGAGCTTGCCGAACTGGACCTTCATCTTGTGCGCCGTCTGCCAGGTGCGGGTGATCGTCTCGCCGATGCGGCCCATCGCCTGGCTGTCCGATGACATCATGGAAATCGCGCCCAAGTCGTGGAGGAGATCCTCCGCGGCGATGGTCTCGGGGCGGATCCGGCTCTCCGCGAAGGCGACGTCTTCCGGGATGCGCGAGTCGAGGTGGTGGCAGACCATGAGCATGTCGAGATGCTCGTCGATGGTGTTGGTCGTGAACGGCCGGGTCGGGTTGGTGGAGGACGGCAGGACGTTGGCCTCGCCGCAGACGCGGATGATGTCGGGCGCGTGGCCGCCGCCGGCACCTTCGGAGTGATAGGTGTGGATCGTGCGCCCTTTGAAGGCGGCGAGGGTGCTTTCGACAAAGCCGGCTTCGTTGAGAGTGTCGGTGTGGATGGCGACCTGGATGTCGAACTCATCAGCTACGGTTAGACATGTATCGATGGCGGCGGGAGTGGTGCCCCAGTCCTCATGGAGCTTGAGCCCGATGACGCCTGCCAGAACCTGCTCGCGCAGGGGTTCCGGAGATGAGCAATTCCCCTTTCCGAGGAAACCAAGGTTGACGGGAAACGCCTCGGCACTTTCGAGCATCCGGTGGATGTTCCATTTTCCCGGCGTGCACGTCGTCGCGTAGGTTCCATGCGCCGGGCCGGTGCCGCCGCCGATGAGCGTGGTGACGCCGCTGGCGATGGCATGCTCGATTTGCTGCGGGCAGATGAAATGGATGTGAGTGTCGATCCCGCCGGCGGTGACGATGCAGCCTTCGCCCGCGATGACCTCGGTGGAAGCTCCGATGGTCATGGTGATGCCGTCCTGCAGCAGCGGATTTCCCGCATGGCCGATGCCGACGATGCGGCCGTGTTTGATACCGATGTCCGCCTTGATCACGCCTTGGGCGGCGTCGAGAATCAGTGCGTTCGTGATGACGAGATCAAGAGAATCCGCATCGAGCGCGAGCGGGGACTGCGCCATGCCGTCGCGGATGACCTTGCCGCCGCCGAATTTCACTTCGTTGCCATAGCCGCCGGCTTCGGCGACTAGATCGCGCTCGACCTCGATGAAAAGCGCTGTATCTGCCAGCCGGACCTGGTCACCCGTGGTGGGGCCGAACATGCCTGCGTAATTGGCGCGGGTTTGTTTCATGAGTCGAGCGGGCCGTTGACGAGATTGTTAAGACCGTGCACTTCGCGGGTTCCGGCAAGCGCGACCAAGGGGACTTCACGGGTGTCGCCGGGTTCGAAGCGGATGGCGGTGCCGGCCGGAATGTTAAGTCGGAACCCACGCGCGGCGGCGCGGTCGAAATGCAGGGAGGAATTCACTTCGGCGAAATGAAAATGGCTGCCCACTTGGATGGGTCGGTCGCCGGTGTTGGCCACCACGACATTCAGCTTGGCGAGACCCGGATTCAGGATCAAATCCGGGGCTCCTAACGGGGTGATGATTTCGCCGGGGATCATCTGACGGGATTGTGAACGGTGACGAGCTTGGTGCCGTCCGGGAAGGTGGCTTCCACCTGCACGTCGTGAATCATTTCCGCCACGCCTTCCATGACTTCATCGCGGGAAATCAGGGTGGTGCCGTAGTTCATGAGCTCTGAAACCGATTTCCCGTCGCGCGCGCCTTCGAGCAGCTCGGCGGTGATCAGAGCTACGGCTTCCGGGTAGTTGAGCTTCAGCCCGCGCGCGCGGCGGCGACTGGCGAGATCACCGGCCACGACGATGAGCAGCTTTTCTTGTTCGCGCGGGGAAAGATGCATCGGCGCGGACGATTAGAGAACGGGGAGCAGGCAGAGCGAACCCAACGCCGCGGCGAGAGCGCTGATCCGGACACCGCGTTTTCCATGAAGGCAGGCGACTGCGACGCTTGAGATGACCAATCCCGCGAGCAGGTAATCGAAGGCTCCATGCGAGTGGAAAAACGTGGCCCTCAGAAAATCAAATTCATCGGTCTCATCCGGGTGGTAATGCCCAGGGTGCGCGGACAGCAATGAAGGACAAAGACAAACTCCCGCGGAAAGCACGCGGGCGGCGGACTGACGCCAATCAGACGTAAGGAAAATTTTCATAGGCGGATGAAGGGACAGAATGAGAGTGAGCAGCGCTCATGCCAAGCGGGTAATGAAAAACCATGCCCCCGGGGGGAGGCATGGTTTAATAACCGTAAGCAACCGAAAACCAAATCAGTTCTACTTGTAGGTACCCTTCAGGAATGGCTCGCCGACGACATCCTTGAATTCCTTGAGGATCTTGAATTGTCCGTCCGCGCGAGTTTCACCGATGAAGACGTTCTTGGTAAGGTGATGATTCTTTTGGGTAGTCACCTTGCCGCCTGGGCCGTCGAACGAGATGCCGCCCTTGAGAGCCGCCATCACCTTCTCCACCTCGAATGAGCCGGCCTTTTCAACAGCGGCCTTCCAGAGATAGACACCGTTGTAGGAAAGCACCATCGGCGAGCAAGTCACGCGGCCTTCTTTGACAATGCCGGGAACGTCCGACTTGGCGAGCCAGGCTTGGAAGTTTTTGATGAACTTGGCGTTCGCCGGGCTTTTGATCGACTGGAAGTAAGTCCAGCATCCGAGTTGGCCGACAAGCTGGCTGGCAGGAAGTCCGCGGAACTCGTCTTCGGAGACCGAGAAGCTAACCACCGGGCAGGATTCCGCATCGAGTCCGGCAGCAGCATACTCCTTGAAGAAGGGCACGTTGGTGTCGCCGTTGAGCGTGCTGATGATGCAGGCGTCGCCGCTGGCGGCGAATTGCTTGATCTCGGAGACAATTTGCTGATAGTCGGTGTGACCGAACGGCGTGTATTTACCGGCGGAGATGATCTTGCCGCTGGCATCCTTGGTGAATCCACCGCCGATGTTTTCAAGACGCACTCCCTTGCTGAGGAGATACTCAAGAAGGATCAGGTTGGTGGTCTGAGGATAAACATAGTCCGAGCCGATCAGGTAGAACTTCTTCTTACCTTCTTCGAGCAAGTAATCAACCGCGGGCGTCGCCTGCTGGTTGACGGCCTCGGCGGTGTAAAAAATGTTCGGGGACATTTCCTCGCCTTCGTATTGCACCGGGTAGAAGAGCAGGCCCTTCTTTTCCTCGAACACCGGAAGCACCGACTTGCGGCTCACCGATGTCCAGCAACCGAACGTCACCGAGACCTTGTCCTGGTCAAGCAGCTGCTTGGCTTTTTCAGCGAAGAGCGGCCAGTTCGAAGCGCCGTCCACGACGACGGGCTCAATCTTCTTGCCCATCACACCGCCAGCGGCGTTGATTTCGTCGAAGGTGAAAAGCAGGACGTCGCGGAGGGAGGTTTCACTGATGGCCATGGTTCCACTGAGCGAGTGGAGCACGCCGACTTTGACGGCTTCTGCCGCTTGCGCGGAAACACCGGTGAGGGCAATCGCAGCAAGTGCGGAGGGGATGAATTTAGGGATCATTGGATTAGAATGTTTGTATTGGATCGTGAAATTGGAAACAACTCGTTTGAAAAAGCAGGCGGGAGAGCATCGATACCGGATGATCCATAGGACTCTCCCGCCGCAACCGTTTAATACCAGGAAATGGGATTAAAATTTGACCAGAGCTTGGACGCCGGTGAAGAGGATATCCGCATCTTCCACATCGGTGTAGCTGACTTCGCCACGGAGCGTGAAGTGCTCATTGAAGGCGTAGCTTGGCGCGATCGTGTATTTGTAGGCAGTCGTGTCGAAGGTTTGCACATCGTCATAGCCAAAGCGGAACACTGTCGAGAACTTCTCAGTGAAGGCGTATTGCAGGAAAGCGAGCCCCTGAGTACCGAACGCGGCACCGTTGTCGCAATAGGCGAGTTCTGCGGCAACTGTCATTTTGTCCGAAAGCGCATAACTCGCCCAGACATCATAAGTGACGAAATCATCCACCGGAACACCTTCAATGTCATCAGAGGTGTCATAAGCAATACCGCCCCAGAGCGTCAGCTTTTCGATTCCCTTATAGACGACATAAGCTTCGTAACCCAGACCGTTGCCATAGTCTTCGTCACCACCCCAGAAAGTATTATCGCCACCGCGGATGGAGTCGGAAACATTGAAGCCAGCGCCAAACACGTCGGTCGTGTATTCAAATTTGATCCCGGTGTGGTAGGCGGGAATCGCTCCCAGGAAATTGTTCGCATAGGACATTTGTGCCATGTTCACCGCGTCAAATGCTTCGTACCCAAGCCAGCTCAGATACTTACCCCCCGTAACGGAAAAATCACCGGCCTTGTAGGTGACATACGCGTCTAGGATACCCGCATCACTGCCGGCTCCAAACGCATCATTGTCATTAACCGGCGAGAAGAAGAGGCTCGCGTAAGCCGTGAAGGATCCCTTGGTTGCTTCGAGCCCGAGCTTCACGGCATCGAATGGAGTGCCTGCGTCGAACAACGTATCTTCATCAAAATCTCCTAGATCAGAATCCACCTCCGTGTGGATATAAGATACGGCAGCGTAGCCGCTGACCTTCAACCAATCCGGAGTCGGCACCAATGACGGAGCTGCCACCGTCTCGGTTCCGGCCATCGCGCCTGCGGTGCCGAGCGCCATTGCCAACGGCAAGTGAAACTTACTGAATCGTGTTTTGTTTTTCATTTTCGATAGGTATTGTTGCTTTATTGGCGGGATTCCGCTCATGGGTTTAGGTAGCTCTATTCATGCCAAATCTCAGGGTTTCATTAGCAAAAAATGTGAATTCGGCGGACAGGATCGGCTTTTTTCAAGTCATGATGAGCGCTCGTCATACATGGCAGCCATGAACATGAATCGACCGCATCATCGACTACCGCTTCCATCAAACCGTCAGAAATTCTTTGACGATCTCGTCGGTGAGGCCGGTCATTTCACCCGCTGCGGCAACGGCACCGCGCTCGAGAATGGCGAAGTCGTCGCCGAGTTCCTTGCAGAAGTCGAGATACTGCTCGACGAGGAGAATGCTCATCTCGCCTTCGGCACGCAGCATCTTGATGGCGTCGCCGATCTGGTCGATGATGTTTGGCTGGATCCCTTCGGTGGGCTCGTCGAGAATCAGCAGCTTCGGCCGGGTCAGCAGCGCGCGGCCGATGGCGAGCTGTTGCTGCTGGCCGCCTGAGAGCATGCCGCCTTTGCGGTGGAGGAACTCCTTGATGATAGGAAACAAGGCGTAGATCCGGTCGGTCTGACTGGCGTCACGCTTTTGGCCGCGGGCGTTGAGGCCGATGAAGAGGTTTTCCTCGACGGTGAGATGGGGAAAAATCTCGCGGCCTTGGGGGACGTAGCCGAGTCCCAACCGGGCGCGATCAGCGGATGACGCGCGGTCGATGGACGCTCCCCCGAGTTCGACTGTCCCGGAATCGGCCGGGAGCAACCCCATGAGCGCCTTGAGCGTCGTGCTTTTCCCAACGCCGTTGCGCCCCATCAGGCAGAAGACGGTTTTGGGGCGTATGGATAGATCGACACCCCGCAGGATGGCGCTGCCACCGATGGAGACCCGGAGATTTGAAACGGACAGGCTTTCGGTTTGTGTCGGGGAAGCGATCATGCGGCTTTGGATTTGCGGCCGAGATAGACTTCGATCACGCGTTCATCGGCTTGGACCTGGTCAACGGGACCTTCGCAAAGGACGTGTCCCTGATGAAGAACGGTGACCTTGCGGTCTTGGGAAATCTGCCGCACAAAGGTCATGTCGTGCTCGATGACCACAATGGTGTGCTTCCCGGCAAGCGAGAGAAGAAGCTCACCGGTGCGATAAGTCTCCTCGTCGGTCATCCCGGCGGCGGGCTCGTCCACAAGCAGCAAGCGGGCTTCCTGGGCGAGGAGCATGCCGATTTCCAGCCACTGCTTCTGTCCGTGGGCGAGAGCGCCGGCCTTGCGATGGGCGTGGTCGGCGAGCTTGATGGTCGTGAGGATTTCGGCGATCCGGTCGCGCTGGGCGGAGGTGGTTTTCCCGAAGAGGCTGTGCCAGATGCCGCGCGAACCGGCGAGCGAGAGAATCAGGTTTTCCGTGACGGTGTGATCGTTGTAAACCGTGGGGGTCTGGAACTTGCGGCCGATGCCAAGTCGATAGATCTCGTATTCGTTGAGCTTGAGGAGATCGTGCTTGGAGTCGTCCCAGAGCAGGGTGCCTTCGTCAGGCTGGGTGCGCCCGGTGATGAGGTCGAGGAAGGTGGTTTTCCCTGCACCGTTAGGACCGATCACGGTCCGGAGCTCGCCCTCATCGAGATAGAAATTGAGATCGTTGATGGCTTTGAAGCCGTCGAAGGACTTGTTGAGTCCCTCTGCTGCGAGGAGGAATGGCTTCTGGCTCATGGATCGGCGGTTTCGGATGAAATGGCAGGCGGCACAGGGTCGGGCTGCGGGCTCTTGCGGCGGATTTTCGCGATGATTTCCTGGATCTGGGAGGGCAGCCCCACAATGCCTTTGGGCATGAACATGACGATGAGAACGAAGGTTCCGCCAAGAATCAGCACCCAAAGATCCGGATAGGCGCGGGTGGCCCAACTCTTGAGCGCGTTGACGGAAATCGCGCCGACCACCGGGCCGACCAGTGTTCCGCGCCCCCCGAGCGCGACCCAGACGACGGCTTCGAGGGATTTCTCGGTGGTCATTTCACTGGGATTGATGATGCCGACCTGGGGCACGTAAAGCGCGCCGGCGAAGGCCGCGATCATGGCGCTGATGACAAAGATGAAGAGCTTGAAATTGGCCGTGGCATAACCGGAGAACAGCACCCGGTTTTCCGAGTCGCGGATGGCGCGCTGGATGAGTCCGAAGCGCGAATGCGTGAGCCACTTGCATCCGGCGACCACGGCCACCATCAGGACGGCAGTGCAGACATAGAGAATCCGCTGGGTGGCGGCGGTTCGCAGGTCCGCGCCGAGGAGCGTGCGGAAGTCGGTGAAGCCGTTGTTTCCTCCCATGAGGAGGTCGTTCCTGAAGAACAGCAGGGCCGCGCCGTATGTCAGAGCTTGGGTTAGAATGGAGAAATACACGCCCTTGATCCGGGAGCGAAATGCGAGGTAGCCGAAGATGTAGGCGAGCACGCCGGGCACGAGAAACACCATCGCGAGCGCGAAAGGAAACGAATAGAACGGCTGCCAGAACGCGGGAATCTTCGAGTGACCGAGAAACACCATGAAGTCGGGAAGCTCGCTCTTGTATTGGCCGAGCTTGCCGATCATCAGCATCAGGTGCATTCCCATCATGTAGCCGCCGAGGGTGAAGAAAAGCGCCTGGCCGAGGCATAACAGCCCGGTGTAGCCCCACAGCAGGTCGATGGATATCGCCATGATGCCGTAGCACAGATACTTGCCCCAGAGATTCAGGGTGAAGTTCTCGATGACTCCAAAGGCATTCATCACCGGCATCGCCACGACCAGGAAGACCGCGGCGAGAATGAGGATGGGGAGCTGGACGCGCCCGGTGAAAGGTTGGGTGGGCATTGGTTCAATCAAGGCTGCGCGAACGGGTGACCAAGATCCCCGCGGGACGCCATTGCAGGAAAAGGATGATGGCACCGAGAACGAGGATTTTCCCTATCACCGGGTTTCCGAGATACTGTTGGAGCGACTGGTCGGCCATGCCGATGCCGAGGGCGCTGATGACGGTTCCGAGAATATTGCCGACGCCGCCGACCACCACGGTCATGAAGGCATCGACGATGTAATTTTGGCCGAGCGACGGCCCGACGTTGCCGATCTGGGAGAGGAACGCGCCGGCGAGTCCCGCGAGGCCGCAGCCGAAGGCGAAGGTCAGCATGTTGACCCGCTCGGTGCGGACGCCCATGCAGGCGGCCATGTTGCGGTTCTGCATGACCGCCCGGATGAGCAGGCCGAGCGAGGTCTTGTTCAGCACTAACCAGGTCACGACGATGATGAGGACTGCGAACCCGATGACAAAGACGCGGTTCCATCCGAAGACCACGTCGTTGACCGTCCAGTTCCCGGAGAGCCAGGACGGGCTGGAAACCTGAACGTTGTTAGCACCGAAGACCAGGCGCAGCAGTTGTTGGAAAACAAGGGAAATTCCCCACGTCGCGAGCAGGGACTCCAGCGGGCGGCGATAGAGGAACTGGATCACGGCGCGCTCGAGAATTAGCCCTACCAACGCCGCCGCCAGGAAGCTCGCCGGGAGCGCGACGACGAAATACATGCCCATGCTGCCGGCGGGAAGATTCAGGCCGGGGATGGAGACCGACATTCCGAACGGCGAGATGTTGAGGCCCGTCGCGAAGATGTTCTGAATGACGTAGGTGGTGTAGGCCCCGACGGCTATCAGCTCGCCATGCGCCATGTTGATGATGCCCATCAGGCCGAAGGTGATCGCGAGTCCGATGGCGACCACCAGCAAGACCGAGCCCAATGAAATCCCCCGAAACACCGTGCCCACGGCGTTGATCCGCGAGACGTGACCTTCGATCGCGGCGAGCGCCGTCTTAGCGGCGTGAATGGTCGGAGCATCTTTGGCGGCCTCGGCTTCCTTGAGGATGGTCCGGATCGTGTCTTGCGCCGCAAGCGAGTTCAGTCCCCCCAATTTCCCACATGCCGCGATCCGTTCCCCGGCCACGGGCGAGCGGAGCTGGATGATCGCGATGGATTCCTCAATCGCACGGACGGCTTTGGGATTCTTTTCCGTGGTGCGGAGCAGCTGGAGCGCGGGAAGCTTTTCCGCCTTCTGACCGATGGCGGAATCCTGGATCGCGCGGATTCGTCTGGTCAGGTCCGGGTCCGCGAGAGCAGCCAGATCGGCGACTTCCTTCATCGCGCGGCGGAGGCCGGAGTCCGTCTCGGCGAACCCGGTTTCCTTGGGATTGATCCTCACCGCGCTGCCGTCGGCGGCCAGCAGCGGAGAGCCGTCCGAGACGCGGACGGTGGCGAACGAGTCATTGCCCGCCGCGCTTCCGGTCAGGACGACGGGAGTGATGACTCCGGATGATTCCTCGTGGAGGAAGATTTCGCCCGCCTTCCATCGATCAAACCACTTCACGACCTCGGGCGAGGGATTGCTTTTGAGAGAGAGGATGATTTGGCGCTGTTCAGCGGGCGTTTTGGCGACGGTGGCGGACGCGATGGTCTCGCGAACCGAGCCTTCCCGCGCGTGCACGGAGCCAATCAACGAGACTACCACTCCAAGCCGGAGGCCGCTTTGAAGGAATGGAGCGAGAGTTTTGAAAATCGACTTCAGCATGGGCCGGCGTCGATAGAGCACCCGCTGTGCCACCTGCCGGAAAAATTGTCCGGACGGCGGGAAACCGGCCGGCCTATCAGAGCGGCCTGCCGTAGGTGCCGCACCGGTTGTGCCAGCCCTCTTCCCAGCGCTTCTCACCGCGCTCCGGCGGTGAATTCGCGATCCTGCGGGAAAGCACGCGTTTCGCGGCGGCGGCGAATTCCGTCGCCGCAGCCGCACCCGACGGCACCTCCTTCATTTCGCCTAACACCTGAAGCAGACCCCAGCCCCGCCCGTTGTAGCGCTCGGAAACCTGCGTCCCGTCGCCCTTGAAATTCACGTAGTCGATCAGCGCGTAAATCCCCTGCGAGGTAGTGGAAACCTTGTGGTAATTCGCCTCAATGCGCGCTTTTTCACTGCCCGGCGCCGCCGCCAGGATCTTGGGCAAAGCCGCGCGGGAGCGGGCAACGATGAAGTCCGTTTGGAGTCCGACATTTCCCGCCAGCCAATTCCGTAAAGCGCCCATCCGCGGGCTTTTGAAATCCGCCTGAAACTCCGCCTTCGTCTTCCACGGACTGCGAGCTTCAAGCGCCACCGCCGGCAGATTGGCTCCCCGCTGGCGTGCGAACGCGACAAATAGCGGCCAGCTTTCCTCGAAGCGACCCTTGAAACCGGCCGGATACCAAATGAAATGACCGATGCCGATTGAGGGGAATTCCTCGCCCGCATTCCAAGTCGTCAGCCCGGCGACGCTGCCGGCACATTCGTTCTGCCAGATTTTCCTGCCGATCGCCGCCTTCTGCCCCTCGGTCGGATTGGCCGGCTGCATGGCGGAAGCGGACGCGGCGAAAAGCACGGAGATGGAACAAAAGAGACAGGCAGCTTGCATGGCCGCAACCTATCCATAGCATCCCCGCAGTCGCAAGCCCGCTTCCCCATGAACCGCATTCCCTGGGATAAAATCCTCAGCATCACCCCGTTCGATCTCGTCAAGCTGCTGGTCACCGCCGCCATCATTCTTTTCGTGAACAAGATCCAGCTCGTCAACGATCGGCTCTCGGCCCTGCTCATCGCCCTGCCGCTCACCTCGCTGATGGCGATGATCTGGATGCACCACGCCAAGCAGTCCCCCGAGCGGCTCGCGAACCACGCCGAAGGCACTTTCTGGTTCGTCCTCCCCACCCTGCCGATGTTTTTGATTCTGCCGTGGATGTTGCGCAGCGGCTGGGGATTTTGGGTCGCGCTCGCCGCCAATTGCCTCATCACCGTGGCCCTCTTCTGGCTCACCGTCCTCGTCCTCCGCCGCTTCGGAATCGACCTGATGCCGAAATGACCGCCCGCCGCCGCAAAATTTTCCTTTTGAAAGAACCAGATAAGGCTTGTCAGAAAGTGGATTCTCTGGTTTGACCATCGGCCCGGCGTTATTTCCGGAAATTCTGTCCATCCCATTTATTTTGAGCGAAAAAAAACCGTCTCTGCTTCCCACAAACGTCATCCCGTTTAAGCAGGAACAGCCGATTTCGCGATTTCCCGGTTCTCCTATGAAAAGCGATCTCCTTGATAAGGCCTCTGAAATTGTCACCGACCCACTTGTGCTGGTCAACCTGGTCTCCCAGCGCGTCAAACAGCTCAACAGCGGCCGTTCCCCGTTGATTGCCACCCGCCCCAGCATGGGCGTGGCGGACATCGCCCTTCAGGAAATCATCGAGGGCAAAATCAAATTGATCCATCGGGAAGCTCCCTGAGGGCAGCCTTCCTGACCACCGAGCCTGGCCATGAGCGCGGAAATCGCCACCAACCGGAAGGCCGGACGCGATTTCAACATCACGGAGAAATTCGAGGCCGGAGTTGAACTCAAAGGCACCGAGGTCAAGTCGATCCGGGCCGGGAAAGTCAACATATCCGACGCGTTCGCCCGCGTCGAAAACAACCAGGTTTTCCTTTACGGCTGCAACATCCAGCCGTGGCAGACTGCCGGCGACTGGTATAACCATCCCGAAAAACGCCCGCGCCGGCTGCTTCTCCACAAGCGGGAAATCCTCAAGCTCGCCAACGCCAGCGCCGTCAAAGGCTGCTCGCTTCCCCTGCTGCGGATGTATTGGAAGGACCGCCGCGTGAAGGTCGAAA
>Ga0208363_1000364_pt1 | contig 11787 bp, 14 predicted proteins | sample LakMenEpi03May11_FD_150666 | JGI IMG/M metagenome (GOLD analysis project Ga0208363, IMG submission 150666) | Freshwater microbial communities from Lake Mendota, WI - 03MAY2011 deep hole epilimnion (SPAdes) | ecosystem: Environmental > Aquatic > Freshwater > Lake > Epilimnion/Euphotic zone ...
CGCCTAGATTTACTTCGTGACTTCCGCAGGAAAATTGCGTGTTGGCGAGGCAATCATTGATCTTCTTGTTCGTGAGTACGAACTAGACACCGTTTTCGGTATTCCAGGCGTTCACAACATCGAGCTCTTTCGTGGCCTGCACCTATCTGGTGTACGAGTTGTTGCACCTCGGCACGAACAAGGTGCCGGATTTATGGCCGACGGTTGGTCAATCGCAACAGGCAAGCCGGGCGTGTGTGCGCTCATCTCTGGGCCTGGACTCACCAATGCGATCACACCAATTGCGCAGGCGTATCACGACTCACGACCAATGCTCGTTCTTGCAAGCACCACTCCAACCAACGCGCTTGGCAAGAAGTTCGGACCGTTGCACGATCTCGATGATCAATCGGCAGTGGTTCGTACCGTTACCGCATTTAGCGAAACCGTTATCGATCCAACACAATTGCCGCAGCTCATTGAGCGCGCTTGGAACGTGTTCACCTCCAGCCGTCCAAGGCCCGTGCACATCGCCATTCCAACCGATGTGTTGGAACAGTTCGTCGAACCGTTTACTCGCGTGACCATTGCGTCTACGCAGACACTGCCAAGTGAATCTGATATTCAGCGGGCTGCACAATTGCTTGCAGGTGCAAAACGCCCGATGATCATTGCTGGTGGAGGTGCAATCAAAGCAGGCGACGCACTCGTGCGTATCGCAACCGCAATTGACTCCCCCATCGTGCTTACGGGAAACGCAAAAGGTGTCGTTCCGTCAAGCCATCCTCTCTGCGCAGGTTCGTCGCTTGTTATCCCACGTATTCAAGACGAGATTGAACAATCAGACGTGGTGCTAGTGGCAGGTTCAGAACTCTCCGATGCCGACCTATACAACGGTGGGCGTGCACTGAATTTCTCAGGAAAAGTGATTCGCATAGACGTTGACGCAGAACAAATGCAGCGTCGCACATCACCTGAAATTTCTTTGCAAGGTGACTCACTCGTCACGCTTAATGCTCTCGATCAAGAACTGAACAGGCTCGGCGTTTCATCGGCTAACAGCGGAACCGCTCGTGCGACAAACCTACGCATGTCGGCGCGTGCAGGAGTACGACAAGACCTGTTGCCTTGGCTTGACGCTATGGAACAAGTCATTCCCGAAGGAACAACCGTTGCATTGGACTCCACGCAACTTGCCTATGCCGCACATACCGTTATGGCTTGCAACACACCACGCTCGTGGCTTGCACCGTTTGGTTTCGGAACTCTTGGTTGCGCACTGCCAATGGCAATTGGTGCAGCAATTGCAGATTCAACTAAGCCTGTTCTTGCAATTGCTGGCGACGGCGGTTGGCTCTTCACGGTTGCCGAAATGGCCGCAGCAATTGACGAAGGCGTCGACATCGTGGTCGTGCTGTGGGATAACCGTGGCTACGCACAAATTCGCGAATCGTTTGACGATGTTCATGCGCCACGAATGGGCGTTGATGTTTCGTCTCACGATCCAACTGCCATTGCGCGCGGGTTCGGATGGAACGCAGTAGATGTCACCACCGTGGAAGCGTTTTCAATTGTGCTTGCAGAAGCTTTCGAGCATCGCGGCGCACACTTCATTCGCATCAGCGTTTCCTAAGCCATGGCGTCAAAGAGGTCGATCGGAAAAAACTTTCGTTCGGTGTGGCTCTCGGTCATGGTGTCAAGTGCTGGTGATGGAATGTTCCTCACTGCGTTCCCACTGCTTGCAGCAATCCTCACACGCGATCCCGTTCTCATCGCGGGCGTGACCATTGCATCACGTTTGCCGTGGTTGATGTTTTCGCTGTTCACCGGAGCACTTGCTGACCGAATGGATCGCAGAAAGCTCATGATTGGCGCCGACCTCATTCGGCTAGTCATCGTTGGTTTGCTCGGAGTTGCAATTCTCACTGATGTAGTAAATATCTGGATGCTCTACTTCAGCGCATTTCTGCTTGGAAGTTGTGAAACGTTGCACGTGAATGCGGCGCAAGGTCTGATTCCCGCCATTGTTAAGCCAGAAGATCTGCTTGAAGCAAACGCTCGATTCGCCAGCGGACAGATCGTTGCCGCACAGTTCATTGGACCACCACTTGGTGTAGCCATGTTTAACGTTTCCATGTCGTTGCCGTTTCTTGCAGATGCAGCAACATTTGCTGGATCAGCCGCCCTTGTTTCACGCGTGCCCGACGAACATGCAGTCGAGCCGCCAACAACCAAGATCCTTCAAGACATCAAGGAAGGTATTCGCTACACCATTGAAACAGTGTCGTTGCGCAGGCTCACTGAAATTCTCATGGTGGTGAACTTTTTCTACTTCGCCGCCAACGCACTGCTTGTCTTGTACAACGAAGACTTACTCGGGGGAAACAAAATCACCTTCACCGCGTTATCGGTGGGTGCTGCTTCGGGAACGGTGATTAGTCGTTTCTTCCTCGACAAAATCACCACAAAGCTTGGGAAAACACGAACACTCCAGGTTTCGCTGTGGGCTTGGGCCATTGCCACCATTGGGTTGGCGGTTGCATGGGAACCAATTTTGGCAATCGTGATGCACCTCGTGTTAGGTCTTGGTTCGGGTTGGTGGATTGCTCTGAACACCACGCTTCGACAACAAATCACTCCAACGCGCATGCTCGGACGCATGAATGCCGTTTCTCGCACTGTGACATGGGGAATCGTTCCGTTCGGCGCACTGTTTGGCGGTGTTGCAGCACGAGTGTTTGGACTTCGCGGACCTTTCATCATTTCCGCAGTGGTGATGACCGGATACGCACTCTTTGCCAAACGTTTACTTAAACCTGTTGAACATGCCATCAGCGAGCTTGATATTCGTGCTTGACTGAGTTGATGCGCTTTTTCCCCTCACTCAACCAAACGCGCAAACGAATTCTTCTCTCCACTTGGGGACTATTTGCGGGACTCTCCTTATTGCTCGTGACGGCCGGTTTGTTCAGCACAATGCTGGGAATTCGTGCCGAGTTAAAACAGCTACCCACCATTGTCAGCGGTGGAATCACCACCGCGTACTACGCGGGCTTCCTCCTTGGTTCTTGGTACACGTTGCGAGCACTTGCACAGGTTGGTCACATTCGTGTGTATGCGGCACTTGCATCGCTACTCAGCGCTTCAGTTCTTGTGAGCGGCGTGTTCGACTCGCCAGTTATATGGATCATCATGCGTGTGAGCACAGGCTTTTGTTATGCCGGCTTATATGTCGTTGCTGAGTCTTGGCTGAATGGTCTTGCCACCAACACATTCCGTGGTCGATTACTCGCGGTGTACAACGTGGTGACCGTAGGCGCGTATGGCGCAGGCCAATTACTGGTATTCAACTTTGATGCGCGAAACCTCACAGGTTTTGCATTCGCAGCAATGATTGCATCGCTCGCGGTGATCCCCGTGGTGATGTCGGAACAAGCAGCAACACCAAGCATCGACAACCATGAACACATCACGTTGCGCGAACTTGCACGTATTGTCCCCACCGGATTTGGCACCATCTTGCTAGTTGGTCTTGCGCACGGTGGCATGCTCGGAATGGCCGTCATTTATGCCACGCGAGAAGGCTTAAGCATTGGACGCACCGGAGTACTCGTTGCGGTTATTCAATTAGGTGGCATGGCGCTGACGTGGCCTATTTCTTCTGCATCAGACGACATTGATCGACGCATCATCGGTTTGCTCATCACGCTCGGCGCGATTGTCATGAGCGTTGTCATGCTGTATCAGCCTGCAGAAAGCATCTGGACCATTGTGTTGTTGTTTGTTATCGGTGGGCTCAGCTTCCCGCTGTATGCGATAGCTAGCGCGTACACGAACGACTGGGTTTCTCCCGAACAGATGGGTGCTGCAGCATCGCAACTTGTCACTCTCTACGGATTCGGCGCAATGATCGGACCACTCCTGGCAGCACCGTTTCTCGACATTCTTGGCACCGACGGATTTGCGTGGTCAATCATCACATTCCATTCGGCGGTATTGATTTTCCTTGTCTACCGAATCCGTGCGTGGCATGCGCCAGTGACAACCAAACATTGGGACGACGTATCTTTCCACGGTCGTGCATTTTTTGTTCCTGCCACCATCGCGTCACTTGGCGTTACGACAAAAGCAAAACCAAAAAACGTTCAGCAATAACTACGCCTTGCGAGGCTTGCCAATCCTCACTGATACGCCAGGCGAAAACATCACGTGGGCCTCACCAGTTGGTGCAGGCAAACCTGCTGCTGTTACCAAATGATCATCAAGGCTGACAATGCTGGCTTCGCACAGTTGCCATTGTTCGTGATCGACAGGTGCATAGCGAAGCTTTCCACCGAATCCCTTTGAGTACAGCCCCCATCTAGCAGACAAAAAATGGGCCAGATCACTAGGCGATTCAATTCGTTCTCCAATTAGTAACTCGATACGTGAAGAAGACTTTGATGGCCAGCGTCGAGCAACAGAAGTAATCAGTTTTACTTCGACTTTTTTATGTGAAGCCTTCCCCCAGCAATAGGGAATGAAATATGTTGTGCGCGCAACGAATGCTGGAATCAGTCTGTTCACATCGAGAGAAAAGAACCACACGCCCGGCACGCCATTGCGCTTCACATACGTGCGCACGTTTACCTCGGGAAACGATCCAAAATAAGGAACTGGAGGAATAAACGGAAACGAAATGTTGCGCATAGAAAATGGAATCAAACCCACCCAGGCTTTGCCTTCAAATGTGTCCACTTCAATACCTTCAGGAAGCAAGGCCTGAACAACCGCAGGTTCATATGCCCAGTGGATATATGCAAGGTCACGCCATTGCTGCTTCATTACTGGATGCTGTACTGGTGCTGGGCAAACCACATGTGACACAAGGTGAACCTTACGCATGCTGGTAGTTGCGTGCACTGCTGTACGGTGAACTCATGGCCAGATACGTCACAACAATCAATAGTTCAAAATCTCCCGAGGAAGCATTTGCCTACATGGCAGACCTTCGCAACTTCGCCGACTGGGACAAGGGCGTGATCAAGGTTGAGCAGATCAATGGCTCAGGCGCAGGAATGGGCACCATCTTCGATGTCACGGTGAAAGGTTTCGCCGGCTCTACTTCCACTCTCCGCTACACGACCACTGAATATGACGCCCCACGAAACGTTCTTGTCAAGGGCGTAAATACCCTGTTTACTTCCGTTGATCGCGTGACCATTACGCCGACTGCAACTGGCTGCGATGTCATTTACGATGCAACGCTTACGGCAAATTGGATCATTGCACCAATGAACTTGTTGTTAGGGAAAGTCTTCAACAAGATTGGCGATACTGCTACACGCGGACTTCGCAAGGTGCTCGCTTGATTACGGGCAGCCAAGCCCATTCAAGTTCGCGCATTCTCGACATAGCCAGGCAACACCGTCTGAAGTTTTCCATTCAGTGGCGAACGGCGAACCACATGAAAAACACGATTGCTTCGTGTGCTCTTCACCGTCACTAGCCATCAGGTGTACACAACTTCTGCAGTAAGACTTGTTCCACCAGCGGCTCGCGGTGTTCGCTGCCACTTCCAATAAAAGTTTGTGTGCGCAATTACTTGCTCCGCGCTAAGCGGCGGCGTAGCCCACGAACAGTCGTCTGTGGTGTGAGCATCTGAAACCAACGTTGCGTTGTATCCACGGGCAAGAGCACCATGGAGCGTCGACCGAATGCAGGCATCAGTTTGTGCACCACACACCACTAAACGCTCAACTCCGCGTTCCTGAAGCAACTCGTCCAATTCCGTTCCTTCAAACGAGTCACCGAATTGCTTATGTACGACGGGCTCCCCTTCGCCCATCCGCAACTCGTCAACAAACGCCCAGCCTTCGCTGCCCTTTACGAGTTCGTCATCTGAATGCTGCACCCAAATGACAGGCACGCGTTCCTCGCGGGCCCGATCAACCAAGCCGACGATATTGGCAATTACTTCCCCACGCCTGCACGCGTTTGCCACTACATCGCGTTGCACATCAATCACAATCAAAGCTGAATTCATCATCTGTTCTTTCTCAATATGAAGCAAAACTCATTCCCCTCTGGGTCGAGCATCACTTGGAAGAAATTTGTTTGCTCTTCAACAATTTCTGCGACTTTTTGCGCTCCGAGAGCAACTGCGAGATTTGCAGCATCCTCTATGGATTCAACGTCGATATCCACATGAACACGGTTCTTCACTGCCTTAGGTTCCGGAACTTTTTGAAAACCCAAATATCCAAGACCGGGCACGCCAGAGAGGGCTACCCATTCCGCGGTTTCTGTTCGGGAGTCAACATCGCCTCCGAGGATTTGTTGCCAAAACTTGCTCAACATGCGTGGGTCACTGCAATCCATAACTGCTGCAAGAAACTTTCCAATCGCCACGATTACCTCTAATCCAAATACTCGGCGGAGTCTTTACGTGTAAGCAACACTGCTGATGGATTCGTTGCACGACGAGTGCGAATTCCGAATCGCTGCGCCAAATAGTTGGCAATGATTGCTGTTGCAATTCCTGCAACCCCAGCAGCTTGAGACTCCCACACGTCAGTTGCGGCATACACACCGCTCACCGCTAAAGCCAATAATGCATTTGGGGCACTGGTCAGCAGAATTTCAGGCACTTCGTCTTTAATGACGGACACCAGCACTCCTCCACCCACAGCCGAGACAACGCCAACAAACACTGCTGAAACTATTGGTAAGTCAGCACGTAATGCATACGCAGTTCCAGTTACTGCAAACAATCCAAGCGCCACTGAATTCAATAACGCAACCAGTTGACGAGCACCCGAAATACGTCGACCAAACAAGAGAACTAGACCTATTCCCACAAGCACAGTGACGAGATACCACGGGGTGCGCAAGCTTTCTACAGGAGTATTTCCCAGCAAGATGTCGCGAATAAATCCACCGCCTAATCCCATCAACACCGCAAATGTTGAAAGGCCGACGATGTCCCAGTGGTGTTCGTCATCAGACGACGCGCGTAATGCTCCAACTATTGCGTTCACCCCCACTGTCAACAATGCAAGCCACAGAGGAGTCTGTGTGGCGAGGTCGGGAAGAATTTCTTGCATACAAGAAGTATTGTCTAACCATGGCTTCTACAGATGGAGATCGCAGTAAGTTTTTCCCTGCAATCGAGAAGAAGCATGGCGAAAAGGTCGCGTTTTGGCTAAAGCGCCTGAAAGATCTTGAAACTGACAAGTACCCCGAACAGATTGCATATCTCAAAGAGAACTACGGATTCAGCCAGGCTCATGCAAATGCGTTGGTGATGTACTTCAGAGGCTCAACTACCTCGAAGAGGTTTGACGGCCCCGATAGCTACTTCAAAAAACTAGAACCAAAGACTGCAAAAACGATGAAGGCAATATTTGGCGCAGTCACAGCAAAACATAAGGGACTTGAACTTGTCATGGCCTGGAATCAGCCCATGCTCCGTTCGGGCAAGGAATATGTAATTGGGCTTTCAGTTTCCAAGAACCACATCACCATCAACCCATTCAGCGTTGATGCACTCGACAAGAATTTGAAGAAGCTCGAGCCCTACACAGTCAACAAATACACGTTTCAGGTGCCACTCGACTGGAAGGTTGATGCCACGCTGATTTCTTCGCTTGCAAAGGTTCGAATCTCTGAAATCAAGCCTCCGAAAGGTTGATATGCAATACATGATATAGATATCATGTAATTATGCCGAAAAAGCCAGTAACTGCAGAGACTTCCCAAAACTGGACCTTCCTCTCCAATCACGCCCACGTGTTGGTGTGTGTTGCAAAGAATCCAGATGTACGCCTGAGTGAAGTTGCTGAACTGGTCGGCGTACGAGAACGCACCGCGCACCGCATCGTTCACGAACTGATTGACGCCGGCTACATCTCCGTTACCAAAGTTGGGCGAAACAATGTCTATTCGGTTGACCTAGACAAACCGCTTCGCCACCCACTTGAAGCCGAACACAACATTCACGCAATTGTTACCCCCCTCCTCAAGAAAGCAAAACGCTCGTGATCTTCTCCAGCATCCTCGTCGACAATATTTTGACGGCACCAGTGATTGCTTTTGTCGTTGCGCTCATCGCCACACTCTTGCGATTTGATCTTCGGATCCCCGACGCGCTGTATCCAATCCTTTCTACATTTCTGCTTCTTGCAATTGGAATCAAAGGTGGAAAAGCACTTTCGGAATCTTCACCAGCAGAACTTTGGCAGCCGCTCTTGGCCGCAATCGCCATTGGCGTTATCACCCCACTCATTGCCTATGCGCTGTTCCGAAAAACCGCAAAACTCGACATCACAAATGCTGCCGCGCTCGCAGCCCATTACGGCTCGGTCTCTGCAGTGACGTTCACCGTGCTGATTTCGACGTTGGACTCCCATGGCATCAGCTATGAGGGATATGTTTCGGGGCTTCTTGCAGTTCTTGAAATTGTTGGCATAGTTGTAGCGCTATTTCTCGCCCACAAATTCTCTGCTGGAACCGATTGGAAATCTGGCTTGTCTGAAGTTGTTCGCGGCAAGAGCATTGCCTTCCTCGTTGCAGGTCTGCTCATCGGCGTCATTGTTGGGCCCGACCGTCTCGCACCAACCGATCCACTATTTGTTGGATTGTTCTCGGGCGCTTTGACATTGTTCCTTGTTGAACTTGGATCAATTGCCGCCAATCGTCTCCGCGATCTAGATGGTGCTGGCTTGCGCGTTGTTATCTTGGCAATTGTTGTTCCACTGATAAATGGATCCATCGGAGCCGTGCTCGGTTCAGCAGCCGGAATGTCTGTTGGTGGTGTTGCTGTAATGGCAACACTTGCTGCAAGCGCCTCCTACATTGCTGCACCGGCTGCAATCCGAATTGCACTCCCCGATGCAAACCCGGGCATTTATGTGACTGCATCACTTGGTATCACATTCCCGTTCAACTTGATTGTTGGTATTCCGCTGTACATCGAAATCGCCGAGTTGATTGCATAAGATTTCTTTATGTTTCCATTAGTTGACGATCTGCGATCTATCGAATTCGGCACTCCTGGAAAAAGCCGCGAAAACCTGGTCAACTTCATCATCAACGGCAACAAACGAGCCACTGCAGGATTGGCTGCCGATTACGAAAAAGAGGGCGAAGAAGTTGAATTTGTTGGTGAATGCCTCTCCATGGTCAATACCGACGGAAATCACGTTGCAACGCTGCAAGTCACCCGTGTGGATATCAGCCGCTTCGCCGATGTGCCTGATGAGTTTGCTCTTGCCGAAGCCGAAGGCGATCTAAACGCCGCGGACTTCCGTGCAAGCCACATGGAGTACTGGACAAAAGCTGGCGAAACCGTCACCGATGACACGATGATTAACCAGGTTTACTTTGCACTACTCACCCACCGTCTTCGTGGCCTAGAGGCCTCCGATGCAGAGTGGATTACACGGGCATGCCAAGACGAAGAAGTGCAACGCTGGACGAAAGTTCCTGACCCCTATACGCAACAGCACGCCGAGTCATTTATCGCCGACAACAATGGCGATCTTGCAGCATGGGCGATTATTGATTCTCGCTCTCAGGAACCAGTCGGTGTTTGCGGCATTCACCACATCACCAACGGTGTCGCAAGCGTTGGCTATTGGGTTGCCCCTTGGGGAAGAAAATCTGGCGCAGCGTCAACGGCTTTGCAGGTTCTTCGCACACACGCAAAACGTTTGGGCAATGCCCACACATTGCAGGCGACCATTGCGGAGACCAATACCGCATCGCGTCGCACCGCAGAACGAGCAGGTTTTCAATTGATTGGAAAATCAGATGAGACGTGCCCAAATGGTGACTCCCGAGAGCATGGCCTGACTTACCAATTAAGTATTTGAGGCAACATTGACTTCCTGGAAAAATCAAGCGGTGAACGCAACTAAGAATGCGTTTCGCAATCAGGAAAACTCAGAAAAAGCCGAAGGTGCATTTGCCTACATGAAAGGCATTGCCCCATTCATTGGAATCACTGCGCCAGATAGGCGTCTTCTCACCAAAGGTGCATGGAAAGACTTGCCTACACCGTCAAGCGATGAACTGGGGACCACAGCGCTCGCTCTCATGCAATGCCGAGAGCGTGAGTTTCACTATGCAGCATTTGACCTTGTTGACACATGGATCAAGTGCGCCGACGAATACTTTCTCGCTGAATATGTAGAGAAATTGCTCATCACCAAGCCATGGTGGGACACAGTCGATGGTTTGGTTTCTGCAGCAGTTAGCCCCCTGTGCTTTCGGTACGACGCAACGTCAATCATCGATGAATGGTCCGAGTCCAATAATCGCTGGCTCATTCGAGCAGCCATCGGGCATCAACGCAGCTGGAGAAAAAACACCGACATCGAACGTGTGTTTGAAATTTGCGATCGCCACTGGTCCAACGAGGAGTTCTTCATTGCAAAGGCCATTGGCTGGGCCCTACGGGATATCGCAAAACTTGACAGAAAATCAGTTCAACGCTTCCTGAAACAGCATCCTCAAAAAAACACCGTTGCAACCCGCGAAGCATTACGTGGGATCAACGCTTCAGTAAGTTGATGTTTGATCTCTACTTTGCTTGCTCGCAAAGAGCAAAAAATGGGATCAAAATACTTGAACCCTCAATCCCGATTGCAAACTGGGGGCGATGCCCATTTCTCCAATATCTGAATTAGTTTTCCATTGTTACCCCAAACAAGAGAAGAAAATCATGAAATGTCCAAGCTGCTCCACGACCCTCGTTATGGCAGATCGTCAAGGAATTGAGATTGATTACTGACCAGATTGCAGGGGTGTATGGCTAGACCGTGGTGAGTTGGACAAAATCATTGAGCGAGCAAGCAACGATGCTTCGCCTTCTATTGGCAACCCAGCCCCTCGCCCTATGCGTCGCGATGACAGTGACGAATATGAGCGCACCAGAGCAATGAAGTACCCAAAGAAAAAGAAGATGACCGGAGTTCTCGGCGACATCTTCGACTTCTAAAGTCAACGTCGTTTGGTTAATCTGACGAACATGTCACCGATCGCCCGTCCACTTGCAATAACAATCGACTGCCACGATCCTCGTTCCTTACTCTCGTTCTGGCAAAAACTTGTTGGTGGGAACCTCATGGCCGAATCACCCGATGATTACCTGATGCTTGAAAACGTTCCGACCATTGGAATGATGGGATTTCAGAAGGTTCCCGAAGCGAAACAAGTAAAGAATCGAGTGCATTTAGACCTGGACGTACCAGATATTGACGCAGCGATCGAATCAAGTATTCAAATTGGCGCAACTAGACATGGCGTCGTACATGAGGAACCTGCGAACTTCTTCCAAGTCATGAGTGACCCCGAAGGAAACGAGTTTTGTTTCATTCTGTTGAAGTAAGTCGTCTAAGTCTCTGACAACTCACTAGTTGACTGATTCAGCCGGCAACGCGGCGCGGACGCTTCACCAGTTCTCCGCCGCAGTTCGGACAGCGATTATCCATGTGACTTCCACAACTCACACAAAAGGTGCATTCAAAACTGCAGATAAGTGCGTCCCCTGCATCGGTCAATTCAACCGAGCACTTTTCACACACACCACGCATCTCTAACATTTGTTCATCCTTCCTTGGACCACATTGAATCAATAAAGCACTGGTCTTCATCGAAGAGCCAGCATTCACGAAGTTTCTCGTCTTGCACTCGATAGAGAAGTACACGCTTCACACGCCGCGCCGGGCTGCCGAGGTCTTCAACAACAATCAATGCGCCTAACGATTCGCCAACGAGAACATCTTCAACATTGATCAACTTGCGCGCAGTACGTGTTGAAGCCTG
>Ga0208363_1000373_pt1 | contig 11661 bp, 11 predicted proteins | sample LakMenEpi03May11_FD_150666 | JGI IMG/M metagenome (GOLD analysis project Ga0208363, IMG submission 150666) | Freshwater microbial communities from Lake Mendota, WI - 03MAY2011 deep hole epilimnion (SPAdes) | ecosystem: Environmental > Aquatic > Freshwater > Lake > Epilimnion/Euphotic zone ...
TACCCTAGCATCTTTTGAATATTTTAATTAATTAAAAAACCCCGAGTGTATTTTAATTTAAATGTTACTTTCAACTTAATATTTTTAATAGATTTTAGTTGTGACCGGTCCTCCAAGCAGTGATAATACTTAACAGATCTTTTCAGATATATTTTGCAACTTTATTTCGGGTAATAAAAGTGTCATATTTTTGTTAAAAATAGAATCGCTCTCTTGGCAATTTTCCTAAACTTAAACAATGGCAGTTAATCCAAGTTTCCTAGAAGAAATGGATGTTAAGTTTGGTGAAGGAATTTTTGGTGAATTTAGCGAATCAAACCAAAGTCAAGATATTCTGAAAGTCGCTGTTGACTCTATTGACAACGAAAGTGTTGGAGAAAATAAATTTCGTTCTGTGAAATATCCTTCAGTTGGCGGTATCAATCCTAAAGAACATCTATTTCAGCTGACTGATTATGATTTAAAATCTATCTTTCCACTTGTTCAGACAAGCAACAAGCCTACGTCAATCAACGCCAGAGATACTCTATTCTTGTTGTTAGTTAAAATAACGTGTTCTGAAGACATTTGCCAAAGATATTTTGTGGCACCACCCCCTGGCGTGTCAAAGAGAAACTGGGTGTGTGTTTTTGGTCACACCTGTAAATCTCTAAAAGCAAGCCTGGGCGGTGCAGATATCAAGGCTGCAATTGCTTACGCAGAAAGAGTTGGGCTAACCGTCATCTACAAAGAAGAGGAAGGGTTTGAACAATATTTTGTTGAAAATCTTTCACGAGTTCTTGGCCAAAAGGGTAGTAAAGCGAGCTACCTCAAGAAGTGCAAGGATCCTCAGTACATTCAGCCCATCAACTTCGTCTCTCTCTTTCCTCTTAATCGCGAGGAGGACAAAAAAGTGTTAAGAGAAGTTTTTAGTGACATCCCTAATATAGACAATCCTAACTCCTACTTTGCTTGTCCTCACCATTTCAACGTTTTCACTCGGACAGGGGCCTTCGGTTTGTCTCGGAAAATAGTCATGAGTTTGGATGAGTCGCGCCGAGGGGGGATTGAACTTGACAATTCGAACAGAAGCGGTGCTGGGTTTATCGCGGAAAACCTGATCCCGAAGCTCAGCAGCCAACATTACCCCCAGTTCGGGCCTCAGGGTCAAACTTTTGCCTTCAACGGAGCCTACATGCTGTAAGTTTTTATGTTGTTTCAAGTTTAAAACTACTCTGATGCAATAATTGATTAGTTAGGATGAGTTAACTTATCCTAAGAGCAAGTTTCTATGAAAGAAATTGCTTTAAATATTCTTTTTTGTTTTCTAGAGAGGGAGATTTTGATGAGCAGGCGATGCTGGCAGACTTATCGGTCGAACCTATGTAAGTTGTTTGGATATTTATGTTTTCCTATGTTTGTTTGAAAAATAAATCTCGTTTTTGTTAATCCATTCCAACAAGGGTATGGAAAAAATGTTTATCAGAATTTTTATATAGTTTTTATGTTTTTTCTTTTCTGCTTGCAGCCCAATGGCCACTCATAACATCGAAAAGGGAGCCAATGGAGGCGCAGGAGTCTCCTATGCGCCAACAACAGCCGCTCCTTTCATGAACACTATTCTGTAAGTTATTTCAAAAAACGTTTTCGTATGTTCTTATACGTTTTGAATTAATCAATTTAAGTTAACCAAACAAACGTTTGATTGGGTAATTTTCCCAATGGTGTCCAAAATCTGTTATACATAGTTATAAATATATTTTCTTTTGGATTTTATTTCTATATTTTCACTCTAGGCTACCTCAAACTTCACAGCTGGCTGCTCAAATCAACGCCAACATGGACCTGTCCAAGCCGGGGGTGGCGTCGGCTTCCTCAACCTCCTCAACGACTACAGCGACAAGTGACAATGAGTAAGTTTTTATTCGGATCCTAGTCTGAGTTGCAGGTTATAAAATTATTTTAGATCTTATTTAGCACCAGTTTTAATTTCTGATTCCTTTTTATTCTTTCTTTTGTTCACAAATTTATAAATATAACCTAACTTTCTTAATTCTAGCCCTTTGAGGATCGAAAAATCTTCCCAAAAAAGGACAGGGGACAGTGGGGGGATTCTCGAATCTCAACCCCAGAAAAAATCAAAGGGACCCCCAAGCCAAATAGGAGAAGAAAATTCTCCCCTTGAAGTCAGCTATACAGAATACACGAATATCAGTTCGCTTGTTAAAAAACAATATGATTCTGTTGTTGAATCTTTCCAAAAAGCTCAGTCTTTGTCTAACGAGAATTTAATGTTAAAGAAAGAAATTGATGAGAAAAATGCCATTATTGCTGAAAAAGACATTATTATTGCGAATCACTCCAATATTGTTGAAGAGAAGAATGCCGCCATTGAAAAGATCGAGGGGTTGAATGCCTTCCATGCGACTCTCAAAAAAGAGGAGGAGAATCTCAGAGGGGAGATATCTACTTTAAGAAAAGAGAGAGAAAACGACGCTGTTACCATGGCGTCTTACAGACAACAGCTAGAAAAGATCTTTCATCCTGCCCCAAGGTCTTAACTGAGTCTTTTTAATAAAAGGGCCGGTGATTTCTTTCAATCATTTTTATATTTTTGATTTGCTTTTTAGGGTAAACTGATTTCTAATAAATAAATTCTGAGAGCTTCCACCGGTCTTATTTATTAAAAATGTTTATTTCTAGTGATTCGTCTGAAAAAGTGGAAAACGTTCTCGAATCTGTCCTTGCTTCGCTTAGCGACAACACTATCCTAACAGGGTGTCAAATTGATAGTTATCTAGAAATCTTAAATCAGATTTCTCAAATGAGGAATGCTAAATCTTTTTTGTTTGTTAGCTATCTTTTCCTTGAGATTTTGGTTAGTAAAGGATTTGAGGCCGCGTTTGCTTATCTAAAAATAGATCCCTCTTTTCATGACTTTGTCATCTTTCCGTTCAACAACGAAGGAGTCTGGCAACTAATTGTTGTCAGTAAGTATGAGACAGAAAACATCTCGAGTCGGAAAATCATTTGCTATGACCATCTTGTTTCGACGCAGGCATACCCCATTATCAGTAAAATAATTTGTTTTTACAATTTCATTTCCAATCTGAACTCACTAGTGAATAACGAAGCCCCCAAGAAAATTCCATTTGTCATCATGAGATGCAAAAAAGTATGCTTTGGAAGCGAATTCTCTGACATTTTTATTTGCCAGATCTCAAAATCACTTGTTTTTGGTAAGGAGGAGATTCTTCACTACGTTTCTTTGCCTATTGAAAAGTTAAGAAAATCAATGATCACTGAGGTTAGGCTTGTGAAAAACAAGGGAATTGAATTTCTTTCTCGAAATTATTATGGAAATGAAATGTTGTAAATAAAATCTGAAATCTGACTTTTGTATTTTACTGGTGGGGTTGGCTTGGCCTCGCCTGGGTCTTTCACATTATTAATTATACCTTTTAGTGAACATTCTTTTATGGCTCAATAGATCTATATAAAAATCTGACTAATCTAAGTTTTAGTAGTTGTAATCCTAGTTTTAAATATAAGGTTTTTAAATGTTTAGAATGGCTTTTCAACTCATTGGTCGTTAAGCTTCTTATAAAATCATCTTTATTAGAGGTTATGCCACACAGTATCTTTTCTTTCTTCTTTCTTCGCACTTTTCAGAGTGTCTTTAAAGTTTTTCAGAAAAGTCTGTGTGCCGTTACCCTTGTGCGTAATCCTAACCCAAGGTTTTCCTAGCTATGGTAGGATAATCATATTTAAAGTAACGTTGAAAAATGTTTACTTATTATATTTTAGATGACTGTTATTTAAGCTTTTCCTACTTGTTTATTTCCTAAGTTAAAACAATGCTAATTCATATTTCGTTTTAATTACCAGGGATAACGTTTTGGTTTTTCTTTTATTGCTAGCTTGTTATTTGTCCATTTTATTGTGAGGAAAGCGACATCTGTGTACTGCTTTTAGTGTTTCAGAGTTTTACGACTAAAATGTTCATAAGCAAAATTAGATGCTAACTTCATTATTGCCATGATAAAACTTATCAGTTTTTATTTATGTTTTAAAGAGTAAAATCGTGAAAATTTTTCGTTAGTTTAGTGACCATTCCCATGGGTACCCCCCTCAGGGTTTTGAGCATTATTTAAAATAAGTAAACAGAAAGATTACTTATTTTTGAAGGAGGGGTCGGGCAGAAAAAAGAGAGATAAAAAGAGTTGAACGCAGGATTAACACCTTAATTATAATCCGTTTGTTGCCGAGTCAACATTCCAAAAATGGAGTTTAAAAGCGTTCTTATCATCTTAGTTTGTTTGTGCTATGCTAAGTCGCAACAAATGTCGCGGGCTAAAGTTGCATACATTTGCCGAGCGACGCAAAGGGCAAATGGCGTCGAGATTCACCAATGCAAAGACTGGTACGGAGGCAACTGGGCAAAATTCCGAGGAGGCGAACACCTAGGGATGGGCGGCAGCGAGAATTTCATCATAATATTCTGTACCGAAAGTGAGTACGATGGTCTCCATCGTATGAAGGACAAGCTATGGGAAGAGATAAAGAAAGAAAAGGAAACAAAAATACAGAGAGAGCGGGAACTAGAAGACAGAAGAAGAGAAGAAAAACGAAAACTTCTTGCTGAGACATTTAAAACATATGAATCGTACCCTGAGCCTGATTTCCATGCAGAGTAAAATGTTCGTGAAAAATAAATCAACCTTCTGAAATTTGAGTTTTTCTTTTGTAGTAACAGTTTAGATTTCAAGTCAAATGGGCAAAAATAAAAAGAAAAAAGTAGTTGTTAATAAAATACAAAATAATTTTGTAGATGTTCTAATATGGGGTTCCGATGAAGAGGAACTGAAATCAATAGTTCGTTGCTTGCAAAACATTCATAAAGACAATAAACTATATGCGTATCCAAGTTTCAAAACAGAGTGTTTCGGTTTTAAATCTATTCTAGAAGACAAGGCACTGGTAGAAATAACGAATAGTGTTGATTCCAACGACAAAAAACAAGTACATGTTATTCTTGCTGAAGAAATATTCCATGAGGAAAAACATCAGATAAAGAATAGATTACAGAAAATTTTCTATTTGGCTTCGCTGAGTTGTACTAAAAACGTTAAAATACTAATTGTTGGTCTTCCAGTTACAAGCAAATCAGGTTACAAAAAATCAGTGTGTGATCAATTCAATGAAGAGTCCAAACATATCACCGAGTACTGTGGTAGTGAAAACATACAATATATTAGTCAAGACTCATTAGTTTTACAGCCTGAAAACTATCACTGGAACCAACGCCTGTCACCAAAAGGTTGTAAATTATTTGCCGAAAAACTAAAATTTGAAATTCAGAAAGCTGTTTTTGACTTAGTTGTAATTGAAGAATTAGAAAAAACGAAGTGTCATGTGTCTCTGCCTGTTATCGATTCGAAATATCATAAGAAACACCTAAAAGAAAATCTCAATTTGAGGTTAGGGGGATGTTTTATGAGAGAATTTGATTTTGACGTTCGTTTCGAGCAGGAAAAAAATGACAAACAATAACCTACTCAACCTATTAGACGAGCTTTTATTTATAGCTCTCTTCAACCAAACTGACATTAATGGAGTTCTTCAAGCTTCCAAAACTCGTGCTGTTGTTTCAGAAGTTTTAAATGCTGCCAGAGATGAAGGAATCATTCGTTCGAAGCATATGATGAGAAAAGCTGCTGACTATTGTGTTCGTTTTACTATAGCCTATATGAAAGAACAAGTCATTCCAATGCAATTCTCAAACTAATTGAAACAATGTAGTCAGTATTTGAAAAAAATGTAGTTAAAAATAAATTTACTTCGTTCTAAAGCTGTATGTTTTATTATGATATTGTATGGTCGTTTGAGTTTATAATAAATCAACATAAAATTGAATTAGTATTATTAAGTTGAACTAGCTAGACGAAAAATTAAAAAAACTATACCCTATACGCCTAGAAATGAATGCTATGCCGAATTATTAATTCAGATATAAGAACGAGTAACAGGGCTACTCGGATGCTTTGTTCGTTATTAGCTAATAAACAAAAATATCTTATAAATGGATTTTGGTATCAAAAACTAGTGATCCAAAATTATCCCAATAAAATTGCAATAGCAAACATCTCCGCGTTAGTTAGTATTGAATCTAAAAATAAATTTCAAAAAAATATTTTCGACGCCCTCTAAGTTGAAAAATATTTGAGTTTGTTTGGAAATTCCATAGAAATACAGCGCGTCTCAGAAATGAAAAATTTATAGTGTGGGAAGTGACAAAAAGTCATAGTTTTTGAAACAGTAAACGGCAGCAGTCAAAATGCTTAACTTATAGTTTTGAAAGGAGGAGTTTACAATAGGATTTTACTTGTTAAGAATCCAAAAAATAAACGATTGGTTGATCAAATGTAAGGTTATTAATTTGATATAAATAGGCTAGGTTAGAATAAGAAACGTTCAGTCTCATACCAGTTTTATACCGACTATTTCCAATTTTTGAAATGAAAAACCTAGTTTTGTTTGTTTGTCTAATTGGTTTTGTCAATGCGTACTATGATGTTTCGGCATACGAGTATCAAGGTCAAGCGGGCTTACAGTCTACTGTTTACCATCCCCACATCTGTACACTTGAAAAAATCGAGTCCGATCCAGTTCTAGAAAAAGACGACCCCTATCCGTTTATTGGCTTCAAATACTGCAACACTGGGACTGAATTGTTAAATCAACAGTGGTATATCGTCAAACCAAACTGGTGGATTTCTGGCAGAGGAGGAAGAAAGCAAAAAGTTCAAATCAACATGACGCCGAAAATGAACATTCACCTTGAAAATGTCAAATATTTTAATCGAAAAAATGAAGAATTGACCCTAGTTGGTGCTAAAATGAAAAAAGATTTTGAGACCAAAGAGAAAATAATTAATAGGAAACTTGTACTAGAGTACTTTCATGAAGTGTTTTTGAAAGAATATAATGAACATAAGCAAAGAAAAATGGAAGAGATTGCTAATAGAGCGTTCCTAAGTGAAGGCAGGATAACCGAAGAAAGTTTAAGCGAAGGTCTAAATGAAGGTGTGCTGGATATATTCAGTGGTCTCCCAGCTTTAACTGATGATTAATTAAACATTGCTGTGTCATATCTTAAATGCATTTTGAAAAAAATAAAATATTTTTGAAAAAATTGTTTTGAATTTATAATACAAGAAAGCGTTATAGCCTTTTATTTTAAAAATTGATTGATTGGTAAAATTAAATTAACCCTATTGGTCAAATTTTGGATGTATAATTAATAATCAATATATTTGTAATATAGTTTCAATGACCATTCTAGAAACACTCTTTATAAAATAGTCTTGTCACAGCGAAGGCAACGAATTAAATATTTTATATTGAACGGGAGCAAACAAAAAGTAATTCAAAACCTATCATTATTTTGTCGAGAATCTCACTAGTTAAAAACTTGGTGAGATAATAATGTTTCTCAGTGTCAACTACATAACTACCTACTACTTAGAAATGTTTGTTTTGTAAATAATAACGCGGAAATGAGATAATAAGTAATATATTATATTCTGAGTCCAAATCATACAAAAAGCCGGAAGTTTTGGTTAGAAATATAATATTTTATCATCTGTTCAATCTAAGCTTATTTTTAAAGCTGACTACGTAAGAAATGTAAGTAGAAACAAAGTTAGTCTGACTCTAGCCCAGCTGCTCTCAAAGCCAGCAATGTAGATTCGTCATTTTCTCTCTGAATCTGGGTTCGAAGATCCGGCACTAACAACTGTTGTTGTTGTTGTTGTTCAAACTCCATCGGCGGCGCCGAAGGCTGGAAGTCGTTCCATTGCTCCATAGGGCCGAAAAATCCCTCCTCGACAACCGAGGCTTCGAAAGAACGACGATGTTCTCTTTGGTCTTCCTCGTCAAGGAGCTGTTGGTGTTGGGCACGTTGACGAAGCCAATGATGAAAGGACGGAGGTCTGTAAGCCCGCCTGGGGTGTACGCAGTTCCACCATCGTTCAGATTCTAGTGCTGCCTGGCTCTCAGGTGTTGGGGTCTGAGGCCTTACTGGGTTAAGGTGATAGTGACCATAACCCCCTCCGACCTGATAGCCCCAGTACTCGTTAGAATTCTGAGGTTGACCGTGATCGGCTGGTCCTGATAACGGAGTCGGAACCGAGGTTGAGGAAGTGGACCCTGTGTATGAGCTCCGTCGTAGGGAGGAGGAGGCCGGGCTGATTGGTCCGGCTCCGGCGTCGATGACGTAGTTGACTGAGGATCCATTTAATTCGTTATCAACGTGGTGCCTGAGAAGAGCCTGGAGGTCATCAACTCTAGGTGAACGATGAACAGGAAGAGTCTGCGATGTTGATTGGAACGAATCAGAGTTCTGAAAGTATTCTTGGCTTGACATTGTTTTACTTTTGACAGTTTTTTAATGACTGACTTTAAATCCGAATTTTTACTGACAATTTCACAACAGGACATTTCCTAGTGTTTATAAAAAACATGTGTCTCAAGTTTCAAGAATAAAACATGCAAACTGCATATGTTGATTTTCAAAATTTCCCTAGGACATAGAAAAAATGAGTAGGAAAGTCAGTTTACGTAATCAATTGTGAAATTGCAAAAAATGAAAATAAATGAAATCAGATATGATATTTTTACTTTTTGACGTACATTGATAAAGCTGGTCTGCGTTATTATCCATTCAGTCTTACAGTCAAGTCTTGGCTTTGCTAAGAGAAACATTTCAAAAAAATCTCAAGCCTGTGTTTTCTATTTGTGAGAAAAAGATGGAAAGTTTGACTGAAGAGAATGAAGATACTCGAAAAATTGTGGTTGAATTCCAGCACGCAGAAAGTATTAATCGTTTTAGATTGGTTGGCTCCAACATTTCTCTGCGAACCACCGAGTGTGATCACTGTTTTAAATGGGTTGTCGATCGAGACAGCTTTGAGGTTATCCATGGTCTCTACAGGATAGTGCTGATGCTGCCTCAAAAGCTCGGCACTGCCATCATCATCAATCTCCAAGACTACCAAGACCGAGAAGAGGATGGGACATACTTGGTCTGCCTTGTCATTGAGCTGCTAAAAACCTATCTTGACATGGTTAAAGAAGTCAACCCTCCTCGGTTCGGCTTCGATGTTTCTCGTTTTTGTCTTTCTGATCATTTCGACCACCTGGACCCGATGATTGAGCAAGATCTGGGCGACGTTATCGCATGCCTGTACTCCAGGCTGGAGGCTTTTGTGTCGCTGCTGAAGGACAGAAGCGACCAGATCTTTCCTATTGGCAAAAGCATCTGCAGGATGGCTGACAACATCAAGACCATGTGCCACGTCTACATCGAGTTCGTGCACCAGTTGTGGGTGAAAATCGGCCGGAGCGGCGTCCTAGATCTCGAGGAAGTTCAACTCTACAGGGCCCGAGCCATCAATCAAATTGTTAGTTCATTTGAGTGTCTATCAAAAGAGTTTTCAACCAATGTGCTTGAGTGAGAAATGATCAGTTAAAGGGAAGAACAGAAACAACAAAAATAGTCATAGTCATTTCTAGTTTTAATAGATGAAATTTTTAAATTTATAGCTATTTTAATGTTGGTTTTTATTTTCAGTGTTTTGGAATAAATTTTCATCCTGAGTAATATTTTCGTGTTCATTGCCGCCAGTGGGCGGTGCTTAAAAGATTCTCACCTTAAAGCGTACCTCGCCTAGCTTGTTTAGAAGAGACAAAACTTATTGAAAATATTTTGCGCAGCTCACTTGCCTTAGCAGATAAATTCACTGCATATATAAGAGAAAAACATTATGGTTTTCTTAGTTGAACCAGAAATCAAAAAACTGCAAATCCAACATATTTCTTTGAGAAGTAAGTCCTTCTTGTGCTATTCGGTATTTGAATCATTTTATTCGGATTTTTAAGTTTTAAACTCTTACAGAGCTGCGCTATCAAAATTAGATTTTTGAATCGGGGTAACATTTAAATTTGACTAAGGGGGTCCCATACCATAGATTTTATTTCTACAAAAATTGTTTCGATATAGTTTAGTTTTAGGTTTAATTTAAGAAATTCAGGATTTTCAAATTATTTTGTGAAACTTCTTCTACATGTTATTCCTTCATTATATAAAAGCGCTCGCATTATTTTATTCATGGTAGAAAGCCTATTCCCATAGTCCTAAAACGATATATTTTAGTTGTGAAAATATTTATTTTATTTTTAGCTCCTTACTCTGTATATCAAGAAACGTTTTTGCGCAAACGGAGGGGATATGACATCGCCAAACAGAAAAACTTGTTTTATTTGAAAATATTCTGTAAAAAGTTACTTTTGTAAACAATCAGACTTTAATGAGATGGGAGACGACTAAAAAATGTCACTCATGCTATATATTTCAAATATCATATTAATTCTTTTTGTTGTTGGCTATATTTCATATCACATTGTTTTGTTTGTGTTCGGATTATTTTTGTATGCAGAATTCTTGGTTAGGGAAAGACACTAACTATTTAACAATACACGTCATGGGTAGAGCTAGAAGAGTTTTTAAATTAGCTATTGAAAGACAAAATTGCAAATGTCCTTTAACGATTCCTATAAGTTCTCAAAGTCATGGCCGAAGCCGAGTTCCAATTGACGTCTATGTTTGGAGCATTCTTGATAAGGACATTATGTCGTTGTTTCATAAAAGATTTATACAAAGTCTGGAGAAGTACTCACTCTGTGCTTCAGTAACTCATTTTAATTTTGAGGAGGATTCTCTCCCTTCGCTGTACACCAAAATTAGGTCTATTTCTGCCAAAACTTCATTCAGCCAAAGTCGTAGGCACATACACATTGTGTGGCCTGGTTTTAGGGATATTAGTTCGGAAGTTACTACCATCTTAAGATGTGACATCGATCGAGTCAGAACTTTGTTTGAAAGTACAGGTCATAGATTAATCATTGTATGTCCTTGCTCAAGCACAAACATCAAAGTTAGTCAAAGAGAAGTGTTACTTTTTAAAGCTGAAATTGAGAAAAAGTTCATCTATCATAACACTGAAATCATTCGTTTCGATGTTCTAGACCTCCCAGAACATAATTGTTCAAATATTTTTGGTGAACGTTCTCTTAAATCATTTTATTTTGATGAAAATGGTGTTTTAAGTACCAATGGTTGGCGGATGGCATGTACCCAATTACTCGCGACTGTAAAAGAAAAAATCATTTTAATGTGTTCTACTTTGAATGTTTCGCATTATTAAAAATTTCAAAACTAAACTGTCTTGTTTAATCTTTAAGTCAAAAAATAATGAGAAATGGCCGTTCCCAAAACAAGTCTTGGTACTTTGGCCGTCTAAAAAGTAGTTGTTTGTTTATTTATGTTATTCCGTTTTAAAGTTTCAATTTCCTAAAACGTGTCAAAACTGATGCTAAGCGTTATTTTGCTTTTTCTGTTGTAATTCCCTAAAAAGTTATAATTTTCTCTTTCAGTATTTTGGAATGTTATGGGAAAATACAGGGGCGGAATAATATAAATAAATACTTAATTCGATTCTTGCTTATCTATCTTAAGAGATGAAATGTTATTTTTATGGCTTTAACTCTTTACCCCGACATCTAGCGGGTCATATTAAAGTTTTTCCATGACTTTTTGTTAAGCTAATTTATGATGTTTTC
>Ga0208363_1000374_pt1 | contig 11653 bp, 6 predicted proteins | sample LakMenEpi03May11_FD_150666 | JGI IMG/M metagenome (GOLD analysis project Ga0208363, IMG submission 150666) | Freshwater microbial communities from Lake Mendota, WI - 03MAY2011 deep hole epilimnion (SPAdes) | ecosystem: Environmental > Aquatic > Freshwater > Lake > Epilimnion/Euphotic zone ...
CCGGTCAGCTTCGTCAATTGGCTGCCGAACTCGCCGGCCTTGCGTTTCAGCGCATCCGCATCGGGCGCGCCCTCCGCCTGTGCCTGCAGTTGGCGGATGCCGGTCGCAATCGCGGCGCTTTCAGGCAGCACTTCATACACGAACTCCGCCAGTTCGCGGACATAGCTGTATCGCGGGGTGATCCCGTCGATTTTCGCGCGCATTTCCCGCAGCGATTCCAAGATGGCCGACTGGGCGTCGAGGGCCTCATCGATGTCGCCCTTCACCAGGCCGGCCGCGGCGGCGTCCATGTCCTCCTTGGCGAACAACATCACGGTGCCGGTCTCGAGCCTGTGGGACAGCGTGCCGAGCGAATCGAGCATGGCGTTCACGGCATGGACCAGGTTCTTCTGGGGGATCACGAGCGCCGTCCGCCCTGCCGGCTCGGCCTTGGACTTTTCGGTCGCCGCCGACAGAATGGCCTGCTCGGATTCGATCTCGGCCACGAGCGGGCTCGGGGCCAGGGCGTTTGCAGCCGTCCCCATCACGCTTGCAATGGCCGTCCGCGCTTCCGTGAGTCCCGCCATCACGACACCCGCCTCTTTGAGCGCGGCAAGTGCCTGCTTCAGTAATTCGATCGCCTCGGCGGGTTTGTTGTCTTTGAGCAAGGGGGTGGACTTGTGCAAGGCGCGCGCCGCCCGGCCGACACAATCGACGAGCGGCAGGGTGTCGCCGCGGGTTGTTGTCCCGGTTGCGTGATCCGGCACGATGTTCCGCAGGCATAACTCCACATCGGTGGCAATCGCCTGGTTTCGCTCGGCAAGAAACCCGGCGTTGACCTTGTCAGCCGCAGCATCCTCGGTCTGCTCGAGCAAGGCGAGCAGGCGTTCATTCAGCGCGAGAATCTGCGATGCCTGTTTCGTGGCCATGCTGGCCGCGGCGGTCATCCGCGATTGTTCCGTCATGGATTCCATCCTTCGGCCGGTGAGCCCGGACAGCTCCGCGAATGCCGTTTCCGCTTGTTGCTGGCTGGTGGCCGCAGCCTCACGGTCTCCCGCCTTGATCCCGGCGAGGGCCGTCTTCACACCGCTATCGGTCTTGGCAAGCAAGTCATCGACCGGTGCTGCGGCGGGAAACACGGCATCGAACAAGCCGGGGCGTTTCGCGGGTATCTCCGGCATCAAGAGCAGTTGGATCTGCTGATGGAGGGCGGTCTGGGATGCGGCGATCACCGCCTGGTTGCCGCTGAATTGCTCCTTGGTCAGGGCGGAGTTTTCCTCGCGCAGTTTCTTCTGCCCGGCGGCCTGGGCGGCCAGGAGGTCGCGGGCCTTGCTCAGCGCCTCGTATTCCGCGCCGAGCCGCAGCCGGAACTCCGCGCGGAGCAGGGCTGCGGTGACCTCGGCATGGAGGCGGCCGGCCTGTTCGCCTTCGGCCTTGGAAATGAGGGCGGCGGCTTCATTCATTTTCTCGACAGTCCCCGAACGAAGCAACTGGTTGACCATGCGTGAGAGATTGAAGGCGACCAGGGCGTCGGTGCTGGTGCTCTCCTTGTTGCGCGGTGTGGCAGCCAGCAGGCGGGCCGTTTCCGCCGCAAGCTTGGTCTGCGCCTTGGCCAGGTCCCCATTGCCGGCGGCGTCCGCTCCCCCGCCCGTAACGGTGCGCTGGCGCAAGCCGGCCTGCGTCTGGGCGGTGGCGTGCAGTTCGCGCGCCATGACGTCCGCGCCTTCCGCGAAACCGAGTTGCAGGACCACCAGACCGAGTTCGCGTGCCGAACTGTTGACCATGTCGACCGCAGCCACCGGATTCTTGGTCTGCCCTTTCCCGTCCGTGACCTCGGCCAGTTCGCGCAGCAGGGAAGCGGCACGGCCGACGTGCTCGTCCGCAATCGCCTGCAAATCGTTGCCCAGCTTGACCAGTTCCGCGCTGTGGGCCTCGTCCGCGACATTGTTGGCCACCATGTCTTCGGCCAGCGTGTTGATGCCCTTGCGCACCGCGCCCAGGCGCTCGCGGATCAAGTCCTGCCGCACCGCTTCCAACTGGCAGGTCTGGAGGAAGATATCCGCCGCGGGGTTGAGTTTGCGGATGAGGTCATGAACCCCACGCTCCTCGCGGTAGATTCCCTTGACCTGGGCCATGAGCCGGCGCTTCTCCTTTTCGATCTGCGCCAGATAATCCTCCTTGGACATGAACTGCACGCGGCGTCCCTCGGATCGCACGCGGTGGGGACCTTGCGGCCCCGGATAGCGGTCGGCCAGCTCGATCGCCAGTGACAGAGTGTCGCCCACTGCCAGGTCCGGCAGGGCATCGCGGTAGCTCCAATCGACCCGCACCTCGCTGCCGTCGCTCAGTTTCGGAGCGGGGATGGGCACTTTCACCTCACCGGTTTTGTTGACGCGGTAAGCGATCACGGCCTCGCCGATCCCGTGATCGTCCTTGCTGCGGTAGGCGAGGTCGATCTTGCGCCCGAGGGTCGCATACAGGTTGCGGTCGGGTGAGGTGAGATCGACGCCCGGCACCTGGTCGGGGGCCACTTGCAGGTAGTGGCTCGGGCTGGAAAACGCGAACTGGTGATCCTTGTCCACCCAGCCGAAGCTGTAGGAGCGGGATCCGGCGGCGACCCGCTCCATCGTCACCGAGCGGCCATCCGGGCTGATCTGCATCGGCTGCACCTCATCCCCGGCAGGGCGGAACTCCGCGCTGCTCACGGCGCGGTCGAGGGCGAGCTTCCACTGGATGCGGGTGCCCTCGGGAACGGTCATCGTCAGCGCATCGACGGTCGCCGCCGGGCGTTGCGTGTATTCCGGAAACACCAGGCTGACTTCCGCCCGTTCGATGCGGGGTGCGGAAATCACGCGGACCGAATGCCAGGGACTTTTGGCATCGCCGGCGGAGATGCGGTATTCGAAACTGCGGAACACCGCTTCGACCGAATACTCGCAGGTCCGGTTGGTGACGGGGAGGTTGCGTTCCCGCGGTTCGCCCTTGCCGGTGCGCAGGATGAGCGTGGCCTTGTCGGGGATCTCGCCCGACACGGTGGCGAGGAGGCGGAGGCTTTCGCCTTCCTTGACGACCCGGTCGCCACCCTCGATCGCGAGCCCGGTTTTGGTCGGGTATTCGAACGCGAGCCACGGGGTGAAGATGCGGCCGAATCCCGCCGCAAGGAACGGGCCGTTGACGATCGCGAAGACCGCGAGCGCCAGCACCGGGACCAGGGCGAGCATGCCCGGCCTGCGCAGCCCGCTGTAGGAAACGGTTTTCTCCGGGCGCAGCGGTTCGGCCGCGTCCTCGGCTATGCGGCACGTCTTTTCACGCATCGCTTCGGAGCCACCGGCGGCCGAGCCGGGTTTTGCGAGCTGGACGGCTGTCACCAGCAGGCTCTCCAGTCCGCCGTGGTGCTTTTCGACCTGCAGTGCGGCGCGCGAGGCGTCGAACGCGCGGAGTTGGCCCCAGCCGGCGCGCCAAGCCCTGTGAAGCGCAACGCCGAGCAGCGCCCCAAGGAGCAGGACGCGCCCTGCAACCGGCAGGTCCAGCAACCAATCGGCCGCCATGCCAACCAGGAACAGCCCCAGCCCCCAGCGGCAGAAGGCCAGCAGGCCACCCGTCTGGTGCAGCACCTGTTGACGACGCCACACCGCCTTGAGGCGTGCCGCGAGAACTTTGTTTATCGTGGAATTGGTCATGGCAGGTCGTATTTTCTTCTCAGGATCCATTCAAAACCCACCAAGCCGGCCAGCAGCCAGATGATCAGGCCCAGGTCCCACAGCGGGTGTTGGGTGCGGATCGTGACGGCATGCGGCTCGAGATTGAGCAGGGAGGGTAGTTTCTGAAGTTCGAGGGTGCTGAGGCAGGCCCCGCCGGACAAGTCCGCGATCCGCCGCAGGTGATCGAGTTGCATGTCGGTGTTGGCCAGTTCCGGCTTGATGTCGGTCACTTGGAATTCAGTGGCGTTGGAGAGCGTCCGGTCGTTCGCGCTGGCCGCCACAAGGTAGCCACCCGCGCGGGATGGCGAGAAGTAGCCCTCGTAAAGCCCGGGAGTGGAAACATCGGGCCGCAAGGTGACCCGCTGCGTCGTGGACGCCGAACCATCGTCACCCAGCGCGCTGACCTCGACCTCGAAACCGGGCTGGCTGAGTGGTTCGAAGTTATCGTCGAGCAGGTTTGCGTAAAGCATCACCTGACCGCCGACCGGGTAGGTCGCCCGGTCCGTCTCAATGCGGATCCTCTTGTGCTCGCCCATCAGGCGCGACAGGGTGAGGAACTGGATGCATTGGGACCAGACACGCCAGTGGTATTTGTCGCCGGTCTTGAAGCGCAGCAGCCAGAGGCGGTCGCTGGCCATCATCATGCACTTGCCTGCCCCGTAGCGCTGCCAAGCCACCAGCGGGTAGCGTTCGGTGCGGGCCTGGGAGTCGGAAAGCTCGGCCAGCACGGTGGCCCCGGGGCGCGGGGCGAGCAGCGGCGGGAGGCGGTCGAGCGGCGCGACGCGGCTCCATAACAAATCGTTCTGCTCCCGGTCGTTCTCCAGCGTCATGACCAGACTGCTGCGACCCTCGGGCGTGAGCACCGGATAGACACTGTCATTGACGTCCTCCCAAGTGCCAGCCGGATCGAAAGCAACCGGCAGCATCCGTTCCAGCGGCGTGCCGCCATAGCTCACCGGCGCGTGCCGCGCCCCGCAGAGCATCAGCAGCGAGCCGCCGCGCTCCCGCACCAGTTCCTCAAGCCGCTGGAAAGACTCCCGCGAGAAAAAGGCCGGATCGACATCCCCAAGGATCACGAGGTCGTAGGCAAAGGCCTCTTCGGGATCCTCCGGAAACTTCGCGATGTATTCGGACGAGTTCTGTGCCAATTCGGGCTGGGCGCGCGTGGCGATGAAGGTGGCGTTGATCCGCGGGTCACGCTTCAGCATGGCGCTCAGGTAGCGATACTCCCAGCGGGCGCTGCCCTCGATGCACAGCACGTTGATTTTCTCGTTCACCACCCGGACGCTGCGCTTCACCCGGTTGTTCGCCGCCGTGGACTCGTCGGCAAACGGCTCGATCGCGACCTCGATGCGAACCGCTCCCTTCTCGGCGACATCGACGTTGAAGAACACCTCCTCGAATTGCAGGCCGCCTTCGAGCGTGACCCTCTTGCGGGCCACCCCGCGACCATCGAGAAGCACCGTCAGGTCCGTCACGCGCTTTTCATAGCCCTTCGACTGGATTTGGACGCGGACCGGCACCTTGTCGCCGGTGAAGGCGACTTCCTGCATGATGACGTTGCGGATCGAGACGTCATCGGGATCGGCAATGCCAACCGGCACGGTATAGACCGGAATCCCGCGGACACCCAGGTCGTGCGCCACTTCCTCGACGCGGCGCGAGGAGGTATCCAACCCGTCGGTGAGCATCACGATGCCCGCAAGGGGTGCGCCGCGCTCGGTTCTCGCCACCGTTTCGAGCGCGGACGTGATGGAGGTTTCCTGCGCGTCGGCCTTCAACGCCGTGAGCGACGCCGCGCCGCCGTGTTTGCCGTCACCGAGCTGGCGCAGGTTCGCGCCAAAGGCATGGTAGCTGATATCGAGATCCCCGCCGAGCGACTGGAGCATGGGCTTCGCCGAATTGGACAGCAGGTTCGTCGCCAGGTCCAGACGGGAGGCGCCGGCAACGGCCCCGCGCTGCTTGTCGCTCAACGCCATGGCAGTCCGGTTGGCTTCCTCGGGAGTGGAGGAAAGAGGCAGGATGCCCAGTGCGGCGGCCGCATCGCCCAGATCCTCGGACCGCTTGCGCTGGTCCTTGACCGACATGCTTTCCGACACGTCGATGAGAACCGGCAGACGGCGCTTCTCGGTGTGGGTTTGCGTGACGGTCGCGGTCGGTTCGAACAGCAAGGCCACGATCAAGCCCAATACCACCAAGCGGGTGGCAGCGAGCGCGAAGCGCACCCATGTCGGCAAGCCCTGTCGTCGCCAGTAGAGGAAGATCGTCAGGAGTATGACGGCGGCGAAAGCCGCGATCATGATCCCGTTAGATGCCGGGCGCGCCCAGAAGAGTTCCTCGATTTTTCCGCCTTGAAATAGCCAGTTCATTGAATGATTTTAAAGATGTTAGCACCCTCGATTTCCAACCTATGCCTCGTGTTCCCCGCCTCTTGACGCCCGCATGCGTTTCGCCAGCAGACTCTCAATCAACAGCAGCCCGAGACCCGCAGCCAGGAACAGCATCCAGAATGAGAGTCCCGCGCGCGCCTGGCCCACGGCGGCCAGCAGGTCATCGTCCGTCTGGGCGATCGTGATTCCCGAATCGGTGAAACTGCCTGCGACCTCGGCCGGTGAAAGACAGGCGACGTCGGACTCCGCGGTGTCGACATTGACCGCGACGGGCAGTCCCGGAGCCTGCAGGCTGACCCGCGCGAGATAGAAGCCATCCTTGCGGGCGTGATCGATGAGCGCCACATACTCGTTGCGGAGCTTGCGGACCGGGACGGTGATGGTTTCGCCATCCGGGGTGTCGAAAACGGCCTCGCTCGCGTCCGGTTGATCGGCGTAGGACAACGACAGGGAATCACCGACCAGCCGCGGTTTCTCGAACTCGCGGGCGGTGAGATAGGTCACCATCTGCTGGAGAACCATCGGGAAGACCGGGGTGACCGCCATGTTGTTCCACGCGCCGTCCGCGGAGGTGGTGAACATGAACACCTGGCCGCGACCGAGCGAGTGCTCGAGGAGCAGCGGCACCGCTGTGCCGGCCAGGGACAACACGGTGGTTCCGATCGCGGCGGGCTTGACCTGGAGCACCTTGCGGAAGCGCGTTTCACTGAGCAAATCCTCCGGCAGGGAAAGCAGCGGCCGGCAGATGGAATGATCCGGCATCGCCGGATCCAGCGGTTTGCCCACGCCCAGCGCGTCGCTGGTGCTGACGGCCTGTTCGATCACGGCCGGAAGCAGCGGGATGCTGCCGAGAGCCGAGCGCTTGTTCCATGCGGCGGCATCCACGTTGTCGCCGGCAAACCAGACCAAGCCATGACCCGCGCGAACATAGTCCTCGAAGACCCGGGCCTGCTCGGGGGTGATGTCGGGGACATCATCGAGGATGACGACGTCGAATTTCGACAAATCCCGGGTCGGCAGGTCGGTCCACGGCACCGATTGCACGTCAAAGTTCTTCTCAGCCGCACCATCGCCGCGCGCCTGGAGCGCCGCCGCAATGAGCGCGCCGGATCCGCCCGACGAGCCATGGACATTCAGCACCGCCACCTCATCCCGGATGTAGGCGACCGTCCGGCGGACGTTGTCGGCCAACAGCGGATCCGGATCCAGTTCGGCGCTGATCCGGATCGGGCCGGAGTTATGAAATTGCACGAACAACGAGACCGTCTCGGATGCCCCCGGGGCAATGGCGGGAATCGTCTTGGTATCGACGGTGACGTTGTCCGCCATGCCCTTGACCCGCACGTTTGACACCGGATTCGGCCCGTAGTTGCGCACGGTGGCGCGATAGCGAGCGATGGTATCCTTGCGCAGCACGCCGGAAACAAGTTCCAGATCCGTGATCGCCAGGTTGTCGCTGCCGCCGCGCACCGGCACGATGATCGTGACGGCCGCCCGGGTGAGATCGTTGAAGGCGGTGCTCAACCACGCCGGTTTTTCTTTCCAATCCCGTGCCTGCATGTCGGTCACGATGTGGATCTCCTTCTGCGGGGCATCCATCCCGTCCGCCAGCGAATTCAACAACTGCGGCACGCTGGCAAGATTGAGCGGTTCCGGCGACGGTTCCAGGTTTTGCAGCATTTCCGCGAAACGCGCGGCATCGAAGGCGATGTTGCGCGCCACCACGCGGTGTTCGGAGGCGAGGAGAACCAGGCTGACCGGGTCTCCGGGGCGAATGTCCTCCATGATCGTGCGGACCTTCTCAAGCGCCTGCTCGAAGCGCGATGAGCTGCCGTCGCTGTGCCCCATGCTGAATGAGGCATCAAGCGCGATGACCACCCCCGCGCGGCGTTCGCCCAAGCCGGACGGAAGGTTCGCCGCGTCCTTCATGAACGGCTTGGCGAATGCCAGGACCAGGAGTATGACCGCGAGGCAGCGGAGACACATCAGCAGGATGTCCCGCAGCCGCAGTTGCCGCGAACGGACCCGCACGCTGCGGTTGAGGAAGCGCATCGCCGCCCAGTCGGTGCGCTGGACCTGATAGCGGCTGAGCAAGTGGGCCAGGATCGGAAGCCCGATGCCAAGGCCGGCGACCAGAATCAATGGATGGAGGAAATTCATGAGCGTGCGGAGGCCGATGCCCCGTTGAGAGTGGTCTGGCGTTGGAAGAAGAATTCGTTCAGGACGGCGTCGAGCGGGCGGGAGGTGTCAACCAGCGCGTAGTCGCTTTGGTTGGCGATGCAGCCTGCGCGCAGCGCCTCCTGGTGTTCGCGGAAGCGCGCCAGGTAATCCTCGCGGATCCGCTCCGGCTGGGTGATCAGCGGTTCCTCCTGCTCGAGGCCGTCGAATTGCCAGATGCCCTTGAAGGGGAACTCGATCTCATGATGATCGAGCGTGTGCAGGACGACCACGTTGTGCCCGTCGTAGCGCAGGTGGTCGAGACCGGCCAGGATGTCGTCCACATCCACGAGGAAGTCCGAGATCACCACCACGAAGGAGCGGCGCTTCATCATGAACGCGATGTCGTGCAACTGCTTCGCGAGGGTCGTGCGGGGCACCGACTTCGTTTCGCGCAGCAGTCGGTCGAGCTGCAGGATGATCCCCATCGTCGAGCGCGGCGGCAGGTAGGCGCGCACCTCGCTGTCGAAGATCGACAGCCCGACCGAATCGCGCTGCTTGAGCACGATGTAGGCCAGGCTGGCCGCGAGAAACTTGGCATACTCCAGCTTGCTGACCTTGCCCGAGGCGTAGTTCATCGACGCGCTGGCGTCGACGAGCAGATGACAGTCGTAGTTGGTCTCCGCCTCGTAGAGCTTGGTGTAATAGCGCTCGGTGCGGCCGAAAACACGCCAGTCGATGTTGCGGATGGAGTCGCCCGGAACATATTGCCGGTGATGGGCGAATTCCGTGCTGAAGCCCTTGAGCGGACTGCGGTGGCTGCCCACCCGCAAGCCCTCGACGACTTCGCGCGCGATCAACTCGAGATCCCCGATCTTTTGGAGAGTCTCGGGGTCGAGGTAGGAGATTTGTGGCAAGTGATCCATGGTAGAGGTCGGGAGTCAGGAGTCAGGAGTCGAATAAGAAGAGATTTTCGAATGACGATTGTTGATTTTGGATTTTGGATTTTGGATCGGGAAGAAGAGGCGCTTCGGCAGTTCAAAAATCAGCAATCGAGAATCATCAATCGTCAATCATGGCGGGATCAGGAGTCAGGAGAACGACGTTCCCCGAAACCCCGAAACACCGTCTCATCCGGCCTTCTTCCGCAGCAGCTTCTCGTCCGAGGGGATCGTTTCGAGCAGCTTCGCGATCAGGGTGTCGGAAGTCATGCCTTCGGAGCGCGCCGCGAAGTTCGGGATGATGCGATGGCGCAGGATCGGCAGGGCGAGGGCCTGGATGTCTTCCACGGCAACATGGCAGCGACCACGCAGGGCCGCCCGAGCCTTGCCGGCGAGGATCAGGTTGAGCGAGGCGCGCGGACCCGCGCCCCACGACATGAGCTTCTTGACGAACTCGGGGGCGTCCGGCTCATCCGGACGTGTCGCCCGCACCAACCGCGCGGCATATTCGAAAATATGATCCGCCACCGGAATCCGGCGCACGACATGCTGGAACTCGAGGATTGCCGGACCATCGACGACCTTGTTCACGATCGGCGTCACGTCGCTGGTCACGCTTCTCATGATGTCGAGTTCCTCCTGATGGCTCGGGTATTTCACCATGATGTTGAAAAGAAAGCGGTCGAGCTGCGCCTCGGGCAGCGGGTAGGTGCCCTCCTGCTCGATCGGGTTCTGGGTTGCCAGCACGAAGAATGGAGCGTCGAGCTTGTATTCCTCGCCGCCAGACGACACCCGTTTTTCCTGCATCGCCTCGAGCAGCGCGGCCTGCGTCTTCGGCGGCGTCCGGTTGATCTCGTCGGCCAGCAACAGGTTGGTGAAAACCGGCCCCTTCTGGAATTTGAAGCTGCGCTGGTGCGTCTCGGGGTCCTCCTGCAGCAGCTCGGTGCCCGTGATGTCCGAGGGCATCAGGTCCGGCGTGAACTGGATCCGCTTGAAACCCAGCGACATGGTCTCGGCCAGCGAACTGACCAGCAGGGTCTTGGCGAGCCCGGGCACGCCCACCAGCAAGCAGTGACCGCGGGCGAAGATGGCAATCATCATTTCGTCGATGACATCGTCCATGCCGACGATGGTCTTGCGCAGCTCGGTGACGATCTTGTCTCTCGCTTCGCCGAGTCTCTCGACGGCCTGGATGTCTTCAGATTCGTTTGTCATTGTGTGTTTCGATTTCGGTGTTTGTAAAGAAAGTGATCAATCGTGGCCATGGCAGCCACGATCGGTTGGTTCGTTCCAGCCGCAGTTCGTTCCAGCTGCTACTTACCCCCCTAAACTGAGACGATTCCGCATTCTAAACAGCCTCTTGTATTTTTTTTCCAGAATTGTGCCCTTGCATGGCAACTTCTTTGCCGGGATCGGCGATGACACCACCTGGAACTTCACCACGGGCAATCTCGTTGCGTTCACCACCGGCGGCACCACCAACTGGACCGCCCCGTCCGGCTCACTTCCGTTAAGGTGCTGGTGGTCGGCGGCGGCGGCGGGTCAGGTGGCGTCGCGGCAGGCACGGGCGGCACGGGCGGCACCGGTGGTGCTGCCAGCGGCTTGGCAAATACCGGCGGGGGCGGTGGCGAGGGCGGCGAAGGCAACGGAATCTGCGGCAATGGCGGTTCCGGCGTTGTCTTGTTGTCCATCGGCGGCACGACCAACCCCTACCCCCGGTGCCCCCGGCTACGGCGGGTCGCAGATGCTGACGACTTCCGGCGGCAACTTCACCGCAGGCCAGGAAGGCTATCTGGGCTTCCGGCTCAACGGCACCAACTACGGCTCCATGCGCGTGGTTCTCACCCTGGAACCGACTTCGACCAGATCGGCGTTGGCGGCACGCTGAATCTCAGCGGGGGCTCCGGCAGTTATATCCTGAACGTGCTTGGATTGACCGCAGGCAATATGAGCGCCTCCTTTTTTCCGTTCCACATATTCTTCACACGTTTCATTGCCTGTTGCATTTGTTTATTCCTTCCCCTGATGGATAACGGAGCCGATCCGCCGGGCCTGGATCGAGGCACCACCATTCTTGATGAACTTCTCGACCGCACCCACAGCCCCCTCGACAACCCAGTAGTTGATATCGGCAACGCCCAGATTCTTCGGGTCGTTAATATCACTGACGAGCGTCTGCCATGCATTATTGGCATCCGTTTGTCCCGGCCCCGGTTGTTCCGTGTTCATCTGTTCGATCGAAAACCCGTGCCTGCCGGAAACGGTGAGGTGATGGGTGTTGCGGTAGGTGCCCACCCGACCGAAGCGCGAGGCATGATGGTTAGTCACGAATTCCAGGCCGTTGACATTGGAGGCCACCACAATGTTATCCCCGTCGGTGTGCTCGTTGACCAGGATGCCGGTGTGATATCCGGTCACGATAACGTTGCGCAGGATCGTGAGGGCCCCGTTGTTGCAAGCCGGTGTGCTGATGCCGGCCTTACCG
>Ga0208363_1000382_pt1 | contig 11465 bp, 7 predicted proteins | sample LakMenEpi03May11_FD_150666 | JGI IMG/M metagenome (GOLD analysis project Ga0208363, IMG submission 150666) | Freshwater microbial communities from Lake Mendota, WI - 03MAY2011 deep hole epilimnion (SPAdes) | ecosystem: Environmental > Aquatic > Freshwater > Lake > Epilimnion/Euphotic zone ...
ATCGCTGCCAAAGTTGCATTTGCAATGGCCGCTGGTTGCACCGTAGTGCTCAAGCCAAGTGAGATCGCGCCAATTGATGCATTCATCCTTGCCGAAGTTATTGACGAGATTGGTTTGCCAGCAGGCGTGTTCAACATGATCACTGGCACTGGCCCAGTTGTTGGTGAAGCAATGTCAGCACATGCCGACATTGACATGATGTCATTTACAGGATCAACCCGTGCAGGACGTCGCGTGAGCCAAGTGTCTGCAGAGACAATCAAGAAGGTTGCGCTTGAGTTGGGTGGCAAGTCGGCCAACATCATTTGTGCCGATCTCGATACCGAGACGTTTGCGAAAGCAGTTTCATCGGGTGTCGGCAAAGCATTCCTCAACAGCGGACAAACATGCTCGGCACTCACCCGCATGCTCGTGCCCAAGGCACGCCTTGAAGAAGCTGAAGCAATTCTCACCGCAGCAGGCAATGCAGTTGTTGTCGGAGATCCGTTTGAACAGACAACACACCTTGGACCACTTGCTTCGGCTGCACAACGCGACCGCGTGAATGGCTTCATTCAAAAAGGTATCGACGATGGCGCAAAGGTTCTTGTCGGTGGCGTTGGAGTGCCAGAGGGCGTGTCGAAGGGCTATTACGTAAAGCCAACTATTTTCTCCAATGTGACAACGTCGATGACGATTGCCCAAGAAGAGATTTTTGGACCAGTCTTGAGCGTCATTGCTTACAACGATGAAGAGGATGCAATCCGCATTGCTAACGACACGGTGTACGGCTTGGCCGGCGGTGTATGGGCTGCCGACAAAGATCATGCGATTGCAATTGCACGTCGCATGCGCACTGGTCAGGTTGAAGTCAACGGTGGAGCATTTAATGCCAACGCACCGTTTGGTGGATACAAGCAATCTGGTGTTGGTCGCGAATACGGCGACTACGGCTTCGAGGAATTCCTCGAGATCAAGAGCATGCAGCTCTAATTTGCCGGCTAACTAGCTTTAGCTCACAATTTGTGAAGTTTGCCAGGCGCTAGCCAAGGCTGCATAGCGTCCGTTTTTAGCAATGAGTTCGGCATGTGTGCCGTACTCGGCTACTTGTGCTGCGTCGATCACCGCGATGTGATCGGCGCGCTGCACAGTTGACAAACGGTGAGCAACAACAATCACGGTTCGCCCACTCATCAATCGTTCGAGTGCGCGCTCTACTTCGGCTTCCGTGCCTGGGTCAAGGTTGGACGTTGCCTCGTCGAGTACCAATACCGCTGGGTCGACAAGCGCTGCACGAGCAAGGGCAACGAGTTGGCGCTCGCCCGCCGACAAGCGGCTACCACGTTCGCGTACCTCGGTGTCAAGTCCATCAGGAAACTGTGCGAAGTGCTCGGTTGCAGAGATGGCTTCGACTGCTGCATCAATCTCTGCATCTGTTGCCGTGATCTTTGCAATTCGCAGGTTGTCACGAATGGTGCCGTTAAACAAGAAGCCTTCTTGGGGCACAACCACGATGCGTTGGCGCAATGAATCCATCGACGCCATAGTGAGGTTGACTCCACCATACGAAACAGTTCCCGACAATGGGTCGTACATGCGGGCCATAAGTTTGGCAAGAGTCGATTTGCCAGCACCAGTTGGACCAACGAGCGCGAGTTTTTCGCCCGGCGCAACACTGATCGATACTCCGTCCAGCGCTGGGTGCTCGCCAGTTGCATATGTGAAGTTGATGTTGTCCACCTTGAGGACTCCAGACTCAGGCAGCGCAATCGCTGCTGGGTGCTCATCAACTTCCGGTTTTGAATCAAGAATTGCAAACAGTTTGCTCAATGCTGCTCCCGCAGACTGCACAGTGTTGTACAACTGAGACAGTTGTTGCACTGGGTCAAACAAACTCGAGATAAGCAATGTAAATGCAACGACAGTGCCGAGCGTGACGTCCCCACGATGCACAAGCCATCCGCCGATCCCGATCATGAGCGCAGACGCAAAGACACCAGAAAACTCAACGAGCGCAAAGTACCAAGTGCTGATGCGCACACTGCGCTCGTGGCTATCAAATAATGCGCGATTTGATATAAAGAATTTGTCTTTTGTCTCTTGTTCTTGGGCGTATGCCTGAATAACGCGCACTGTAGTGATGCCCTCTTGTAGTGCCGACAAGTTTGCGCCAACGCGCTCGCGCACCGTGAGGTATGCCTTGTTGGAATCGCGCTGAAACTTGATTGACGCAAGAACAATGATCGGCATTACACACAGGGCGACGAGCGTGAGCTGCCAACTGAGCACGAGTAACACAACAAGTGAAAACATGAGCATCAAACCAGCAGACAGAAACTGCAGCAAACCAAACTGCACGAGTTCGGCCATTGACTCAATGTCAGCTGTCATTCGAGCAACAAGCACACCTGCTTTGTTCCGGTCAAAGAATGCCATCGACTGTCGTTGCATCTGACGAAATACGGCGAGGCGCAAGACTCTCAAAAACATCTCGCCGGTGCGGTTGACATACAAGAACAACATCCGGCCAAAGATGTAAGAAAGTGTGACAACGGCGAGATACATCACTACCGATTGATTTAGCGCCTGTGTATTTTTTGCACGAATTCCAGCATCAATGCCATGGCGCACAATGACGGGTGCTGCAAGTGCACAACATGTTGTCACGATGACACATGCAAAACCCATGTACATCGTTTTGCGAAATGGTGCGGCCATTTTGAAAACGCGCCCAATAATGGTGCGCGCCTGTGCCCTACTGAGGCGATCTTCGTCGGTAACTCCAGCAGCTGTACCCCACATGTCAGTTGGTTGCTTTCTTTGGCTGATCCATGCTGGCCAACACTTCGCGATATCGCATATTGGATGCAGCCAACTGCTCATGGGTTCCAATCGCCGCAATCGTTCCACCGTCAAGCAAGACGACTCTGTCGGCAAGCGCAATGGTGCCTGGTCTGTGCGCTATCACGATGGTGGTGCGTCCACTCATTACCGTGCGCATTGCTTCTCGGATCTCGCCTTCTTTACTTGGGTCGACTGCGCTTGTTGCATCATCGAGCACGAGCACACGTGGGTCTGCAATTATCGCCCGTGCAATCGCAATGCGTTGTCTCTGACCGCCCGAGAGCGAAAACCCACGTTCACCAATCACCGTTTCGTAGCCAAAAGGTAATTGACCTATGAAGTCGTGAGCACCAGCAAGTTTTGCCGCCCGCTCGAGATCTTGCTGGCTTGCGGTTGGCTTAGCGAAAGCAATGTTGTTTGCAACTGTGTCATTAAACAACACGGTGTCTTCAAACACGACACCAATTTGCTGACGCAAGTCTCGCAACTTGAGTTTGCGCACATCAATACCGTCAAGAAATACGTGTCCAGAGTTGGTGTCGTAAAACCGCAGTAGCAAGCGCGCCACTGTTGACTTGCCAGAACCAGTGGCGCCAACAATTGCAATTGACTCGCCACCAGCAATATCTATAGTGAAATTGCTCAGCACTGGCTGATCGGCGCTGTATCCAAACTGAACGTGGTCAAACTTGACCGCGCCAAGCGTCGCGGAGCCAGAAACAACACTCGGTAATTGTTGTGGATGCACTGGGTCGGTAATTGTTGACTCGGTACTCAACACTTCGTGAATACGCACGAGAGCAGCTGCTGCTCGTTGACCAAGCGCAACGATCATGCCGATGTTGCGTAGTGGCCAGATCAGCAATGTGAGATACACGTTGAACGCAACCAAATCACCAATAGTTATCTGCCCATTCAAAACACGGTGGCCACCCACGCCGAGTACACCAACAAGACCAAGTGCTGGCAACACGTCAATGGCTGGCAGAAAACTGCTACGAATCTTTGCCGCCTTCATCGTTTCGCCAAAAATGTCGTCGGCTTCTTTGCGCAGCTTGTCAAACTGCACTTGCTCTGCACCGAAACCTTTAATGACTCGCACTCCCGAGACGCTTTCTTCAACAACGCTTGCCAATTGCGCCTGCTCGGCTTGCACGGCAACAGATGCTGGGTGAATGCGATTACTAAACCTGCGAGCTGAAATGTTCACAAACGGCAATGGCACCAATGCCACAAGTGCAAGTACAGGGTCGGTGTAAAACAAAATTGCAGTTACAGCAAAGATTTGAATCACGTTGGACAGCGTGATGGGGATCATCACAATAAATCCTTGAATCTGCATCAAGTCACTTGAAGCCCGACTCATCAGTTGTCCCGTTTGTGCCTTGTCGTGATAACCAACGTTGAGACTGATGAGATGAGCAAAAAGTCGCTCTCGCAGCAGTGTCTCGGCCCAACGGCTTTCGCGAAACGCCACATAACGGCGCATTCCCGAAAGAACTCCCGTCAACACTCCGAGGCCAGCAATGATTAAGACCCACTTGAGCAACGGCCCATCTTTTTCAATGCCCTCGTTAATTGCATTTTTGGTCATCTGCGGAACCGCGGTTTTGAAGCCCGCCCACGAAATACCTACAAACGCACCGATCAATAAATTGCGTCGTTGGTCGCGCAGCATTCCACGCAACAGTTTCCAACCTTCGCTGCGCTGCGTTTGTTCAAACTCGAGTCGCGTTGCTACTTCTGCATCGGTCTCAATTGTTGACATGTTTCGTAGTGCTACTTACGACGCGCTGGGCGAAAGGCTTTCAACAGCCTTCCAATAATCGAGTGCTGGATCTAAAGGCAAGATCGCGAGCGACGACGTTGTGACACCATTCTTGAAATACTCGTCAATGACGTCTCGGCAATGCGCCGCGCTTCCATGCACAACAAGTTCGTCCACGGCCTGATCTGGGATCGCAGCGAGTGCGGCTTTGCGGTCGCCTGCCGCCCACGCATCCCACATGCCCTGCAGCAACGGCGCGCGACCCATCCAACGATGGAAGTCGGCATAGACAGGCACATTCATGTATGCAGCAATTGCAAACTTGGCTCCCGCCATCACAGTTTCGGTATTTTCGCTTGGGCACACAAAAATTCGTGCGGTGATTTCTTTTTCGACACCATTTGCTGCGCCATTTACGACTGCTGCGACCTTGCTCACGTCTTGTGCCGACAACCAGTTAATGATTACACCGTCTGCTTCGCGTGCACCCAGCTTGAGCATGCCTTCACGAAGTGCGGCCACCAAGATGGTTGGCTTTTGCTCTGGCTTGATGCTGAGACGAAAACCATTGACGGAAAAAGTGTCGTACTCTTTGGTGATTTTTTCACCACTGAACGCATCGTGCATGAAACGCACAACATCTCGAACTTTTTTGTACGGATCAACGAATGGCACGCCATTCCACTTTTCAACAATCACGTTGCTGGATGAACCAATACCGATTGCAAACCTGCCAGGTGCCGCGTCAGCCATTGCTGCCACGCTTTGCGCAATTACTGGAGCGGTGCGCGTGTAGGCCGGCACAATTGCGGTGCCAAGTCGAAGCCGTGGTTCCCAAGCCGCCGCCAATGCAAGCGGAGTAAATGCATCGGCACCATCGGTCTCTGCAGACCAGATGTCGCTGTATCCCCAATCGGCAAGTTGTGCAAGTTTGTCGCGTTGCGCGTGCAGGTGTCCTGGCAGTGGGACTGTCATTCCGTTACGACGAATCATGTTGTTACTCTTTCCACATTCGGGCTATGCAACTCTGACTTGCGGTGGCAAGCAATGTTCCATCTTCGGCAAACATGTTTGCCGATCCGTGACCGAACCCGCGCTCGACACCTTGTATCTGTATGTCTAACAAGACCCACTTGGTGGGCACGAGGCGAACTACGCGAAGCGTGTTATCAAGGCTGTTGCCACCTCCCCGAACTCCAAGTGCCTGACCAATACCCATTGGCACAAAGTCTCCAAGCACTGCAAGAGTTGCTGCATCAACATCAGTCAAAACGTCGGGAATGTGTGCCCACATGACCGTACGCCCATTATTTGGTTTGCCGTCAAGTTGCTCGAGCTCGCGACCAATTACCAGTCGCTCTTCGAGACGATCATGAATCGTGCCGTCCACCGGATGTCGATGCTTGCGCGTTTCAATCTCATGCGGTCCCGGCACATCGGGCATCGGTATAAACAAATGTGCATGTTCAAATGTGCGTTCACCGAGAGCGGCGTTGACAGTAAGAATTTCGCGTTCGCCAACATGGCATATTGCCCGCGCCTGAGTGATCTGATGTCCAACAACCGCAAGTGTGATGTCAATATGCATCACCTCGCCAGGTCGCGCATACGACAAATATTGTGCGGTCGACCAAATGCAGTGCCGACCACTCAGTTGTTCCATTGCCGATACGGCCGACGCTAAGCCGGCACCACCCCACAAAAATCCGCCGCCCGTGCACAGCCCAGGCTGCACCAACATCGACCACGAGCCAGAAGTTTCTGTGTGGTTGCTCACCGGCTTGAGCCCGAGGAAAGTTGAAGAATTCATAAGCAAAAACACACTAATAGAAATCATGTTTTCGGCTACTACTTAAGATATTTAAGATATTTCAGATACTTTAGAGTGCATGACAACAACAGATTCCCCATGGCTTGGCGACGCTGTTTCGCTGGTTGATGCTTTCAGATCCAAAGATCGCTCACCTGTTGAAGAGTTGCAGGCCTCGCTTGCAGCGATTGCGAGCAGCGATTTGAACGCGTTTTCTTTTCTCGACCCGGAAGGCGCACTTGAGAGAGCGAAATCTGCAGACATCACCAAACCTTTCGGTGGCGTTCCGCTCGGTGTTAAAGAACTTGACGCAGTGAACGGCTGGCCATACACAGAAGCATGCGTAGTTTTTGCAGATCGTAAAGCAATACATACATCCGTGATGGTGCAGCGTGCAACCGAAGTTGGAGGAGCAAATCACATCGGTTTGTGCACAGCAAGCGAATTTGGTGGAGTCAACATCACGCGCACTGTGTTAAACGGCGCAACCCATAATCCTTGGATGCACGGGCGCACGCCGGGTGGTTCATCAGGTGGAAGCGCCGCAGCAGTTGCTGGTGGCCTTGTCACGATCGCAACTGGTGGCGATGGCGGTGGATCAATTCGAATTCCTGCCGGTTTCACCGGACTCGTAGGACTTAAAGGAACTTTTGGGCGCATCCCACGTGCACCACATACCGAACTCGGAAACCTCACCGTCAACACGGGCGTGATGGCGCGAAGTATCCGTGACACCGCGCGATGGTTTGATGTGTGCAACGGTCACGACTCACGTGACCCACTCAGTCTGCAACGAGTTGATAATTGGGAAGCGCAACTCGGCACGCATTCAGATTCTTTGCGTGGCAAGACCGCCGTGCTTGTACCCGACTGGGGTGGCGCAGTTGTCTCGCCAGCCATGTGGACACAGTTAGAGGAATACGCGCGACATCTTTGCGCAACAACGGGAATCAAAATTATTAATGTCGACACAGCACTTCCGCGCATTGGCGCTGCTTGGTCAATCAGTGGCATGGTCGAGATCCATTCCCAACTCGCCGATTATTGGCCTGCATGCGCAGATGTTTTGACTCCGGAAATGCGTTTTGGAGTTGAGGCCACATTTGGAAAATATGGAACAGAGGCCCGTGCCAAAATCGAGTCACGACGCGCAATACTCAACCAACGCATGGCCGAGATTTTTGATGCAGTCGACTTCGTGATTACTGCAAGCAATCCCGATGTCGCGTTTGATGCCGAAGGGCCGCTGCCTTCAACATTTGGTGGCGTCAAAGCAGGTGCTGGCAACAACGGCAAGCTCACATTCCCTGCAAACATGTACGGCAATCCAGCAATTTCGATACCTGCTGGATTGATTGATGGCCTGCCCGTGTCGTTGCAGATCAATGGCCGCCACTTCAGTGAGCAACTGCTCCTCGATCTTGGTCTTGCTATGGAGCGCACTCGCCCCTGGGCGCTCGTTGCACCAAACTCGCCGCTATAAAAATTCTGCAACTACGCAGCAAGAAGTGCACGCGCAACGATGTCTGTGCAGAACGCAGTCAGAATCGCTAAATACATCAATCCAGTCGCTGCCATCACTGCAGAATAACTCCGCTCTTTGAGCGCAGCACGTGTGACCAGTGCAAGTATGCCGGTGACGATTGCCGATGCCAGCCAAAACCATCCAAGCACACCATTCCATCCATCATCAATCGTTCCGTTGAGCACGCTGATCATGCCCGCTGGCAAGAGCAAAGCAATTACTTCGAGCGGCCACAAATAAATCACTGCATCCACAATTTCGTTAATGAGTTTGCGCGGCATTCCTGGTTGCACGAGATACCAATGCCCAAGAAGCATCGTGTCACTCACCGCACCGAGAAACAAAGTGCCGACTACAACTCTGATCAGCGAGACCGCATAATCCCCCGCACCACCATCTGTAACAGCAGAAAAACCAGCGACAAGGATTCCGGGCGCACCCAACAACGGCGCAATGAGATCAAGTCGCGAACGCTTGTTACGGATGAGCACAAAGGCTGCTATCGCAACAGCAACTGCCGAAATTTCTCGCACCGGCTCAACGCCGTAGCGCAGCCCAAAACCACATGCCCCAGCGGCAAATACGCCGTACGTAATGCGCAACAACATCGAATAACCAAGACTGATCTCGTGACGACGAGTCGTGAACCACAGGAACGCAAGTCCGCCAACCGCCCATTGCAAGAGAACAGTTGCAGCGTCGAGATGAATCATTTTGAAAAGATGTACTTAGGCTTCGACCGTGACGAGCGCGTGATTGACGCTATTCATTGAAACAGGTCCTGAGTTTGTAGCCACAACAATGTCTTCGAGGCGCATGCCCCACTTGCCTGCGATGTAAATGCCTGGCTCAACACTAAATGCATGACCAGCGGCAATTGGCAATAAATTGCCACTCACCATGTAGGGCTCTTCGTGTGCCTCCATGCCAATTCCGTGACCGGTGCGATGCACAAAGTATTCGCCGAACCCTGCTGCTTCAATTACGCGTCGCGATGCAGCATCAACGTCTTGACACGCAGCGCCAACGATGCCTGCAGCAACTCCGGCTGCCTGAGATGCAAACAACACTTCATACGCCGCCGCCACATCTGCTGCCGGCTTGCCCGTGTACACACAACGAGTGATGTCGCTGCAATAGCCATTCATCGTTCCACCAAAGTCGCACAGCACAATTTCGTTCTTCGCAATAACACGTGAGCCTGCGTGATGGTGTGGGCTCGCAGCGTTTTCGCCTGCAGCAACAATTGCAAAATTGACGACGTCGTGGCCTTCTGCCAACAATCGTGCCGAGATATCCGCAGATACTTGTGCCTCGGTGCGACCGATGAGGGGAATCAAACCAGAATGCAGTTGCGTAGCGACCCGATCTGCTGCAGCCCCAGCAGCCGCTAGCGCCGCGATTTCGCTTGCATCCTTGCTCATTCGTAGCGATCCGACCACATCAACCGCACGCACAAAAGTTGCGCCGGGTACAAGTGGCAACAGTTCAACTAAAAATCTGGCCCACATTTGGTCGCCAACTGCAATTGACTTTGCACCACCCAATAACTTGGCAACAATTGCCACAGGGTTTTCAGTCTCACCCCACGCGGTGATCGAAAAAACTCCAGGTTGTGGTGTAACTCGCGCAACTTCAAGGCGCGGCACGACCATCGTCACTTCGCCACTTTGTGGAATCACCAACATCGTCAAGCGTTCAAGCGGCATTGCAAAGTAGCCAGAGAGATACGGCAAGTCATGACCGACGGACAACAACGCTGCATCCACTTGTTTGGCCACCATGGCAGCACGCACTTTCGCAATGCGCGCGACGTAGTCGGATGTGCTTGCAATGGTCTGCGTCATGTTGTTTCTACTTTATTAGCAAACTGCCTATGACAAGGCATGAACAACGTGTTGTGACTGTCCATGTGCTTGTTTTGCGTGATAACTCGATCGCGTAAGCGGGCTTGATTGCACATGTTGCATGCCAAGTCGTTCGCCAAAAGCCTTGTAATGATCAAATTCTTCGGGCTCTACCCAACGAGCAACAGGAAGATGATTGGTTGTTGGTCGCAGGTATTGACCGATAGTGACAATTTGCACGCCAACGCTTGCTAGATCCACCAGGGTTTCCTCTACTTCTTGGAGCGTTTCGCCCATTCCAACAATCATTCCCGACTTGGTCGTGAGACCGGCTGCTCGTCCGCGCGCCAACACAGAAAGACTGCGCGCATAACCAGCCGAAGGGCGTACGGCTCGCTGCAGCCGAGCAACTGTTTCAATGTTGTGGTTAAACACATCGGGTCGTTCGGCAATCAAAATATTGAGAGCGTCAGTTCCTTTCACATCAGAAATAAGTGTCTCAACTTTTGTATCAAAGTTCAGCGCACGAATTGCTCGAATGGTGTCGACTACGTGCTGCATTCCACCATCAGCTAAATCGTCTCGGGCAACCATTGTCAGCACAGCAAACTCAAGACCCATTCGCCGCACTGCTTCGGCCACTCGGCGCGGCTCATCAGCATCTGGTAGCAACGGCTTTTGCGTATCGATCAAACAGAACCCGCATGCCCTTGTGCACCTGTCTCCAAGCACCATAAATGTTGCGGTGCCGTCATTCCAACACTCACTCAAGTTCGGGCAACCCGCTTGCTCACACACGGTCACCAAATTCAAATCACGAAGCGTGCGCTTAGTTTTCAATACTTCATCTGTGTGTTGCACACGCGGACGAATCCACTCTGGCTTACGCACCGAAATACTTAAGCCGTCCGCAACTCCAGCTTGCTCAAGACGCTTGGTCATGCGCACCTGTTCGCCTGCACCCTCGCCTCGTGAAAACGCCGAAAGATCTTCTGGTCGATGCTTCCATGCCACATCAGATCGTGTGTTGTGTTGTGAGCCCCAGCGCAATTGAGCCAATCCTGAAACGATGTCTACAACATCGTTCATCGACACATCAATGCCCTCTTCCAGTAATGACGTCACTGCATAGTCGGCAATACCGCACGGCACGATGTGCTCGCGCATGAATGTCATGTCAGTTGAAACATTGAGTGCAAAACCGTGCATCGTGCGACGATCGGTCGAGCCATTGCCCACCCGCACGCCAATTGCACAAATCTTGCGGGCATTCTTGGTGTCTGGATCTATCCAAACACCGGGGAACTCGCCCATGCGCCCAGAGTTGTGCACACCAAGTTGGGACAGCGTGTCAATAACCAACTGCTCAACGTCATATATATAGGATCGAGTGTCGGCAGGGCCATCGATACCGTGCTTTGCCCGCAAACTCAATATGGGATAGCCAACCAACTGGCCAGGTCCGTGATACGTAATGTCACCACCCCGCTGCACTTCAACGAGATCTGCACCGACATCGATTGGTGCACAGCGCAGATTATTTGCCAAGTCGGCGGTGTGCCCGTAGGTGAAAACATGTGGGTGTTCAAGCAACAACAAGTGTTGATCTACCCCATGCTCAAACAATCCGGATTGCAGAGCAAGTGCCTCACGATATGGCACACGACCAATCCACCTGACATAAAGTGGTGC
>Ga0208363_1000383_pt1 | contig 11438 bp, 4 predicted proteins | sample LakMenEpi03May11_FD_150666 | JGI IMG/M metagenome (GOLD analysis project Ga0208363, IMG submission 150666) | Freshwater microbial communities from Lake Mendota, WI - 03MAY2011 deep hole epilimnion (SPAdes) | ecosystem: Environmental > Aquatic > Freshwater > Lake > Epilimnion/Euphotic zone ...
CTGCAAAAAAGTCGCAATCGCCATTCTGCCAAAACCCGTTCAAAACCTTGAAGATTCAAGGCTCACGAAGCACTGTGCCCGGCCTGTGGGACGGCAGTGATTTAAAATTTAAAATTCCCTCTTCCTCAATCTCTCTTCCCTCTCCGCGTCCCTTGGCGACCTTTGCGCCTTCGCGGTAAATCTTCTTCCCCCCTCCGACCTCCGACCTCTGTATACTCCACCCATCCCATGTCTGAACTCAAAATCACCAAAAAACGCACGATCAAGAAGCGTTCTGCCGGCGCCACCGAGTTGGCAAACAAACCGACGATGCTGCTGGTCCTGGGCATGCATCGCTCTGGCACCAGCGTCACCGCTCGCTTGATGGAATGCCTCGGCGGAGTGAATTCGAGCAATCTGCATCCACCGCTTGCAAATAACCCAAAGGGGTTTTTTGAAGATTATGACATCGAACAACTCAACGAATACACCGTGCTGCCAAGTCTGGGTATCAAGTGGCACAGCGTCGGTTTTGTCGATTGGTCGCGACTCAGTTCGTCGGATCGCTCGAAGTTCGCCCTCCAAGCAGTCGAGATTGTCCGCAAAAACTACAACCCCGCCAATTCCCTCTCGATTCTCAAGGAGCCGCGCATCGGCATTCTTCTCCCCTTCTGGCTCTCGGTGCTGCGCCATGCAGGGTACAATGTGAAGGTCGTTTGCGCCGTACGAGATCCCATCAGCGTCGCGCGCTCCCTCCAAAAAAGGGACGGCCTATCCACCACTCATGGCGGCATGCTCTATGTCACCAATTGGCTCTCCATTCTCAATTACATCCAGGAGCTCCCGGTCGCTTTTGTCTCTTTCGAAGAAGTCTTCCAAGACCCAGCCGCCGTGCTGCGCAAGGTGTCCGAAAAACTGCAAATCCGACCACCGCAGGACTTCGAGGTGCGCGTGCATCAGTTCGCCTCGGACTTTATCAATCCTGCCTTGTGCCACCATCGCATCGAAAGTCAGGACCTCGCCCTTGAGACTGATTTGCCGCCGCTCGCCATCGAGGCCTACGAGCACCTGCTCGCGGCAGCCCAGTTTCAAAACATTAAAAAAACCGGCAGGTTTGTTCCAAATTCAGAAAAACGCATCGCCTCGATCAAGCCCGTGCTCGAGGACTTTGATCGCCTTCTCCAGCGCCTCCATCAGGAGAACTCACGCAATGCCGACCTACAAAAATCTTACGAGGTCACGAAATCCATCGCCGATCAATCGACCGCCAGCATCCAGGCATCACAGGAACAGGCCCGCCAGTTGATTCAAAAAGAGGCCTTGCAGCGCGGTGAGATGGCAGAGCGCCTTACCAGACTAAACACCGAAAAGGCCAGTCTCGAAGCTGCCCTAGCCGAAGCACATGCCCAACGCCAGGCACTCAGCACCGAGCTCGAACATGAAAAGACCCGCTCAGCCGACGCTGCCAAGCCAAGCGCCGAAACCAACGCCGCATGTATCAGCCTCCAAGAAGAAGCGACCGCGGCCCAAACACAGGCAGCCCAGTTGCAGCAGCGCATCCATGAACTCGAAGCCGCCAACAACCAGCTCGCCTCCGAGCGGGGTGAGATGGCCGAACACCACAGCGCATTAAACGCCGAAAAGTCCAGCCTCGAAGCATGCCTAACGGAGACTCAAGCCCAAAGCCTAGCACTCGGCAGCGAACTCGAACAGGAAAAGGCACGCGCCGCAACGTCACAAGGCATTGGCGCAGAAGCCAACGCCGAAAAAGCATATTTTCAAGAGCTGTTTGCCGCTTCACAAAATCAACTCTCCCAAACTCAGCAACACATCCGCGAACTCGAAACTGCCATCGGCCAAGCAAACCAAGAACTCGGCGAAATGGTGGAACGCCTCACGCACCTCGAAGCCGAAAAGACCAAGGCCGAGTCCGCCATCTTGATGTTGCAACGGGAAAACCAAGAGCTGTCCGAGGAAAAACTCCATATCAAAAAATCTCACAGTGATCTGGAAGCGAGTCTTCAAGAGCGCTTCGAAGAATTGGCCAAAATGGCCAAGATGATCATCGAGCGCGACGAAACCGTCGAGAGGTTGCAGTCAGAAATTGAAAAAAAAATAAATGCCCATGCGGAACTTGCGCAAGAAATCGAAACCCATAAGAACGAAAAGGAAAATTTGAAAACGGCCCTCCATGCGGCGGCCGTAAACAACGAGGAACTTGAGACCCGCGGTGCCAACTTGCAGCATAATGTTAACGAACGATTCCACGAACTGTCCAAGTGCGCTCAAATCATCCTCGCCAAGGACAAGGAACTGGAAGAGTCACTTGACAACATTGCCAAAATCAAAAACTCCATCTCATGGAAAGCAACGAATTTCATGAGATCGCGGCTCCTCAGGTACTTTACAAAACCTGAACGAATTCTGAGAAAAAATATCAAAGTCCTCAACAAATCGGGTCTTTTCGATCGTAACTATTACTTAACTCAATACCCGGATATAGCCGATGCCAAAATAGATCCAATCAGACATTACCTGGAATTTGGTGTTAGAGAAATGAGGAAACCAAGCGATAAGCCATAAGAGATCTTATCTCAAAAACTTAACCCGCTAAGGACGCAGCCGATACAAAGCGAGACATTATTTTAATGAGCAAAAAGCTCTGTGATTTTTAAAGAAAATAGATAGAATGACCAGTATTTCAGAGACCGAAAAAAAACTAATCGAAGACTCGGACCTCTTCGATCGGGATTGGTATTTAAAGACCTATCCGGACGTTGAAGCGAGCGGCATCGATGCCCTTGATCACTTTGTACATTTTGGCTCCGTCATGTTGCGTTCGCCATGTCCTCTTTTTGATGCGAAGTTTTACGCAAGGAATGCAGGCGCCGAAAACGATCTCAGCTTTCATCCTTTGCTTCACTACCTCCGCGTAGGATGGCGGCAACGATGCAATCCACACCCGCTCTTTGATGTAAAATGGTATCTGGAAAAAAACGAGGATCTTCTCGTTGCTGACGTCGAGCCGCTGCGGCATTTCTTGTATACGGGTGCCTTCGAGGGCCGTGAGCCCCATCGGGCTTTCCCCACTCACCAGGTGCTGGAGCGTTGCCCGCAATTGGTTAAAGCTAGCCGTAACCCCCTTGACTACTATCTTTCGAAAGAATGGAAAGTGGATCCCTGCCCGGAAGCTACCTTATGGTTTTCGCTGCAAGACACTTCCGGTTCTTCCGCGGCCTCCTCATCGCACCAGGTGCCATGTCAAATCTCTCCTCGCATTCCCCACGAAAAAATCCGCTTCGAGGCGCCGGTGTCCACCGATATCCGTGCCATTGCGATTTATCTGCCACAATATCATGCTATCCCCGAGAACGACGAGTGGTGGGGCAAGGGCTTTACCGAATGGACCAATGTGCGTCGCGCACAGCCCCAGTACGAAGGCCATTACCAACCGCATGTGCCGCATTCCGACATCGGTTACTACGATCTCAATGACGCTTCCGTATTAGAAAAACAAGCCGCCATGGCCCGCGCTGCCGGCATCGAGGGCTTTTGCTTCTACTACTATTGGTTCAACGGCCGCCGCTTACTCAACATGCCCACCGATCGATTGCTCGCGAGCGGCAAGCCGGATTTCCCCTTCTGCTTTTGTTGGGCGAATGAAAACTGGACTCGCACTTGGGATGGCGGTGACAAGGAAATCCTCATAGGGCAAGAGCAAAGCGATGAAAGCGATGAGCGCTTCATCCTGGACCTAATCCCCGCTTTCCGCGACTCACGTTACATCCGGGTCGACGGCAAGCCGTTGCTCGTAATCTATCGCCCCGGGCTTCTGCCTGATCCCGCCGCTACCACCCGCCGCTGGCGAGAGGTTTGTCGTCGCGAGGGCATCGGCGAGATTTTCCTCGCCCGAATGCAAATGTTTGATTGGGAACTGGAAGGCCGGGATCCCGGCTATGATGCGATCATTCAGTTTCCTCCGGTCAGCAGGGGCTTTTCACCAAGTCTCAAAACTTCAATTCAGATCCACGATCCAAAGTCTTTTGTTGGGGAAATTTACGATTACCGCCTTACTGCAGAGAATTATCCCTTGGAGAACATTGGAAAAAATCTCTGGCCCGGCGTATGCCCGAGTTGGGATAACACCGCCCGGCGCATGGAGCGCGGGCACTCGTGGATGCACACATCGCCCGAGAACTACCACCGTTGGCTCTCCACCGTGGCAGATCGCGCCCGCCAAACCTTGCCGCCGCAGCAACGCTTTGTCTTCATCAATGCATGGAACGAATGGGCCGAAGGCTGCCACCTTGAGCCGGATGAAAGATACGGCTACGCATGGCTCAATGCCACCCGCCTCGCGGTAAGCAATACCAAGCCGCCCGCAACTCCACAGCCAAGCCGCCGCATACTGGTGGTGGGGCATGATGCTGCCCAAAACGGTGCCCAGATCGTGCTTCTCACCATGCTGCGCGAATGGCGCGCCATTGGAAGCTGGGACTTCCAGTTGGTTTTCTTGCGAGATGGCGTGCTGCGTCGAGACTTTGAGGCGATCTGCGAAACATTGGTACTCACCGATTACAACAACGAGATTCTTCGGAAGCAGGCTGTTGAGAAATTTTGCCGCAATGCACCGAATGTCATCCTAGGCAATACCGTCGTCATAGGGCCCTTCCTCCCAACCCTCAAGCACCTAGGTGCCACCATCATTTCCTATGTGCACGAACTGCAGCAATCAATCGAACGCTGGGCGCCAGGCCACATCATGCAAGCGACTGTCGAGCATTCCGATCATTTCATTGCCGTATCCGAGCCGGTCGCTCAGAACCTCACTGTCAATCATGGGGTTCCTCGGTCCCAAATTTCATGTTTGAATCCCTACATCAAGACCTCCCACATGGTCATGCAGGAGCAGCTGAACGCACTACGCAACGAGTTGAGCCTTCAGCCTGAAGATAAAGTTGTATTCGGCTGTGGTACCATGGATTGGCGCAAGGGCCCAGATCTCTTTGCCCAGACGGCAATTGAGGTGCTGCAAAAAGTCCCCGAGGCACGCTTCTTTTGGATTGGTGGCGACACAGGCGAGGACGCCTCCTTACGTGCCCACCGCTTGGCCACTGATTCCCGCATTCAATTTCTCGGAGAGCGCAACAATCCCCGCGACTACCTCGCCTTGGGACATGCCTTTTTCCTCTCTTCCCGCGAGGACCCTTTCCCGTTGGTTGCCCTCGAGGCAGCGGATGCCGGCTTACCCGTTGTCTGCTTCGCAGACGCTGGCGGCATGCCCGAGTTTGTGAGCGACACCTGCGGATTCATCATTCCTTTCGAAGACACGCAGGCAGCTGCAAAGTCTATTATTCAGCTCCTCACGGATGAACTCCTTCGCGAAAACCTCGGCCAAACCGCAAAGACCTCCGTACGCACCAAGCATGATTCTGCCAAAGGCGCAGCAGCAGTTCTTTCCGTCTTGAATGGTCTTTGTGAGACGACGAATCAAAAAAATTCGCCCGACACTTCCTCCCAACCATGCGCTGCGGCGAGACCTTTGGTCTCTGTGATTGTGCCGAACTACAATCATGCCAAGTTTCTACCCGAGCGCCTCGAGAGCATCGCAAGCCAATCATACCATGATATAGAGATCATTTTGCTGGATGACTTCTCTACCGACGAGAGCCTCGAGATACTGCGCGCTTTTGCAGCCCGCGAGCCCCGCGCCCGCCTAGTCTTGAACAGCGAAAACAGCGGGTCGACCTTCAAACAATGGCGAAAAGGCCTTTCCCTAGCCAAAGGTCGATATGTCTGGATCGCCGAGTCGGACGATAGTTCCCACCCCGAACTTCTAGCAACCCTCGTGGCCCGCCTAGATGCCAATATCAACGCCACCATCGCCGCCTGCTGCCCGAGAATGACGGATATTTCAGGCAAGGATCTCGGCATTCCACGGGATTGGTTTGCAGATATCGGAGGAAATCGTTGGGAATCCGACTTCTCCAGCAGCGGAAAATCCCTGATTGATGAGGTGCTTTCTCAAAAAAATGGCATTCTCAACGCTAGCGGGGTTCTATTTCGCCGTTCTCGGGAAACCGAGTTGCTGGTGGATGAATCGATGCAGCTTTGTGGCGATTGGCTTTTTTGGATTCGTTTGTTGGCCTACGGGGATTTCGAATACACGGCGCATCCGCTCAATTACTGGCGCCTCGCCTCCTCTAACGCGCGAACCAAAACTCCAGGCGAAGTTGAGTGGGACGAAGGCTGCCGTGTTCTCCGCGAAGTCGCCAGCGTGCTCGGACCCGACGGGCCCGGAGAGGACCGTCTTATCGACCAATTCCGCAAGCGGTGCGACGGATGGAAAGCGAAACACGAAAACGAATCCGAACCGGCCAAAGCCGCCAATCAAGTCCCGGGGATTTTCCTCCAGCGCGACGGGTGGTGTCCGATCTGCGAGAAAGAAGCCGTTTTTACAGCCAAATATTCTTGGTTAAGAGATCATTACCTGTGTTCAAGGTGCGGATCGATTCCTAGGGAGCGTGCCATCATGCATGTGATACAGACCCGCTATCCCAATTGGCGCGAATTACGAATTCATGAGAGTTCCCCTGGTAACCGGGGCACAAGTGTGAAGCTTGCCAAAAAGTGCAAATATTACACCGCCTCTCAATACGATCCAGACTTGGGCTTTGGAAATACCGATCCTTCGCGAGGCTATCGGAGCGAGAATCTGGAGAAGCAAACTTTTCCTGATGAAGCGTTTGACATTGTGGTGTCGCAGGATGTGCTGGAGCACATCTTTGATGCTGAAGCCGCGTTCAAGGATATTCACCGAACCCTTAAACCGAGCGGAGCTCATATTTTTACTACGCCTTTGGTAAATAAGGAAAAACCCACTCAACGCCGTGCAGAGCTTCGATCAGACGGCACCATCAATCACCTTTACCCTCCGGAATATCATGGCAATCCCATGTCAAGCGAAGGTTCGCTGGTGACATTTCATTGGGGGTTTGACATTGCCGAAATTATCGAAAAGACCTCATCAGGGCAGGCTGAAATAATTCAACCAACCGATGCCGAAATGGGGATCGAAGCAGAATACATTGAGGTAATTGTTCAGAAAAAAAAACTCACAGGTACAGCAGCTATCATTATTGCTAATTCAAAAAAAATTATCACTAAAACAATTTTTGAAGAAGTCGATTATCAAATTGGTTGCCTTCCAATGGGTGCATGGCCACCGGAGGGATCAATATCAAATGACAAGATTGCTATAGTAGGAAAAAATCAGTGGTGTTTTCTGTATGAAGGTAGCAACAATTACAAGATGGCTTACATGGACAATAGTCTTGTTGATTTAGCTGAAAGCTGGGCAATTTTGATTGAAAATCGTAGGATTAGTTGCGAAAAGAAAGACATAAATTTTTTCCAATTAATCATTCCGAATAAACTTAGTTTGATTCCTGAATATTTTCCCGAGCTATTAAACAGCGAAACATCATACATTCTTAGATCTTTACTTACAACATATAGTCATTCATCCTTGCTAGTTCCTTTAGATTTCCTAAGAAAAAGTTTTTTAAAGAATGATGTATACAGGCGTAATGACTCTCATTTAAGCGCAGTTGGCAATATGATTTTGACAGACTATGTAATCAATAACATTGGATTCAAAAATCTAGAAATCGATAAACCGCTATTTAAGAAAGTCGAGCATATTGGTGATTTAGGCAATAAATTTAATCCATCGCTGTCGGAGTATTTCTTTTCTCCAGATTGGGAATCCAGTTTTTTTTCTCAGCGTCAACTGATTAAAAAAAGCTTTCTTCCAAATCAAGGTGTGATCGGCACATGGCAATCATCTTTTAATGAGCACGCGCCGATTGATAAGAAAATAGTTGTATTTGGAAATTCCTTTTTTGAAAAAATTCCATCCTGGGGTTTGAGCCCATATTTCGCAGCTATTTTTAGAGAATTTCACTTTGTTTGGTCACCTGAAATTAATTTAAATTATTGCATTAATATAAATCCTGATATTATTATTGCTCAAACATGCGAGCGCTTCATGTGCAAACTTCCAAAGGATGAATTATAATACGCATTAAATTAATTTCCTGAAAATACTCCAAAAAACTACCGCATAACTTAGTTTAGCCCATCAGTGGCCGAACTTCGAGGGTTAGCTTTTTGGTAAGAAACTGGCATTAATAAGCTATTCTCTTGAAAATTACAACGCTATACCATTTGTGCAAATCCTACTGGATGCGTTTCAAAATTGCCGATTACGCCGAATGCATTGAGGAAAATCGGTCCATTGATCTTAACTTTTACAAAGCGCAGCGTCCGCGAAATTTGGCCGCTCAAATCAACCCCATTGCCCATTACATCCTCTGGGGCGAATCGCAAGGCCTATGGCCCAATGCAAATTTCTCGCCGGCCGCCTATCTTGCGAATAATTGCGGGCATGCGGACGAGATCAAGCAACCGCTATGGCATTACCTCGAACGCGGGAGGAACCTGGGATTTAACCCCATTCCATTGCCACCCACGACAGCGCCTGTAGACCCCATGACCCTTCCCGCTGATTTGGAAGCGCTGCCATTTCTTGTTGGCCCAGCGTCCAAACGCACAACAGGCCGTTTGGCGGTGGTGGCACATGTGTTTCACTACGACTTGTGGCCTGAGATCGCAGCGGCCTTGACGTTCCTTCCTGAGCCATTCGACCTCTACTGCACGGTGATCAAGAGAGAGGGTTTCGATCAATTGGAGCAAGACATCCAAGACAAATTTCGCGGTGCGCAGGTGCTATGTTATCCCAACCACGGTCGTGATATTTTCCCCTTTGTGCATCTCGTCAATAGCGGGAGGCTTTTCAATTACGCAGCCATCTGCAAACTTCACACCAAGCGAAGCTGCCATTTGCCCCACGGTGATCAGTGGCGGAACGAATTGATTCAGGGCCTGCTGCCCGGCAATGAATCAACCCATTCCCTTCTCGATGCCTTCCTCGGTGATCCAAGCCTGGGGGCATGGGTCTCGGACGGCCAACTCCTGAGACATCGTCATTTTTGGGGTCCCAACCGCGAGCGCGTCGAACACGAGTTGGCCCGCATCGGCATCAAGGCCAATCGGTACGAACTCAAATTTCCCGGAGGTTCCATGTTTTGGATCAAACCCGCTGCCCTTCATTTGTTGAAGGGCATGGATTACAACGCTCTGGATTTTGAACGCGAAGAGGGTCAGCTCGATGGGACACTCGCCCACGCCATCGAGCGAATCATCGGATTCCTTGTCCAGCATTCGGGGCAGAGGCTTGTGGAGCGGGCGGATTTGTTGGGTGCCAAGTCCTCGGCGAATTCCATATGACCACGCGATATAATTCCTTATGACAGCAGCCATTCATTCTACAGCTCCAAGGGTTTCCGTGTTGATCAACAGTTACAACACCGCTGAATATCTTGATGAGGCCATTGCAAGTGTCCGACAGCAAACGCTGAGGGTGGATCAAATCATCATTTCTGATTCAAGCACTGATGAATCGGCCGAAATCATCCAAAAACATTGCGGCGAGGACACGCGGATTTCTGCGATTTTGAATGAAAATCAAGGCCAGTTGGCAACCATCGTGGCTGGTCTATCAGCTATTGAAGGTGATATTATTTTCTTTCTCGATGGAGATGATTGCTATCAGAAGAATCACATCGAGAAGATGCTAGGTCGATGGAATCAGTTTCCGCAGGCCGATCTCATATATTGCCGCCATGCGGCGGTAGGCTCACCTGCTTTGTTGGCGCAACTCCGGAGCAGGCAGGATCACGAAAATGCGCGCTGGATGGGTCCCATCGCGTTGGATGAGCCCTACGATTGGGGCTATGGCACAGCCCTCGCATGGTGTTTGCCATCTTATCATGCGGGCGGTGTGAACTCCTGTTTGTCAGTTCGCCGCAAGCATTTGGAAAAGCTTCCGCTCAGGGGCCTGCTTGAGGCTTTTGGAGATGAACTCAAGGCGAATGCGGATTACATGATACTGCTTGCATCAGCGCTTTATGGCGGGCGCAAGGTCTATGTGCCGGATCGAACGGTGGATTACCGGGTCCACGCCAAGAGCTACACCGGCAGATATGCGATGGGAGAAGCAGAGAGTGATTACCGTCAGCGCTATTACTGTGCCTTGGCCCGCAATTGGCTTTGTGCGGCACCAAGGTTCGGTCCGGCACTGCGCGATATTCTCGACAAGGAGCTGGCTACCGTTCCAAATCCTTCGAGGGGACATCGCCGCTGGTACGCCGAGGCGAAGAAGTCAGGTCGCTAAGGGTCGCAAAGAAGACTTTAGCCGAAAAAAGGCGAAAAAGGGACGCAAAAATGGAAACCCACTGCATCTGACCTTTTTTTGCGAAATTTTTGCGCCTCCTTGCGGCTAAAGCTTTCCCTTCTTCATTCCAGCTTTCTGCTTTTTTCAACTTCAACTTTACCCATGAAACTCTACGCTGACGTCACCCGCCTGATCTGGCGCCATGTGGGGGTGGCCCAGCACACCGGCATCGACCGAGTGAACCTGGAGTATGCCCGCTGGGTGCACGAGCAGGGTGGCGGACTGTGTTTGAGGCGGGGCGACGAAATCAAGCAACTCTCGCGCGGTGCTTGGGGGAGGTTGTTGCTTGGCGACGGGCAGCCTGGCAATTCTGAGCGCGGGCGGCGGCATCGGGTGTTATTGTTGCTGCGTTCGCTGGCGTTTCGGCCGGCGATCCCAGAACAAACCACACTGCTGGTATCGACCCATTCGTGGCTGGCGCATAAGGGAACGTGGGCTTGGCTGGCCAAGCGGCGCTGTCGGGCGGTGGTGTTCATCCACGACCTGATCCCGCTGCAGTTTCCCGAGTACGCACACCCGCGGGAGAAGGCGCTGCACGGGCGGCGGCTGAATCACACGCTGCGCCACAGCCACGGCATCATCGTCAATAGCAGCTGCACGGAATCCGCTGTTAAGGCTTACGCGAAGCAGGTGGGACTGGCCGTGCCACCCATCCTTGTTGCCCCGCTTGGGCATGAGCTTTCCGTGGGTGAAAAGTTGCCGACGCAGGATTCAGAGAAGCCCTATTTTGTCGTTCTCGGCACCATCGAGCCGCGCAAGAACCACTTGCTCCTGCTCACGCTGTGGCGGGAACTGGTGAAGCGCCATGGCGCGGCGACCCCACGCCTTATCGTTGTCGGCCGTCGCGGTTGGGAATGTGAGCAAGTGGTCGATCTACTCGAGCGCTGCGAGGCGATCCACCCCTATCTTGTCGAGAAAAACGATGCATCGGACGAAGAAGTCGTGTCGCTGCTCGCCGGTGCCTGTGCCCTGCTGATGCCGTCCTATGCCGAGGGCTTCGGGATGCCCGTACAAGAGGCGCTCGCCATCGGCACGCCTGTGATTTCTTCTCCACTGCCGGCGATCGTGGAGTTTGCCGGCAACATACCCGACTATGCCGAGC
>Ga0208363_1000386_pt1 | contig 11321 bp, 7 predicted proteins | sample LakMenEpi03May11_FD_150666 | JGI IMG/M metagenome (GOLD analysis project Ga0208363, IMG submission 150666) | Freshwater microbial communities from Lake Mendota, WI - 03MAY2011 deep hole epilimnion (SPAdes) | ecosystem: Environmental > Aquatic > Freshwater > Lake > Epilimnion/Euphotic zone ...
CGAGCCGCAAGCATCGTGGTTGCAACTCCAGGCCGCCTTGAGGACTTGATGAAGCGTCGCGATCTCGATTTGGGTGCAGTTGCCCTTGTCGTCATTGACGAAGCAGACCGTATGGCCGACATGGGCTTTATGCCTGCAGTTAAGCGCATTATGCGTACGATCCCTGGCGGACGTCAGACATTGTTATTCTCGGCGACCCTAGATGGTGATGTCGATAACTTGATCCGCGAATTTCAACGTGATCCGAAAAAGCATCAAGTTGCCGCAGCCGAAAATGGTGGTGAAATCGAGCACTTGTTTTGGAACGTCAATCGAGATGAGCGTACGCGTATGGTTGCTGAAATTGCTAACCATTACGAGCGAGCCATCGTGTTCTGTCGCACCAAGCATGGATCAGATCGCCTGGCAGGCAACCTCGAATCGTTGGGTGTCGAGACTTGTGTAATTCACGGCAATCGCAGTCAGGCTCAACGCGAACGAGCGCTTGAGCAGTTTCGACGTGGCAAAGCAACGGTGATGGTTGCAACTGATGTCGCGGCACGTGGTATTCACATCGATGCTGTTCCGGTTGTCGTGCACTTTGACTTGCCGGAGGATCCGAAGGACTACATTCACCGATCAGGTCGCACGGGCCGTGCGGGCGAAAAGGGTGTCGTGATCTCGTTTGTTGACAAATCGATTCGCAGGTCAACTACTCAGTTGACAAAGAATATGCCGTTCGATGTTGTATTTGTTGATCCACAATTTGTCGATACCTCGATGCCGGCACAGTCGCCTCGTCCAGGTTCAATTGGCACAGTGCAAACGCTCGCGTTGATTGGTGCTGGCCCTCAGCCAGAGTAGGTCACAAGCAAATATCTTGTGGCCGTACTGGTACTCGCAAAAGTGCCTTTCCGGTTGCTGCTCGAATCGCAGCGACGATTGCAGGTGTCACTGAAATGCAAGGTGGTTCGCCAATTCCTTTAGCGCCAAGTGGAGCTTGAGGTTCTGGTTCTTCGATCATGACTGCAACCACACGTGGAGCATCTAGAGCAGTTGGCAACAAGTAATCGGTGAAGCTTGGATTCTTTACCTTGCCGTTGTCCATAATGATTTCTTCCATCACGGCAAGACCAAGACCCTGAGCAATTCCACCCTCGAGTTGACCTATGGCCGAAAGCGGGTTGAGCACTCTGCCCACATCTTGTGCTGTCGCGATCTGGACGACCTTGACCAGGCCGAGCTCAACATCAACGTCGACCACGGCTCGGTGAGCCACAAAAGCGAATGCAACGTGGCAGTTCCCTTGACCATTTTCATCGAGGTCTTCAGTTTTGCGGTGATGGTGCTCGAATGTCTCAGAAAGTGTGAGGCCTTGAGTGGCGTCTGCAACGCTGATGCGGAATGTGCCGACGGTATCAATGATGTCGGTGTTCTCAACCATTAGGCGAATTGGATCGATGTTGTGCTGTTTGCCAACGTGTTCGAAAAGGCGTTCACGAACTAATCGGCACGCACCATCGACTGCACCTCCGCTCATCCATGTTTGCCTAGATGCGGAAGTAGAACCAGCAGATCCTATTTGTGTATCGGAAGTTTCGAGGAACACATCGTCAACACCAAGCACGCTTCGTGCGATCTGTGGCGCCAGCGTCACGAAACCTTGACCAACTTCTGATGTTGCGAACTTTAGTGAAGCGACGCCATTTGAAAGCGTGCAACGTGCTGTTGCATAGTCGTCAAATCCTTCGGAGTACATCAAGTTTTTGATTGACACACCCCAACCGGTGCCACGAACGATGTTGTGTCTGTCGGCTGTGCGGCCACTGCCACCTGGAAACTCGAGCACATTTGCATTCGGTGCCAATGGTTCGGGCATTGGTATTGCATCTGTTTCACGAATACAGCGCTCGACTGGAGCCACACTTTCCACAATTTGACCGGTGATCAACTTGTCGCCAGTGCGCATTGCATTTTTGAGCCGTACATCAACAGGCGAGAGACCACATGCTTGGGCTACAAGATCCATTTGGCTTTCATGCGCAAAACAAGCTTGAACAACGCCGAATCCGCGCATTGCTCCGCATGGTGGATTGTTGGTTCGTACGGCATATCCGTCAACGACGGCATTGTCGCATTGGTACGGGCCTTGGGTGTGGGTGATGCCATTGATCAATACGGCAGGGGATGTGCTCGTGTACGCACCACCGTCGAATACCATGCGCGATTCAATTTTGACGATTTTGCCGTCTTTGTTTGCGTGATGTTTCATCCAGATTTTGGCTGGATGACGATGCACGTGTCCAAAAAAACTCTCTTCGCGGCTGTACTGCATCTTGATCGGTTTGCCAGTTCTCAAAGCGAGCAAACAACAGTGCACTTGCAAACTGATGTCTTCGCGAGCGCCAAATGCACCACCTACACCGCCAAGGACAAGCCGAACATTCTCCTCGGGGAGCGCCAAGCAAGCGGCAATTTGACCGCGATCTTCGTGCAGCCATTGCGTGGCGATATGCAGTTCAACACCGCCACCACCTGAATCAGGAAATGCCATCGCCGCTTCGAGACCGAGAAACGCCTGGTCTTGCATTCCGATTGTGTAATTACCTTCGACGGTGATGTCGCCAGTTGCATGTGGATTGCCGTGAACAATGTGCTGATGTCGGATCAAGTTGCCATCAGGATGAATTTGCGCGGTTGTAGCAAGCATTGCGAGTTCTGGGTCAACTACTGGAGTGAGAACTTCGTAGTTGACAACGATGGCCGCCAGTGCTCGACGGCAGGTTTCTGGATGATCTGCTGCGACCACTGCAACTGGCTCTCCCATATAGCGAACATAATCTGAAGCAAAGACTGGTTGATCTGCTGAGATCAGTCCGTATGTAGCTTTGCCAGGGACATCTTGCGCCGTGAGCACCGCTGACACACCACTGATCAAAAGAGCAGGGGTGGTGTCAATAGAAATGATGCGCGCATATGGATGAGGGGAACGTAGCGTTGCGCCCCACAACATGTTTTCGGCCCACATATCTGAAGAAAACGAGAATGAGCCGGTTACCTTGGCAATTCCATCAGGGCGAAGAGCGCTAGCACCAAGAATGTCTCGAGCACGAACATCTTGCTTGATGGAACTCATGAATTTGCCTTTCGAACTTGAACAACCGCTTCAACTGCTGCAAAGATGCGCCCATAACCCGTGCAACGACAAATGTTGCCCGAGATGGATTCTTTGACTTCCAGTTCAGTTGGTTCAGGGTTCTTGTCGAGCAAATGGTGCACAGCAACGATGAGGCCAGGCGTACAAAAACCGCACTGCACACTGCCTTCTTCGATGAAGGCCTGTTGCACATCTGTGACTTGGCTTGTGATCGTCTGGGCGGTTGCGGCCATGGCGGGGTTCTGTTCAATAAGACCCTCAACGGTGACGATGTCGGAGCCAACTGCTGTGGCGGCCATGACCAAGCATGAACACACAGCATCGCCGTCCATTAACACTGTGCAACTTCCGCATTCGCCCTGTTCGCAGGCACCTTTGGCGCCTGGCAGACCAAGTCGCTCACGCAACACATAAAGCAAGCTTTCGCCAACCCAGGCATCGACCACGGGACGTTCTTGACCGTTGATGAGCAGTGTGTACATTTCGTTTCCGAGTGATTCGTTCATGAAGGATAGGCCCTTGTGATGAGTCGCTGAGCGAGCACGCCTATAGCGTGTCGTCGATATTCGGCCGTAGATCGGTGATCGTCAATTGGTTTCGATTCGATTGACACACGACGACCGAACTCCTTGGCTGTTGCCACATCTATTCCAGTTGACGTTGAAATATCTAATTGCTCCGCGAGCCAAGCCTCCGCATCACGGCAGCGAATGATCGTTGGACCAACGGCTCCGAGGGCAATGCGCACAGATTTTGTACTCTTGTCAACTGCTAAGCACGCAGATGCAACCGAGATAACCATTGCATTACGGACCCCAACTTTTGCGTAGCCCTGCCAACCGTCGAGTAGTGGCATGGTAACTGCAGTGATGATTTCATTTGAGGCCCGAGCATTTCGCTTCACGCCGAGCATGAAATCGTGGACTGAGAGAACTCGTGAACTCTCACTGCTTTGCAGATGTATAACAGCATCAAGTGCGAACAAAACGGGCAGACCATCGCCAGCAGGGGAGCAGGTGCCTAAATTTCCTCCAAGAGTGCCGGCTGCACGAATCTGGGGTGAGCCAACAGTGCGTGCTGCTTCGGCGAGAGCGGGAATAAGATTCTTCAGCTCTCCGGTTTCCATCTCTTGATATGGGACACCTGCACCGATGGTGATTGTGCCGTCGGCATTCTTTGTCCATCTACGCAATTCTTGAACTCGTCGCAAGGCAATCACATTGTGTGGCTTGAGATGATTGAAGTTGATCTCTACCATCATGTCGGTTCCACCTTGAATCAAGCGCGCATCAGGAGCGCTCGTCAACGCATCGAGCGCTTCACGAATTGTTCGGGGGATTGCAACCGTCATTGAATACCATCCCAATCGGCAAATGTGTCGATCATTGCTTTGACGTCACCAAGCGGATACAAGATAGGGCAAGTTGCTCCGTTGTCGATGTAATGCTTAACGCTTGCACGCGCTTCTGCTGGTGTGCCACTGGCGGTCAGCATCTGCACAATTTCATCGGGGACGAGTTTTGAAGCGGCAGTAACTTGCTCGTGAGTCGCTGGCCATGTCAACACTTCACCAACCTTGTCGAGCAAACTTTGAGGAACACCAGATGCCTTCATGATGTGTGGTTGCTGACCAAGATATTGAGTCACCATTTCGCGCGCCATGTTGAGAGCAGTTTGTCTGTCCTCGTGCACGCTGCAGACTACGAGCTGCGGCCTATCAATGTCAGCGATCTTGCGTCCAGCCTTATCAGCGCCAGCAGTGAGCGCTTCGATTGCTTGCTTGTTGTAGTCAGGGGAAACCAGGTAGTTAAGGACGACACCATCTGCAATTTCGCCAGTGAGCTCCATCATTTGCATGCCTGTTGCACCAATGTAAATGGGTACATCCTTGGCGCGACGCTCCTGATACACATAGTCCAATTCAATGCCATCAAATTTCACAAACTCGCCATCAAACGTAACGTTCTCATTGTTTAAGAGAGCACGAACATTAAGTACGATCTCCCGCATTGCACGTAAAGGCTTGGCACGTGAGATTCCTACTTTTTGTGCCAATGGGTCCCACCATGCACCAATACCAAGAATCACTCGACCAGGCGCAAGATCATCCAACGTCGAAAAGGTTGCAGCGAGTCGCGCTGGGTTGCGGCTCCAGCAGTCAACTACTCCTGATCCGACTTTGATTGTCTTTGTGACTGAAGCGAACGCTGCCATCGGAACCGTGGCCTCACGGACCAGACGACTTTCCGCTTGCCATACAGCCTCGAACCCCTTGGATTCTGCGTACTGTGCGTATTCCATACCTTCACGTATGTTGTGGGCATCTTGAAGATAGATCGCAACACGCGCCTTACCGGTCAATGGGTTTTTTGCTTGAGCTGGAAGTGACATTATTGCAACCTTTCAAAAAGTCGAATTGATTGTTCGTGTGCCCTTGCTCGAATCTCGGCGAGATCCACCCGTGTCGGCAACCCATCTTTCAACACGACTTCACCATCGATGAGCACATCGGTGGCTCGAGTTCCAGGCGTGAAAGCGACGTGCCATGGACTTTGTATTTGATCGTAATTCCAAGTAACAGTGTCGTTTTCTGCTTCGGGGAAAATCTGGTAACCATTTTTCAACCACTGATTAACAGTGTCTGGGGTCTGGGCGATATCAAATTCGCGAAGTCTTGCATAAGCGAGGCGTGACTCTTCGAGCATGTCAGCTCCGATTCCGTCAGTTCCAAGCAAGATGGTGTTGGGTTTTGATGTTGGCGCGCCATAGCCAACATGGTTATTCATATTGGATCGAGGGTTATGTACGAGACGACCTCGCAAAGGAGTATTGAGGTGCACGCCGTGAACAAGTAGCCAGTCGTCGGTTGCCAATTCGGTCAACCGAGTTGCTGCATGCACATCTTCAATGCCCTCAGCGACATGAATGTGGACACCAACGTTTAGTTGTGTTGCCAGATTTGCCGCAGCGTTCAAGGTTTCGTCACTACAAGTAAAAGCCGCGTGGACACCGACCATTCCCTTGCCGCCATCGGAAATAAATCGTTCGCACTCGGCAAGACCTCGTTGGGCTGCGGATGTCATCTTGGAGAGGGGAGAAACCTTTGAGTGCAATTGCCCTTTGTCGTCCCATCGATCGGTAACTCCGTAACATGCGTTGACTCTGACACCAACATCTTTACAAGCTTTGTTGATGAGCGAGAGAGATCCCTCAATCATGTTGGGTGACTCATGGTGATCGATGATCGCTGTCGTGCCATTCATGAGGGCTTCAACAGCGCCAAGAGCGGCCGACCAGTAGATCATGTCTGCATCGAGCGCCCCATCTAGGCGCCACCAAACTTGTTGCAGTACTTCAATAAATTGCGTAGGCGTTTGCTGTGGTGCCGGCATGCCGCGAGCGAGCGACGAGTACAGGTGGTGATGTGAGCAGACAAGACCAGGTGTTGTATTCGACACAGTTTCTAATCTTCCGTGTCGTCTGCAGTGGACTTCAGCATTGGCAGGGTTGTATGCCACGTGCCGTTGAGGTCACGAAATGCAGCAGCAACTGCGCCAGCAGTTGGAACCAGACCGATTTCTCCAACACCTTTAATTCCGTAGGGTGAATTCGGTTGAGGAGACTCAACCAAAATAACTTCGATTGCAGGCACATCCTTCGGACGCAGAATCTTAAGCGACCGCAAAGTCATGTTGATAGGGAAGCCGGTCTCGGGGTCACTCGGAAAATCTTCAGAAAGTGCATATCCAAGACCCATGTGCACACTGCCCTCAATCTGTCCTTCGCACAATTGGGGATTGACGGCTTTGCCAACATCGTGGGCGGCAACAACACGTTCGATCTTGTTTGAGTCGCGGTCCATGACGACCATCTGTGCGGCATATCCGAAAGTGGAGTGAATGATCGGATTCACTACATCAGGATCACCGAGCTTTGTTGTCCAATCAACTCGGTATTCGCCATAGTGGTCTACACCGACAGCACAATTTGCTGCCTTCGCTGTGTCGCATGCGTCTTTTACTGCGCCGGCGCCCATCAATGTTCCGCGTGAACCGGTGGTTTGACCAAGTCCTAATTCGCGAGTGGTATCGACAATTACGTCGATGAGATTCCCATCAATTCCCAGTTCGTGAACAGCAACCTGCAATGCAACAGTATTGATGCCTTGACCCATTTCTGTCCAACCGTGACGGACTTCAACGCGACCGTCTTCTTTGAACCGAATAACCGCGCGATTGATTTCTTTAAAACCATTTCCTAAACCGCTGTTTTTGAGACCGAGCCCCAATCCAACCGCTTTACCAGATGCTCGCGCCGCGTCGTATGCCGGTTTGATGGCTTTGAGGCACTCTGATGCGCCAAGGCAACCGTCGTCCATGATTTGACCGGGGCCCCACACTTGACCTGGCATGATGACGTTGAGTTGACGCATCGTCCAGCCATCAATGCCAACTTTTTCGGCTAGCCGATCAATGACACCTTCCATTGCAAACTGCGCTTGGTTTGCGCCAAAACCTCGGAAAGCACCGCAGACAGGGTTGTTCGTTCGAACCGCAATTGCTTCAACATCTATGTTCGGTACTAGGTACGGACCGCTTGCGTGGCCAGCCATGCGTTCGAGAACTTTCATTCCAACACTTGCGTACGCTCCGGAATCGCCAATGGCACGAACATGCAACGCGGTGAGTTTTCCCTGCTTGTCACATGAAGCTTTGTATTTCATCGTTATCGGATGCCGCTTGGCGTGCATCAACAGGCTTTCTTCACGCGAAAGCGTGCATTTGACTGGTGTTTGCAGTAGCCACGCACTCAAAGCAGTGTGAGCCTGGTTGCTCATGTCTTCTTTGCCACCAAACGCACCACCATTTGTGATGAGTTCAACGGTTACTTGGGAATTGTCGAGATTGAGTACTTTGGCGATGTCATTACGATCATCCCAAATGCCTTGTCCGCCTGAATACACGTGCAGAGACTTGCCGTTTATAGATGGCACAGCGACCGTGCTTTCAGGTTCAAGAAACGCATGTTCAATTCGTTGTGTCACGAAAGTTTCCTCGACAACAAACTCACTGTTTTGAAGTGCGGTGGAGGTATTACCGCGCTCATATTTGCTTGTGCTCAACACATTGTTGTCAGTGTTCCACACTGCGATTTCCGAATTTGCGAGGGCGGCAAGGGGATCCGTTATCGGTTGATGCACGGTGTAATCAACTACGACCGCTTGAGTGGCAGATCTTGCATGATCGCGTGTGTCGGCAACAACTATTGCCAAGACATCTCCGGCGTACGATGTGCGGCCACCAAGTGGAATCATCACTGGCCAGTCCTTGTAAATGATTCCAACCATCAATTCGCCTGGAATATCGGCGGCTGTATATACAGCTCGGACACCTGGCATTTCGAGCGCTAGCGAAACATCTATTGCGTTGATGTCGGCACGGGTGTGTTTTGTGAAGACGAGCGCAGCATGCAGCATGCCTGGAATGCGAATGTCGTCTATATATCCGCGATCGCCGAGTGCAAGAGCTTCTGCTTCGTACTTCACAGTTCGACTACCGACGCCACCAGGTTGCACCATGACAGGAACTTCACCTCGAGCGACCATTTCAATAGCGTCAAGAATCTTCACATAGCCTGTGCAACGACACAGGTGCGCGCCGAGATGTTTTGCCATGTCAGTGCGCGAAAGGTCCGCACCCTTTTTATCCACTTGAGCTTTGGCGCGCACAACAATGCCAGGAATACAAAAACCACATTGCAGTCCGCCACATGCCGCAAATGCTTGCGCATATGTATTGCGCTCCTGCTCCGATACGCCCTCCAGTGTGACGACGGTAGAGCCAGCGACTTTGGTGAGAGGTGTCTGGCAACTTACGACGGCCTTTCCATTGACCAATACCGTGCAGCAACCGCATTGACCGGTGGGCGAGCAACCATCTTTGGGAGATGTGATGTTCAACTCTTCACGTAATGCAGCCAAGAGATGGGGGTGATCTGAGCGAACGGTAACTGGTGTTTCATTGACTGTAAACGCAACAGAATCAACTTGGGATGCGTCCAAATCCATAGCAGTCACGGGTTTTACGCTACAGCATTTGCTTTACAAAATGTTAAGTAAAGCAATTCTTGCACCCTCTAGTCGAGGATGGACCCGCGTTGACCAGTGATGCGACCGTACACCTCTGGCCGGCGGTATTTGTCAAAATCAAACAGTGTTTCCTTGTACTGCTTACACCAATCCAGGTCACAAACCGCTGTGACCAGTTCATCTTCAAAAGTGTTGGTTTTGGCAAGAATTTCGCCGGACGGCGCAATGATGCTGGAATCACACAGTCCAAGTACTCCTTCTTCGACTCCACCTTTGGCGACACCGACAACGAAGCTGCCATTTTGATAGGCACCGCTTTGCATGACTAGAGCGTTGTGAAAACCCTGCAATGCATCTTGCGATGGGTCTGGAACATAGTGCATTGGTGTGTTGTATCCACACAAGATCATCTCGACGCCTTGCAAACCCATCACACGGTATGACTCTGGCCATCGTCGGTCGTTGCAAATCATCATCCCAAGTCGACCGCCAAACGCTTTCCACACCCCAAAACCCTCGACGCTAGGAGTGAAGTAGTAACGCTCTGCGTGCTGAAAGGGTCGATCAGGTTCGTGCGTTGCGTGACCAGGAATATGAACCTTGCGATATTTGGCTACGACTGTTCCATCGCGCTCCACCAAAATCTGTGTATTGAAGCGCTCGCCATCTGGTGTGAGCTCTGCATAGCCAAGACAAAAGCCAATTCCTAAACGTTTAGCTTCGGCAAAAAGTGGGAGTGTGACAGCAGACGGCATTTCGGTTTCATACCAGTGATCAGCTTCGGTGATGTTCTCGACAAACCAGCGCGGGAAAAATGTTGTGAGAGCGAGTTCGGGAAAAACTACAAGATCGCATTTTTCGGATTTGGCTTGGTGCAAGAGGTCAATGAGACGCTTGACTACCGATGAACGATCATCTTCCTTTTGGATTGGGCCAAGTTGTGCTGCACCAACATTGATCAATCTGCTCATGAAACCAATTCTTTCATACTTTTTCGAAATCGGTGGTGCAGAGTGTGAGCATTGACTGCAGCAGAATGTTGGCGCCCGCAACCAAGTCTTCGGTGTCGGTATGTTCTGCCGCGTTATGACTGATGCCATTGACGCTTGGAACAAAAATCATCGCGGCCGGGCATACCCGTGCAAGCATTTGCGCATCATGACCAGCACCAGATGGCATGCGCTGCGTTGTATTTTCAAGATTGAGTGAGATTTGCTCTATAACGTCTATGACACGATCGTCAAAAACGACTGGTTCAAATCGAGCGAGCTTTTTGGTTGTAATTTTTACGCCCTCAAGTGCAGCAATCTCATCAAGAAATGATGCAACTTCTTTTTCCGCTCGTTGCAGCAAAGCTTCGTCGGTGTTACGAATATCCAATGTCATTGTGACTCGGGCAGCAACAACGTTGATCAAGTTAGGAAAAACATCAACTTTGCCAACAGTGCACACTTGGTCTGCGCCATACCTTGCGCTTAACTTGCGTAGAAATACAGCAATTTCTGCTGCAACATATGTTGGGTCGTGACGCAACGACATCGGAGTTGTTCCGGCGTGATTGGACTGACCAATGATGGTCACCTCTTGCCATGAAATACCCTGCACTCCGGTAACTGCTCCGATGCGAACATTGTTCGCCTCAAGAAGCGGACCTTGCTCGATATGCAACTCCACAAAAGCGTGGGGAACGATTCCGGGGCATGGTGCCGATCCCGCATAACCGATTCGTACAAGTTCATCGCCAAGTCGAGGTCCATCTATCGCGTTGATATCAAGTGCCTCTTCGGTCGTCATACCGCCGACGTACACGAGTGAACCGAGCATGTCTGGTGCAAACCGAGCACCTTCTTCGTCCGTAAAAACTACAACCGCTAGAGGACGGGACGGCGTGAACCCATTTTTCTGACATGTTTCAACTACCTGTAAACCAGCCAGCACTCCGTAGTTGCCGTCGAACTTGCCGCCTGTTCGCACGGTGTCGATGTGACTACCAGTCATAACTGGTGCACCTGTTCCTACATTCCAGATAGCGATGATGTTGCCGACCGCATCTATTGAAACGTCCATGTTGAGGTCGCGCATCCACGAAACCACGAG
>Ga0208363_1000387_pt1 | contig 11256 bp, 4 predicted proteins | sample LakMenEpi03May11_FD_150666 | JGI IMG/M metagenome (GOLD analysis project Ga0208363, IMG submission 150666) | Freshwater microbial communities from Lake Mendota, WI - 03MAY2011 deep hole epilimnion (SPAdes) | ecosystem: Environmental > Aquatic > Freshwater > Lake > Epilimnion/Euphotic zone ...
CCCGTGACGCGGCCCCAGCCGGGGACTTCGACGGGCACGTCGGCCGCCACGCGGTGGCAGGGCACGTTGGCCACTTCCATCGAGCCGTCTTCGCGCAGGGTGGCGACGACCACGCCCACCGGAGTGTCGATGCGGTGGGTTCCGGGGCCGATCCTGCCGAGGTGCGCCAGCGTCACGGTTAGCCCGATGGTGCCGTGGATGCACATGCCGAGGGTGGAGACGTTGTTGAAGAAGATCACGCCGCAAACGCAATCCGGTTCATGGGCTTCGCAAAGCAGCGCGCCGACCATCGCGTCGTGGCCGCGCGGTTCGTTGCAGATGGCGCGACGGAGCCAGTCGTGCTGACCGCGGAGGATTTTCGCCCGCTCCGCGAGCGGACCGTTTCCCAGATCCGGCGCGCCGGAAACGACGACCCGGGTGGGCTCGCCCCCGGTGTGCGATTCGATGATGTGGATGGATTCTCGGCTCATGTTAAAATTTCGTTAGTTCGGGAATCAGAACCGGCCGGGGGCCAGCGCTTCGATCGGGCGGAACGGCGTGTCACCCGCAAGAAGATCCGCCGCAAGGCGGCCGCTGACCGGTGCGAGGCTCAGGCCCATCATCGCGTGGCCGCAGTTGACGACGAGGTTTTCCAAGCCCTTCACCACCCCGGTGTAGGGAATGCCATCCGGCGAGACCGGCCTCAGACCGACCCAGGGTTTCACGCCGTCGAAGTCGCTTTCCGCGAACTTCGGGAAATACGCGTGCACCGAGCGGACGATGCCCTGCACGCGCATGGCGTTGACGTCGAGATTGAGACCGCCTACCTCCATGGTGCCGCCGAAGCGCAGGCTAGAACCTAACGGCGTGATCGCCAGCTTGGCCTCCGCGAAGATCGAGCAAAGCCGCGGCAGTTCCGGCGGCGCGCCCAGCGTGAGCGAGTAGCCCTTGCCGGCTTGCAGCGGGAGCTTCAAGCCCACGGACTTGAGCAGCCCGCCGCTCCATGAGCCGCTGGCGACGACGAACTTGTCGCCCTCGAATCGCCTGCCGCCACCCGAGACGGCGCTCACGCGACCGTTCGAGGTTTCGATGCGGTCGATGGCCACTCCGCTTTCGATCGACGCGCCGAGTTCGAGCACGCGTCGGCGCATCGAGTTGAGAAAGCGCGCGGGATCGAGATGGCAGTCCTGGGTGAAATGAATGGCGCCGGCGATGTCCATCGTCACGCCGGGATCGATCCTAGCGGCGGCCGCGGCGTCGAGAACATCGGCGCGCAGCCCGATTTCACGGGCGCTCTCGGCGACCTCGATCTCTTCGGCGAGGCCCTTCGCGGTGTTGCAAAGCATCAGCAGCCCGCGCTCGACCAGGCCGAAGTCCTCGTCGCGCGCCAGTTCGAGGAAAAGCCGGCGGCTTTCCAGGTTCAAGTCGCGCAACAACTCGCGCGAGGCGGCCACGTGCCGCGGAGTTGAATTCCGGTAGAAGAGCCAGCCCCAGCGCGCCAGTTCGGGATCGAGACGCGGCCTGACGAAGAACGGGCTCCGCGGATTGAACATCCAGCGCAGCCCCTTGGCCATCATGCCGGGCGCGGCCAGCGGGGTGAAGTGGCTGGGCACAATCATGCCCGCGTTTCCCGTCGAGCAATTGTCGCCGCCCTCGGGCTCGCGCTCGACGACGGTCACCGCGAACCCGCGCTTCAACGCGTAATAGGCCGAACACAGCCCGATCACTCCGCCACCGACGACCACCACGCGAGCTGTTTTCATGTCCGGGGCAGGGATGACATGTCTTCAGCCGAAATCCAGCACTCTCCCGAAAAACAACAGGATTTCCGGATCATTCGGCGCGCGCGGCAGACCCGCTGATTCCCTTCGACTAACCTTCGTCTCTCGTCACCATACCCAAATGCACGCCATCCGCCACCTCGCGCTCGCAGTCATCGCCGCCTCGACCTTATGCGCCGCGGCACATCCTAACATCATCTTCATCCTCGGCGACGACCTGGCCCAGGGCGACGTTGGCGCTTATGGCCAGAAAATCATCCACCCCCCCGGCTCGACCGGATGGCCGGGGAAGGCACCCGTTTCACCCAAGCCTACTGTGGCACCAACGTTTGCGCCCCGAGCCGCGCCTCCCTGATGACAGGACTCCATTCCGGCCACTGCCCGGTCCGCGGCAACTGGGAGATCAAGGCCGAAGGCCAGAAACCCCTTCCCGTCGAAACCGTCACCGTGGCGGAAGTCCTCAAGTCCACCGGCGTCACCGGCAAGTGGGGCATGGGGTTCTTCGACACCACCGGCAGCCCGCTCAAGCAGGGGTTCGACCGCTTCTACTGCTACAATTGCCAGCGCCACGCCCACTCCTACTTCCCCACCTACCTCTGGGATGACGACCGTCGCATCGAACTGCCCGGCAACGCCGGCGGACCACAATCCAGCGGCAAGAAAACCTATTCCCAGAACCTCATCCAAAAGGAAACGCTCGACTTCATCCGCGCTAACAAAGCAAAGCCATTCTTCCTCTTCTACGCCGTCACCCTGCCCCACGGTGACCATGAAATCGACGACCTCGGCGTCTATGCCGACAAGCCATGGAGCATGGAGGAAAAATCCTACGCCGCCCAAGTCACCCGTCTCGACTCCGATGTCGGCGGAGTGATCGACCTGCTCAAGGAGCTCGGCATCGACAACAACACCCTCATCATCATCGCCGGTGACAACGGCTCCTCCTTTTCCCCGGAATCCGGTATCGGCAAGCGTTTCAATCAGGCGTCCAACGGGCTTCGCAGATACAAGCGCGGACTTTATCAAGGCGCGCTCCGCCAAGCCTGCATCGCCCGCTGGCCCGGCAAGGTTCCCGCCGGCCGCGTTTCGGACGAACCGTGGGCGTTCTGGGATTTCCTTCCCACCGCCGCCGAACTCGCCGGAGCCACCCTCCCTCCCGAATGCAAGACCGACGGCCTCTCGCTCGTCTCCCATCTCAAAGGCGGTCCCGCCCCGCAACGCGACGCGTTCTACTGGGAACTTCACGAAGGAAAACCCATCCAAGCCGTCCGCTTCGGCGATTGGAAGGCCGTGAAAAACGGCCCGCAGGCGCCGATCGAACTCTACGATCTATCCAAAGACCCCGGCGAAGCCACCAACGTCGAGGAAAACCACACCGGCCTGGTAGTAAAAGCTGCGGCACTCATCCAACAAAACCACGGCGATTCACCCGACTGGCCGCTCACCGGTCCGTCGCCCCAGCGCCTGGCCGACCGCCAGGACAAGGCCAGGAAAAAGCCGCGCTGAAACTCATCCGCGATGCCGGACACTTCGCGAATGCCGTGCCCGTGCAAAATCCGCCGCGGGAGGCGCAGATGGCGGGAAGGATTGAATTGACGCGGCGCATCCCTTGGATTTTAACGGAACCGCAAATCGAACCACTAACAACACAAAAAAACCATAATCATCTGGAGCGGGCTTGGAATTCTGATACCTTTGGTGGCGATCGCCGGAATGGTCCTCGGATCGATCCTTTCAGGGGCGCTGGGGCAACCCGGCGTGGGCCCCGGACTCGGACTCGGGCTGGCGGCGCTCGCTAACTGGGGACTTTGGAAGATGATCTATCCAAAGCAACCCAGGGTCCTGGTCGATCCCGCGACCGGCCAGCAGGTTCTGCTGAATCCGAAGCACGGGCTCTTTTTCATCCCGGCGAAAGCATGGACATGGATCCTGGCGCTGCTGGCCGTGCCGCTGATGCTGATTGGAGTGACGGCAGAACGCGCAGCCGCCAAGGAGGCCGCGAAACCGGGCTTCAAGGAGTACACCGCCGCGAACGACCTGATCGATTCGAAACGCAAGGGACAATGCCACGGCAACACCGATGCGGCGAAGCAGGCGGCCACCGGATTTGCCACCAGCATGAAGACCATGACGAAAATCCTCTTCGACGGCGGCAGCAAAAAGAACCTGATGACGGGCGGTGATTTCCTCACCTACTGTCATGACGGGCCGGAGACCATCGTGATTCTCTGCCACGTTCCCTCTCTGCGCAGCTATAAGACGGCGGAAACAAAGAAGGCTCTCGCCGACATCGCCTGGAGCGCCGCCCGGCGGGCCGGTGAGGCGCTTGATCCGGAACACAAGAAAACCCTGCTCGTGGGGCTGCGGGGGCTCGCTTCCTATGGCAGCATCCAACAGGGAAAAGCCTCCAGCGAGGCCGCCAGCAGCTCACTCGACACTTCCGACAAATCGGTTTTCTTCCCCGCCTTCACCCCCGCCGCGCCGGCTTCCGAGCCTTGACGCGCCGCCAGGTTCAGCGATGGGAGAGACATGGACAGTTGCATGGGGTGAGCCGAGCAAGGACAACACTCTCCGGTCATCCTCTTCCCGGCCGTTCCCAGGTTCGGTTATTAACGATCAATGGGCTGGGACGAGCGTTTCCCAACCAACTTGCTCCAGAATCCTCAGGCGCGGCGGCGACGCAGCAGCATGAGCAGGCCGAGACCGCCGAGCAGGGCGGCGCGGGGCTCGGGAACGACGGTGTGGGTGAGGTAAATCCGGGTGTTGTCGCCACCGATCGATCCGCTGGTGAAGGTCAGGGTGTTGTTGTAGGCGACCGACGAGTTGTAGCGGAATGTGCCGGAGTTGATGAGCGCCGAGGCGAGGGTGAAGCCCGTATCAAATGTCAATCAGCCAGCCCGCTGAGATTTTAACAATGGCGGAAAGAAAAATTTTGCCCAAAAAAAGAGCCCGGCTCCAATTGCTTGGAGCCGGGCATATACCTGGCGACGACCTACTCTCACAAGACCTATCGTCTCACTACCATCGGCGCTGCGGCGTTTCACTTCCGGGTTCGGAATGGGACCGGGTGGTTCCACCGCGCTCTGGTCACCAGAGGGCGATCCTGTTTCATCAGGACCGGGACTCTGGGGATCTGAGCTATGTTGCTGTCACGGACAAGCGGGCTTTTGGGTTCACCCAACGCCCGCTCCCTGACATCCACACGGAGATTTCCAACTTTTCAACCTGACAACCCGCAATCCACTCACGGTCACTTGCTTTCACTAATTCAAAAATAGGAATCAAGCCAAACGGATGATTAGTACTTCTCGGCTGAATACGTTACCGCACTTACACCTGAAGCCTATCAACGTCGTAGTCTTCGACGATCCTTAAGGGAAAATTCATCTTGGGAGTAGCTTGGCGCTTAGATGCTTTCAGCGCTTATCTATTCCATACTTAGCTACCCGGCCATGCCCTTGACAGGACAACCGGTGCACCAGAGGTATGTCGATTCCGGTCCTCTCGTACTAGGAACCGAACCCCTCAATTTTCCTGCGCCCACAGAGGATAGAGGACCGAACTGTCTCGCGACGTTCTGAACCCAGCTCGCGTGCCGCTTTAACCGGCGAACAGCCGGACCCTTGGGACCTTCTCCAGCCCCAGGATGCGACGAGCCGACATCGAGGTGCCAAACTTCATCGTCGATATGAACTCTTGGATGAAATCAGCCTGTTATCCCTAAGGTACCTTTTATCCGTTGAGCGACGGCAATTCCACATTCAACCGCCGGATCACTTAGGCCTACTTTCGTATCTGCTCGACTTGTGGGTCTCACAGTTAGGCGGGCTTATGCCTATGCACTCAACACACGGTTACCGACCGTGCTGAGCCCACCTTCGCGCTCCTCCGTTACTCTTTGGGAGGATACCGCCCCAGTAAAACTGACCGGCTGACAATGTCCCTCGCCCGGATTCACGGGTCGAGGTTAGATCTTCCAACACCCAAGGGTGGTATCTCACTGGCGACTCCGCGGCCCCCTAAAGGACCACATCAAAGTCTCCCACTTATGCTGAGCATGAAAATCGAAAAACCAATGACAGCTTACAGTTAAGGTCTATAGGGTCTTTCCGTCCTTCTGCGGGTAGGCGGCATCTTCACCGCCATTACAATTTCACTGAGCACCTGGTTGAGACAGCGCCCAACTCGTTTCACGATTCGTGCAGGTCGGAACTTACCCGACAAGGAATTTCGCTACCTTAGGACCGTTATAGTTACGGCCGACATTCACGGGGACTTGGGCTCAAAGCTTCGCCTTGCGGCTAACATCTTACCTTAATCTTTCCGCATTGGTCACGTGTCACATCCTATACTTGGCCTTACGGCTTGGCAGAATGCTGTGTTTTTGCTAAACAGTCGGTTGGGCCATTTCACTGCGGCCTGGACGAGTCCAGGCACCCCTTATCCCTAAGTTACGGGGCCAATTTGCCGAGTTCCTTAACCAGGGTTCACTCTTACGCCTTGGTATATTCTACCCACCCACCTGTGTCGGTTTACGGTACAGGTTCCTTAGCATACACCGGATCTTTTCTCGGCACCTCCTTTGGTAATACGGATTGGCCGTAGCCGCACCTCGGAATTCAATCACCTAGTTACCTCCAGAAATGCGTCAATCCGGGTTAAGGGTCGGAAGTGCAGGAATATTAACCTGCTGTCCATCGGCTACGCCTATCGGCCTCGCCTTAGGTCCTGACTAACCCCGGGACGAAAATCGTAGCCCGGGAAACCTTGGGTTTACGGCGGACGGGGATTTCACCCGTCTTATCGTTACTCATGTCTGCATCCTCTCTTCTTGATACTCCACGGTCAGTCGCCATCGCGCTTCGACGCAATCAAGAATGCTCCTCTACCGCTCCTGTCCCCAGGGACAAAAGCCCAGAGCTTCGGTATACCGCTTATCGCCAATCATTTTCGGCGCAGAATCTCTCGATGAGTAAGCTATTACGCACTTTTTAAATGGTGGCTGCTTCTAAGCCAACATCCTCACTGTCTGTGAAATTCCACATCCTTTCCACTTAGCGGCATTTAGGCACCTTAGCTGCTGATCAGGGTTGTTTCCCTTTTGACGATGAAGCTTATCCCCCACCGTCTCACTGCCGCGCTCTGTTGAATGGTATTCGGAGTTTGATAGGGGTTGGTAGGCGGGTATGCCCCCTAGCCCTTTCAGTGCTCTACCCCCATTCATAAACACGCGACGCTGCACCTCAATGCATTTCGAGGAGAACCAGCTATCACGGGGTTTGATTAGCCTTTCACTCCTACCCTCAGCTCATCAGAGAATTTTTCAACATTCACCTGTTCGGTCCTTCACGCAGTATCACCTGCGCTTCAACCTGGCCAAGGGTAGATCACCTCCGCTTCGGGTCTAGCACGTGCAACTGAACGCCCTGTTCGGACTCGCTTTCGCTTCGCCTCCGTCCCCTAAGGACTTAAGCTTGCCACACATACTAACTCGCAGACTCATTAAGCAAAAGGCACGCCATCATCCCCGAGGGGACTCTGACACCTTGTAGGCACACGGTTTCAGGTTCTATTTCACTCCGCTCACAGCGGTTCTTTTCACCTTTCCCTCACGGTACTTGTTCACTATCGGTCGCTAACTAGTATTTAGCCTTATGCGGTGGTCCGCACAGATTCATACGGCGTTTCACGTGTGCCGTATTACTCAGGAACTCCCTAGGGCCTCGTTGGATTTCGGTTACGGGGGTATCACCCTCTTTGCCGGAACTTTCCAGTTCCTTCACCTATCCATTGAGGTCCCACGACGGGGTCCTACAACCCCGGGGACAAGTCCCCGGTTTGGGCTATTCCGCTTTCGCTCGCCACTACTGACGGAATCGATTCTCTTTCTTTTCCTCCGGTTACTGAGATGTTTCACTTCACCGGGTATCGCGTGTCTTTTCCTAACTTCCCCTGCCGGTATACCGGGTCGGGCTTCAGAAAAGAACGATGGCGTATTAACACCACCAGGTTACCCCATTCGGAAATCTCCGGATCAAAGCGTACTTGCCGCTCCCCGAAGCTTATCGCAGCTTATCACGTCCTTCATCGCCTGTTAGCACCAAGGCATTCACTGTGTGCCCTTTAAAGCTTGATTCCTAATTGAAATCAGCCACGCGGACCGGTGCTCCTCGCGGAGCCGGTTTCCACGCTTTGTGGGTCTTGCGACCCACCTACTGCCAACCTCCGTAGAGGCCGGCTTTGCCGTAAAAATTGATGTATTTGGGAATTAGAATATATTCAAGGACCGCTAAGAATGGCTCGTATTCGAGTCATCAATATTTATTGCAGTCAAAAAATTATATTTCTCCATGTGGATGTCAAAGAGCGGACTTTTTCTTCAGTATGAAACCAAATCGCGTTCAAATAAAAATGGTGGGCCTGATAGGACTCGAACCTATGACCCCCGCCTTATCAAGGCGGTGCTCTAACCAACTGAGCTACAGGCCCAATTAATTTTCCAATTCTGATTTACTTAGATTCATTGCCGTTTTGCAGCTCTGTTTCCTTGTTCGAGATCAAAGTTGAAAGATGGTGGAGGTTAACGGATTCGAACCGTTGACATTCTGCTTGCAAAGCAGACGCTCTACCAACTGAGCTAAACCCCCTTTACCGAGGGCGCGATTTACAAGAGGAACAAAGACTAAATTGTGCGTTGCGTGTCAAACGACCGCAGTGGCTTCCGGCGCCGTTTCAGGCGCCGCTTTTAATAAGCGTTTTAGGTGCAAGCCTTTGCGGGCTTGCAACCCCAGGACTGTTTAACGAGTCCGGGGCTCGACCTTTCACAGGGACCATGAGAATGGTTTGTGAATTTCTCCGTAGAAAGGAGGTGATCCAGCCGCAGGTTCCCCTACGGCTACCTTGTTACGACTTCATCCCAGTTACCAGCTACACCTTAGGACCCTACCCCCCAAACTTGCGAATGGGTTGGTACGGGCACTTCGGGTGCGACCGGCTTCCATGATGTGACGGGCGGTGTGTACAAGACCCGGGAACGTATTCACGGGGCCGTAGATGATGCCCCATTACTAGCGATTCCAACTTCATGGAGGCGAGTTGCAGCCTCCAATCCGAACTGAGCCCAGTTTTACAGATTTCCTCCACCTCGCGGTATCGGTTCTCATTGTGCTGGGCATTGTAGTACGTGTGCAGCCCAAGGCGTAAGGGCCATACTGACCTGACGTCGTCCCCACCTTCCTCCCAGTTGATCTGGGCAGTCTGACTAGAGTTCCCACCATGACGTGCTGGCAACTAGTCACAAGGGTTGCGCTCGTTGCGGGACTTAACCCAACATCTCACGACACGAGCTGACGACGGCCATGCAGCACCTGTGCAAATTCCCCGAAGGGTCACACGCTTTCACGTGTTTAGAGATGCATGTCAAGCCTTGGTAAGGTTCTTCGCGTTGCATCGAATTAAGCCACATACTCCACCGCTTGTGCGGGTCCCCGTCAATTTCTTTGAGTTTTAGTCTTGCGACCGTACTTCCCAGGCGGCACGCTTAACGCGTTAGCTCCGGCACAAGGGGGGTCGATTCCCCTCACACCAAGCGTGCACCGTTTACTGCTAGGACTACAGGGGTATCTAATCCCTTTCGCTACCCTAGCCTTCGAGCCTCAGCGTCAGGAATTGTCCAGTAGCTCGCTTTCGCCACGAGTGTTCCTCTTGATCTCTACGCATTTCACTGCTACACCAAGAATTCCAGCTACCTCTCCAATCCTCTAGCATGGCAGTATCGGATGCAGTTCCGGGGTTGAGCCCCGGGATTTCACATCTGACTTACCACGCCGCCTACGCTCCCTTTACGCCCAGTGATTCCGAACAACGCTTGGGACCTTCGTATTACCGCGGCTGCTGGCACGAAGTTAGCCGTCCCTTCCTCTTCTGGTACTATCAACCCTGTCGGCTATTCACCGCCAGGTCTTACTCCCAGATGACAGGAGTTTACAATCCGAAGACCGTCATCCTCCACGCGGCGTTGCACCATCAGGGTTGCCCCCATTGTGAATTATTCTCGACTGCTGCCACCCGTAGGTGTCTGGACCGTGTCTCAGTTCCAGTGTGCCTGATCGTCCTCTCAGACCAGGTACCCGTCGTAGCCTTGGTGGGCCATTACCCCGCCAACAAGCTGATAGGGTGCGAACCAATCCTTCAGCGGCAGCCTTGCGGCCACCTTTAATCTTGCGATACCATGGGGTATTAATCCAAGTTTCCCTGGGCTATTCCCCACTGAAGGGCATGTAATTCACATGTTACTCACCCGTGCGCCACTAGACCAATCGAGTATTACTACCAAATTGATCCCGTGCGACTTGCATGTCTTAAACACGCCGCCAGCGTTCGTTCTGAGCCAGAATCAAACTCTCCGTAAAAATTGATTTACTCATTTCTGGAGCAAGCTCCACAAACTTTAAATCGGGGTGTCGGGCCGTCTTTTAACGGACTCCCGACTTCCACGCATCGCTGTCTCAGGTTTGACCCTTTCGACTTACCCGAAGGTACCGACGCGCAGCGCACAATTTAATCTTTTTCCTCTTCCCAACGAAATCTACCTGCTTAGGGCGCTTCAAACCAACTTGCACTGGTTCTTGGCACGATTACCGCTGGGCCATACTGTCAAAGAGCTTGTTTCGAGGGGACTAAAAAGCCGATCGGGTGGTTCTCACCTCGATCGACGCTCTGTCTCTCGGCCGCCCTCCGTCGTGGCGACGGGCGGAACCTATTCCGGCCCCGAGCCGCCGGTCAATCCATTTTGTGGAGTTTTTTGAAAGTTTCCGCCTGAGTTTCGCAACTCGCTGATTATGAGACAAATCGATTGAAAAATCCCGCGCCTAACATGCATTTTCGGAGGCTTTCGCATCCATGGTTCTTCAAATGCGCCGCAAACTTTGAGGCATCCGGTGATCAATCGCGCTCAATGGCTGCGATGTTTCCAAGTCCCGACCGCTTACCTCCGGGACGGACGATCAGATGCGGTCAGGCTTCTTCTAAAAGGTTCCTCCTGAGGCGAATAGTGACGACAAAGCCGCCTGCCGGAGGAAGTGAGACGACTGTCTGGCCTCCACATGCCTCAACGGCGGCATACACGATCGCGAGTCCGAGACCGCTTCCCCCTGTATCGCGGCTGCGTGAACGATCAGGACGATAGAACGGTTCGAAAAGCCGGGGGAGTTCGTGGTGAGACACTCCGGGCCCGTCGTCAGTCACTGAGATATGGATGAAGTCCGCGCTTTGAGCCCCTTCAATGACGACTTTGGCGTTAGACCCTTTGCCAAAAATTAGTTCCGTTATTCGGAATGCGTTTTGCAAACGGATCGGATGATTTTCGGTAGATCCATCAAGTGCTGGATCGACTCAACGAGCTTGTCGCTGAGGTCCTTGCTTTGTTTCGTGAAATAGCCGGCCAGGTAGTGTCCTTTCAGGTGCTGCCAAAGTCGCTCGATCGGGTTGAAGTCGG
>Ga0208363_1000406_pt1 | contig 10895 bp, 8 predicted proteins | sample LakMenEpi03May11_FD_150666 | JGI IMG/M metagenome (GOLD analysis project Ga0208363, IMG submission 150666) | Freshwater microbial communities from Lake Mendota, WI - 03MAY2011 deep hole epilimnion (SPAdes) | ecosystem: Environmental > Aquatic > Freshwater > Lake > Epilimnion/Euphotic zone ...
CTCACGTGTGCGCATCCAATTGCGATTGCCTTGCACCGTGTTGATTTCACCGTTATGAGCAATAAATCGATACGGATGAGCTAACGGCCACGATGGAAATGTATTTGTAGAAAATCTGCTGTGCACGAGAGCAATCGCCGATTCAATTCGCGTATCCGTGAGGTCTAGGAAAAACATTGCCAACTGAGGCGTTGTCAACATGCCTTTGTAAATAAGTGTGCGGCTCGACAAGGAAGGAAAGTACGTCTGAAGCTCTGCTGGTAATTCATGCTCGATGCGCTTGCGAGTTATAAACAACATGCGGTCTAGCTCAATCTCTTGCGCACCTTTCTTATCCGCAATGAATATCTGCGAAAATGCCGGCATAACGTCACGTGCGCTCTTGCCGAGACAACTTGGATCAACTGGCACTTCGCGCCAACCCAATACATCGAGGTTTTGTTCAGCGACAATTCTTTCGACTGCAGTAACTGCTGCATCGCGAAGTTTTTTGTCAGCCGGCAAAAAGGCAATGCCAACTCCATAACTTCCCGAAACAGGCAAAACAAAATTTACGACTTCAGAGAAGAACCGATGCGGAATCTGAATCAATACACCTGCACCGTCCCCTGTCTCCACTTCGGCCCCAGTGGCGCCACGATGCTCCATGCTGCACAACGCGCCAATGCCCAATGCAACAATGTCATGCGACTTGCGACCTTTAATGTCAACGACAAACGAGACGCCACATGCGTCGTGTTCAAATCGTGGGTCGTACAAACCGCTTGCAGGCGGCATCAAATGTTGCATCGTCGTCGAGTCCTAAAATTTCTACTGAGTTCAAAAAGAACTGTTTGCAGATTGCGGAAAAAACTCCGCAGGGACGACGCTGGCCCGTGACAAAACTCTAGCGACTAATCAGCGAAACAAACTGCCTGATTCAAAGTTTGGTGGCCGTTTCTCAAAATGTGACATCACTGCTTCGGCTTGGTTCGCTGTTCCAATCAACTGGCCGATAGTTGCGCGCTCGGCTGCAAACTGCTCGGCGGCGCCACTATTTGCCAACCTATTTATAAGTTTTTTGGCACCACGCACCGCATCTGGGCTACGTCCAGCAATCTCTCGCGCCATCGTCATTGCGTCGGCATGTACATCTTGCGACAGCTGAGTGACAAGACCCAATTCGTGTCCTTCTTTGCCACTAAAAATACGCGCCGTGAATACCAAGTTCTTCACAACATCTGGTCGCGCCAACCGGCTCAGCATCAATGTGCCAGTCATGTCAGGGATCAGACCCCAATGCACTTCGCGCACAGACAGTTGTGTGTCGGGATGCACGATCCGAATGTCGCACCCAAGCGCAATTTGAATACCGCCACCCAAGGCATGACCATGCACCGCAGCGATAACTGGCACTGGCACTTCTTGCCACACCCAACACACCTGTTGCGCCATGTGGGTAATTCGACCATCCACCATTGCTCCGGCATTCATGTCTGGTTTGGTGTCACTCGAGTCGCCACGCGGCCCAGCTTCTGCCATCTGGGCAAACGATGAAAAATCGAGTCCTGCACAAAATGATGCACCATCGCCAGAAAGCACCACGACGCGCAGACCATCAAGCGTCTTGAGGTAATCGCCAGCCGCACTGAGCGACGTAAACATTGCATTGTCAAGCGCATTGCGTTTGTCGGCTCGATTCATCTTCACATCAGCAATACCGTCGATCATCGAAATCGTGACCCGATCATCAATTACCCCAGGTACATCTACTCGTTGTGTCGCGCTCATCAAAAGCCCCTTTGCCAAATCGTGTATCTCTATCGTGGCATGGCACACTAGATGCCATGCAACTGAACCTTTCCTCCGAAGAAGTCCTCAAATCCACCCGCAGCGTGCGCAAGCGCCTCGACTTTGAGAAGCCCGTAGAACGCAAAATTGTCGAAGAATGTCTCGAAATTGCTCTCCAGGCCCCAACTGGTGGCAATAGCCAGGGATGGCACTGGATCGTTGTTGAGGATGCGGCAAAGAAGAAGGCACTCGCCGATATTTACCGAGCCAATTGGGCCGTCTACGCGAATCTTCCAAGTGGCAAGCCGCGCGGTGATGTTCGCGATGAACAACTTCCCAAAGTGCGCGACTCTGCAACCTTCTTGGCAGAAAACTTCGAAAAAGCACCAATGCTTATGATCCCATGCATTGAGGGTCGTCTCGAAAATCTCGATGTCGCTAGCGGCGCCGGTGGTTGGGGTTCATTGCTTCCAGCAGTGTGGAGTTTCATGCTCGCACTTCGTGGTCGTGGAATGGGTTCAGCATGGACCACTATTCACTTGATGTTTGATGGCGAGAAAAAAGCTGCCGAACTACTGGGCATCCCTTTCGACAAAGTCACCCAGGGTGGATTGTTCCCAATTGCCTACACAATTGGTACAGAGTTCAAGGCCGCCAATCGTCTGCCACTCGACAAAGTGTTGCACTGGGACAAGTGGTAATTAGTAAAATAGGCAAATACGTCATTTAGCGTTCACTATCTAGCGAGAGGATTATCGATATGACTGCATCAGCAGGAACCCCCATCGAACTCGTCAACGGCGTGTACGCATCACTTGAAGCAAACGTGGCTCTTGGTCGTAAGCGACTAGGCCGCAATCTCACATTGACCGAAAAGATTTTGATCAATCATCTCTCCGATCCAAAAAATCAAGAGATGGAACGTGGACGCAGTTATGCAGACTTCGCGCCGGATCGTGTTGCAATGCAAGACGCCACCGCCCAAATGGCCCTGCTGCAATTCATGACTGCTGGACTCCCAACAACTGCGGCACCATCGACCGTTCATTGCGACCACCTCATCTCAGCAAAGGTTGGAGCGCGCATCGACATGGGTGTTGCTATCGACACCAATAAAGAGGTGTACGACTTCTTGCAAAGTGTCTCTGCAAAATACGGCATCGGTTTTTGGGGCCCAGGCAGCGGCATCATCCACCAAGTCGTTCTTGAGCACTACGCATTTCCTGGCGGAATGATGATCGGAACCGACAGCCACACCCCTAACGCAGGCGGACTCGGCATGGTCGCAATCGGAGTCGGTGGAGCTGACGCAGTGGACGTGATGACTGGTTTTCCATTCAACGTCCGTTGGCCAAAAGTGATTGGTGTGAAACTCACTGGAAATCTTTCTGGTTGGTCAAGCCCGAAAGATGTGATTCTCGAAGTCGCACGAGTGCTCACCGTGGAAGGTGGCACTGGTGCAATTGTTGAATACTTTGGTGAAGGCGCCGACACTATTTCGGCAACTGGCAAAGCAACTATTTGCAACATGGGAGCCGAAATTGGCGCCACGTGTTCCGTGTTCCCGTACGACGCAAACATGTCGGCCTACCTGCACGCAACAGGTCGTTCCGAAATTGCCAAGGCTGCCGACAAAGTTGCGACCAACTTGAGAGCAGATGATGATGCGACTTACGACAAGATCATCGAAATCGATTTGTCTGAATTAAAGCCACTCATCAATGGACCACATTCACCAGACCGCGCCCACAAAGTTGGAAAAGACATCGCGGAGGCCGCAACCGCAAACGAGTGGCCACTCGAAATCTCATCAGCATTAATTGGCAGTTGCACCAACTCTTCATACGAAGACATCACTCGTGCGGCCTCAGTTGCTCGCCAGGCAAAAGCACACGGTCTCAAAGCAAAGATCGAACTCCTGATCACACCAGGATCGGAGCAAATACGTGCAACGATTGAACGCGATGGGCTACTCGCGGATCTTGAAGCAATTGGTGCAACCGTTTTGGCAAATGCCTGTGGGCCGTGCATTGGACAGTGGGATCGCCCTAAGGAACTGACAAACAAGCCAAACACCATTGTCAACTCGTTCAACCGCAACTTTCCAAAGCGCAATGATGGCTCAGCGAACACACTGAGTTTTGTCACTAGTCCCGACACCGTTATCGCACTTGCACTTGCGGGACGTCTCGATTTTGATCCAACAACCGACACACTGACCGCCCCAGATGGCACGCAAGTGAAGCTTCAAATTCCTCAGGGTGAAGTGCTGCCAAAGAATGGCTACGACGCAGGCAATGACACCTTTATCGCACCTCCAGCCGATGGATCGGATATTCAAGTAGATGTAAGCCCAACCAGCGATCGACTCCAGTTGCTCGAACCGTTTGAGAAGTGGAATGGAAATGATTTCTTAGGAATGCCTGTGCTGATGAAAGCAAAAGGCAAATGCACGACTGACCACATCTCGGCTGCTGGAAAGTGGCTCACCTATCGTGGCCACCTGCAAAACATATGTGGAAACTTGTTTGCTGGTGTTGTTAACGCATACAACGATGTCGTTGGCGAAGGCATTGACTTGATCGATGGAAAAACACGCACGTTCCCAGAAATTGCTCGACATTACGATGACAACAACGTGCAATGGACGGCAATTGGTGACCAAAACTACGGCGAAGGCTCTAGCCGCGAACATGCCGCGATGGAACCGCGTTACCGTGGCGCTGCAGTGATCTTTGCTCGATCGTTCGCACGCATCGCGGAAACCAACCTCAAGAAGCAAGGCATTGTTCCCCTCACTTTTGCCGACCCAGCGACGTACGACATGATCGGCGAACTCGACACCATCACGGTGCGAGACATGCCACCAAAGCCAGATCAACCCGTTCGCTGCTATCTCAACAAGCGTGGTGGAGATCCAGTTGAGTTTCAGGCGCTACACACATTCAGCGAAGAGCAAATCGAATGGTTCAAGGCTGGCAGTGCACTCAACGTTGTGCGCAAAAAAGTAGAAGAGGCCGCGAAGGCCGCAGCAGATACGAAATAGATCAACTACTGTTTGGGCATGGAAAGTCTTGCTCGTCTCGTAGCGATCATTCTTGGTGGTGCGCTTTCTGCTGGAATCATCGCAGTAGTTTTGTGGCGTAAACCACCCCGCAACCCAACAGTTCGTGCGGCGCTCATCGTGCTCATGTTGCCGGTGATGTTCATCGGGATGCGTCTTGCCACTCTCTCGGTCGGCATTGGAGTGCGCGTGATGGGCATAGGAATATTTGCAGCAGCAATACTTGCAGTCAGATCAATGCTCTCGAAAAAGAATTTGCACTAAACATCAGCGGAGAAATGGGAAAGGCCCCACATTTCTGCGGGGCCTCTCAACCGGAGAATCCTGTGGCGGGGGAGCCACATTTTTGGATTCTGTCGGGCAGGCTCTGGGGGGAGCCCACCGCGATATGTATCTAGTATGCCCTACCCGTGGGTAAGCGCGCAAGGCGAACGCCACGATGTCCCCTATCTATTTTTGAGATAGGTACCCCAATAACTTGGCTAGTCTGAGGGCAATGGAGATTCGCCATCTTGCCAGCCTGATAGCAATTGCCGACCATGGCTCCTTTTCGGGTGCTGCTCGGGCCCTGGGAACCGTACAAAGCAACGTCTCCGCCCACATCTCGCGCCTCGAGAAAGATCTCGGAGTTGCTCTGGTTGAGCGTAACGGTGGTGCCCTCACGGACGAAGGCGTCGTCGTTGTCGAGCGGGCCCGCCGCATTATTCATGAGCTGCAAGACATCGAAGCCGACGTTCATTCGAGCGACACCGAAGTTGAAGGCGAAACTCGCCTTGGATGCATTGGCACCACTGGTCGATGGCTCATGCCGCGTCTACTTCCTGCTCTCAAAAAGACGCACCCACTTGTGCGCGCGATCATCCATGAAGGCGGAACATCAAGTCTCATACCTCGAGTTCTGAGCGGAGATCTCGATGCAGCGATTGTTCACTTCCCTGTTGATGATCCCGAATTAGTACTTGAGCCATTATTTTCCGAAGACCTCGTGCTACTTGTCCACGCAAAACACAAATGGGCTTCGCTCGAAACAATCACCATTGCCGAACTTGTAACTGAACCAATTTTGCTCGCACCACGCAACACGGCACTGCGAAAAATCATCGATCGTGCTGCAGGTGCACAACGACTTGCGTTTACCGCCCAGGCTGAAATTGATGGTGTGCGCTTGCTCACCTCACTTGCATTTGAGGGTTTTGGACCAGCAATAGTTCCCGCAACTGCAATTCCTGGATGGCTCAAAGGTGAATTTGCTCGCGTTGCCATTCCTGAACTTCCGCGACGAGTAGTTGGATGGGCATCGCGACGCCGACCGATTCCAAACAAATCAACTCGTGCAGCACTTGAAGTCACCAAAAACGTTGTGGCAAAAAGTGGAGATCGCCAACCCGGAGTAACGACAACTCTTGTTCTGCCTACCCAAACTTCGTCTACAGTCAAAGCGTGACTGGATTGAATAACAAGATATCGACGCCAGTTCAGTTGCAACAGGCAGTCAAAGGCGCTGTAAGCGCTGAAGTTCGATTGCTCAGCGAATCACAACGCAACGTTGTCTGGGTAGAGATTGATCCGACAATTCATTACGGAGCACTCTCGGCAGACGCATCTGGCGTAATCGCAAATGCGGCCACTACTGCACTCAACCAACGTTTGCCACTTGTGTTGTCCATGGCATCCTCTGGCGCCGACATCCTTGGCGGAATCGATGCATTATTTGGATGGGGTCAGGCTGCGCGCAAAGTCGCTATGTGCTCGGGCATTGTCCCTATTTTCACGATCGTAACTGGTCCTGCAGTGAGCGGTCCCGCGCTGCTTATCGGTCTCAGTGACTTTGTCATCATGACAAAAGATTCGTATGCATTTGTATCTGGCCCAACAATGGTTGCCGAATTTACGGGCATCACAATGACAAATGAAGAGCTTGGTGGCACTGACGCTCACTCTCGCCAAAGTGGTGTAGCAAGCTTGGTTGTTGCAGATGCAGAAAGTGCACTTGTGGCACTCGAACAACTCCTGTCATTTATCCCAGACAACGTAGACAACGTCGCTCCTCACGTTGCGACCAATGACCCGGGAGATCGTCTCACGCCAGAAGCCGGCACAATCATCCCCGATACCGCAACCGGCAGTTACGACGTGCGCAAGATAATTCGAGCAATCGCCGATGACGAAGACTTACTCGAAGTACGCGAAAGCTGGGCGGCAAACGTCATCACTGCATTCATCACCATCGACGGCGAATCGGTTGGAGTAGTTGCAAACCAGCCGATGGTGTTGGCTGGCACGCTCGATATTCCTGCATCACAGAAGGCGGCGCGATTTGTCTCTTTCTGCGACGCGTTCAACATTCCACTGCTCACCCTTGTTGATACACCAGGGTTTTATCCGGGCAAAGACTTGGAGTGGCGCGGCATGATTCGACATGGTGGCCAACTTGTATTTGCGTATGCTCGCGCAACTGTGCCCCGCGTCTGTGTCATCCTGCGTAAGAGTTACGGTGGCGCATACATCGTCATGGACTCAAAGGGCATGGGCAATGACTTGTGCATGGCCTGGCCAAGTGCCGAACTTGCCGTCATGGGTGCCGGTCAGGCTGCTGCGATCCTGCAACGACGCGCCACACCCGAAGAGCGAGCCGCATTTGAAGCCGACTACACCGAGCGCCTCCTCAACCCGTATGTTGCTGCCGAGCGTGGCTATATCGATGCAGTGATTAACCCTGCAGAAACACGACGTGAAATCTCGGCTGCATTTACAATGTTGCGCGATAAGCGCGAGCGACTCCCTTCGCGCAAGCACGACAACTCGCCCCTCTAGCGAAGCAACCGCTAAACTCGTGCGTGGGGACAGGAAGCTCCCCACCAATTTTGAAGGGAATCCAGATGGCTGAAACAATCACCATCATCGATGACCGAACAGGCAAGAAAGTTACTGTTCAAGTCAAAGATGGCGTCTTTGCCTCGTCGGCGCTACGTGAACTCGATCCAAATCTTCGAATGTACGACCCAGCGTTTTTGTCGACTGCTGCGTGTGCATCATCGATTACCTACCTCGATGGTGAAGCTGGAATTCTGCGCTACCGCGGATACCCGATTGAACAGCTCGCCGAAAAATCTACCTTTCTTGAAGTTGCGTACCTCCTCCTCAAAGGCGAGCTTCCAACAACTCAACAAGCCGAGAAATGGAATTACGACATCACTCATCACACGATGATTCATGAAAACATGCGCAAGCGCTTTGTTGACGGCTTCCACTACGACGCTCATCCGATGGGCATGTTTATTTCGGCAATTGCGGCGCTTGGTACGTTCTACGACGATTCCAAGAACATTTTTGATGAAGAAGTGCTCAACAAGCAGATCCTCCGGCTTATCGCCAAAGTGCCGACTATTGCAGCTATGACTTACCGATTCTCGTCGGGGTTGCCATTTGTGTTGCCAAACAACTCAATGTCATATGCACAAAACTTTTTGAACATGATGTACCGCATCGGCGACGACTACACGGTGCATCCCGCACTTGCTCGTGCAATGGATGTGTTGTTTATCCTGCACGCAGATCACGAGCAAAACTGTGGCACAACCACCATGCGAGTTGTTGCCTCATCACATGCCGACCCATACTCGGCAACTGCGGCGGCAGCGGCAGCACTATCGGGCCCACTTCACGGTGGCGCAAACGAAGCAGTCATCCGCATGCTCACTGAAATTGGTGATGTCAAAAATGTTTCCGCCTTTGTCGAGCAAGTGAAGAATGGCGATGACCGACTCATGGGTTTCGGACACCGTGTCTATAAAAACTTTGATCCACGTGCCACGATTCTCAAGAAAGCTGCCTATGACGTTTTTGAAGTCACCGGCAAAAACCCGTTGCTCGATGTTGCACTCAAACTTGAAGAAGTTGCTCTCAACGACGAATACTTCATCTCGCGCAAGTTGTACCCAAATGTCGACTTCTACTCTGGACTGATTTACCAAGCACTCGGGTTTCCTCCCGAAATGTTTACAGTTCTGTTTGCAATACCTCGCACAGTTGGCTGGCTTGCCCACATGTCAGAACTCATCAAAGACAAAGAACAAAAGATCAGCCGTCCGCGCCAGGCATACACCGGTGTTGATGAGCGAAACTACGTGGAGATGAAGAAGCGCTAGACCGCGCTGATATCAATCACGATTTTGCCAATATTGGCATTTGATTCCATGTGCGTGTGTCCCTGCGCAATATCCGCAAACGCATATCTTCTGTCGATCACTGGTCGAATAGCGCCTGTTTCAAACAATGGCAGAATCTCGAGTGCAAAACGCTGACTAATCGCAATCTTTTCTTCAAGCGGTCGCGCACGTAATACCGTCCCCGACAATTTGGCTCGCTTTCCCATCAACGCTCCCAAGTTAAAAGGGATATTGCCGCCCGCCATCACTCCAACTTGCACAATATGACCCTTGAGCGCAAGACACGACACATTGCGATCCAGGTAGTCACCTCCGACTACATCGAGCACAGCGTCCACGCCACGACCGTTCGTCGCGATTTTCACTGCATCTACGAAGTCAGCGTTTTTGTAGTCAACTACTACGTCTGCTCCGAGCGCTCTACATGCTTCGACTTTGTTCGTTGAACATGTCGCAATCACCCGTGCGCCAATTGCTTTGCAAATCTGAATTGCGGCGGTGCCAACTCCCGATGCTGCTGCATGCACAAGTGCCCATCGGCCATTAGTTAAACCTCCCTGCACTACGAGCGCATCCCATGCAGTAATGAACACTTCAGGAATTGCAGCTGCATCAGCGAGCGAGACATTCGAGGGAATACGCATTGCTTGACGCTCGTGGATTACCAATTGCTCGGCATATGCCCCACCGCTCACTATTCCCATTACCTCGTCGCCAATTTTCCATGCACGTACTTTCGCTCCGAGACCTATGACCGTGCCCGAAAATTCCATACCGGGTACGTCGTGAGTATCAGGGAATGGGTTTGGATAAAAGCCCATTCGTTGCAACAAGTCGGCGCGATTCAGACTTGTGGCGCGCACCCGTACAAGTACTTCTTCAGGACCTGGGTTTGGTGCGTCGATGTCTTCGAATGTCATTACTTCGACACCACCATGACCTCGCAAAACAACTGCGCGCATTATTTGAACTAGGCCATGATCTTTTGCAAGCGACGGTCGAGAGTCTCTAAAAACTCTTCAGTTGTCTGCCAAGGAGCCGATTCGCCGCCCACAAGTAATGACAAGTCTTTGGTCATCTCTCCTGCTTCGACAGCCTCGACACACACCTTTTCCACTTTGCGAGCAAAGTCAATGACTGCTGGAGTGTCATCCAATTTGCCACGGTGTTCAAGACCACGTGTCCACGCAAAGATTGATGCGATCGGATTAGTCGATGTCTTCTTGCCTGCCTGATGATCTCGGTAGTGACGAGTCACAGTGCCGTGTGCAGCTTCTGACTCCATCACTCGACCGTCTGGTGTGGTGAGCACCGATGTCATCAGGCCAAGCGAACCAAAACCCTGCGCGACGATATCCGACTGCACGTCACCGTCATAGTTCTTGCAAGCCCACACATACCCGCCTTCCCATCTCAACATGCATGCAACCATGTCGTCAATGAGTCGGTGCTCGTAGGTGAGCCCTGCTTTGTCAAACTGTGCCTTGAACTCTTGGTTGAATACTTCTTCGAATAGATCTTTGAAGCGACCGTCATAGGCCTTCAAGATTGTGTTTTTTGTGCTCAAGAACAACGGGTAATTGCGTTGCAACGAATAATTCATTGTTGCGCGTGCAAAATTGCGAATCGACTCATCAAAGTTGTACATGCCCATCACGACACCAGAACCAGTGAAGTCAGCAACCTTCATCTCGATCGGCTTGCTTCCATCTTTTGGCACATATGTCATGGTCACGGTGCCTTCACCAGGAATGCGGAAGTCGGTCGCCTTGTACTGATCACCGTGCGCATGACGCCCAATCACGATTGGTTTTGTCCAACCCGGCACCAACTTAGGAATGTTGTTGCAAATGATCGGCTCGCGGAACACCACGCCATCCAGAATGTTCCGA
>Ga0208363_1000407_pt1 | contig 10890 bp, 2 predicted proteins | sample LakMenEpi03May11_FD_150666 | JGI IMG/M metagenome (GOLD analysis project Ga0208363, IMG submission 150666) | Freshwater microbial communities from Lake Mendota, WI - 03MAY2011 deep hole epilimnion (SPAdes) | ecosystem: Environmental > Aquatic > Freshwater > Lake > Epilimnion/Euphotic zone ...
TAGTCAAACTTGCATTTGACCATGAAAAGTACCATAAGTCGATTCCGACAAAAGAAATAAACACCACTTTCCAAGTGGCCTCGATGACTCCAAGAACAAAACCTCCGAAAGATGACGAAAAAGCTCATCTCCGGAAAGAACTTTCATTGGCCAAAGGGCTTGAAGAAAAGTTAGAAAAGTTCATGGAAGCAACTCAACTGCAAATAGCAGCCGCACACTTCAAAGAGCGAGCCAGAAATGCAGAAAACTTCAACAAGAAGAAGTCTTATGAAAAAACTCAATCTCAGAGCCGATCGGCATCTGCGTCATCTCAAAAGAGTTCCGGCAGCGCTCTCGCAGACGAAGATGATTTAATGGATTTCTCCGAGATCGAAAATCGCGCGGATAAACCGCAGCAAAAACCTCAACAGCAACAAAAAAGTTATAAACAAAATGCTGAACGAGGACGGTCTCAAGAGAAAAAGAACTACGAAAATCGTAGCCAATCAAAGTCTCCTTCTCAATATAACAAATCGCAAAACAAAAACCAATTTGTAAAACATGGAGAAAATAAACAGCCCTCTTTTCAAAGAGTGCCAGCAAACTCACGTTTAATTGCGGTTGGAGATAAAAGATACTTTGACTGCGACCATTGCGGCTCGTTCCACAAAGTCGGAAAAGTATGTTATTTAGTGCAAAGTGCACAAATAGCAGCTCAAGAAGAACAGTCGGGAAACTAGAGAGTGCTAAACCCCTGCTAAGCACTCCAAAGCCTCAAAGTCCGACGCCAACAGAAACATTTTCTCAGTCTTCTGATGAAATCATTGTTCATGATCGATTCTCTTCCACAGAGAATTTAACAATTTCAAAAATAACAATGGCAAATGCTTCATTGTTCAATGAAAGAGAACCTATAACAGGGAATAGGTCAAATGACTCAAATAAAATTTTTGTTACTGATTTTAATAGTACTCCAGCATTAGCTTATGTTGACATAAAGCTCAGTTCGACTACAAATCAAAAATTAGAAAATCAGTATGAAGTCAGAGCTCTACACGATAGTGGCTGTGCAAAGTCTGTAATGAAAACTTCAGTCTTTGAAGAACTTCAAAAAAGAGGTGAAATCACAATTGTAAAACCACCACAACGACTCATCTTAGTGTCGTGTACAGGTGAAAACCAAGAAATTACAGGTTTAGCTGACATTATGTTGCATTTTACTGGTGACAACGGAAAGAAAATGTCTTTTGAATTAAATGTAATAATTCACCCGAATTTAAGTCAAGATTTCCTGCTAGGCAGAGATTTCACAGGTTCAGATGCCAAAGCATTTGAAACAAATAATCATTTAGTACTAACCAACACTTATGAAGTTTATTGGGAACCAGTACGACAACAATTGAATAGTAAAAGCTTATGTCATGTGCCGATAGTTCGAGCACGAATAAGTCCAATGCAAGTGGCAACAAATCATATGACGGTTATACCGCCATTTTCTCAATCATTTGTGACATGCACTATTCAAAAATCTGAAACGAAAAGTTATCAATTACCACTAGAAACTGCAGGTTTAACAACTTATGAAGTTTTAAACTGTCTAGTACCAAGAATGAAAACTTTACCAATCGCATCTCAATACGACGCCACCAATAATATCATGATCCCAATTAGCAACCCCACATGTGAGGACGTGGTAATTGAACAAGGAGAACTTGTAGCGGAAATTGATATTTGGAAAGACGAATATGAAGTACATCATATGATGATGTACCCAGAAGTCGGAGAGCTTATGTTTAGTGAAACTAATCACGCCAGACCAGCTTTCATCGAAGACGACTTAGGTTTAAACGAAGAGGAAAAGGAAAACGCGTTTATGGATTATATGAGAAATGGTTATCACCATCCCTCTATGACAAAAATTGTAGAAGACAGAGCAGCACTGACTGAACTCTATTTAAAATCTACTAAAGCGGTCCCTGATCACTTATTCGAAACTCAATTTGATGTTGCCCACCTTGCACCCCGAATGCAAGAGATGGCGCTGGGTATCTTCAGAGCGAATATTGCAGCTTTTAGCAAACATGCCGCAGATCTTGGTTGTGCCAAAGATATAGAAATGAAGATTCCTTTAAAATCAAATGAACCCCATGTTCAAAAGTACATACCAGTACCACATTCTTTAAGACCTCAACTAAGAGCCGTTTTAGATCAATATCTAGAATATGACATAATTAGAGAATGCGATGAACCCTCATCCTTTTGCAGCAATTTACTTGTTGTAAAGAAAAAAGATGGCAAGAATATTCGAGTTATTCTAGATGGCCGTCTAATTAATCATTATACAATTCGACAGGCAGCACAATTTGTGTCTAACCCTGAAGTTGTACATCATTTAGTTGGAGCTACAAAAATTACAACAATCGACTTGAGTGACGCATTTTTTCAAATGATGTTGCACGCTGACAGTCAACCTCTCACAGCTTTCTATTCTGAAGCCCATGGGAAGAGATATTGTTTCAAACGATGCCCGCAGGGATTACGTAACAGTCCCCTCCACCTAAAGTTGTTAATGGACAAACTCTTTGGAGATATGGCAAATGAAGTCATTCATTACGCAGACGACATTTTGATAGCCACAAGTGGTTCAGTAGCTCACCATTTAAAAATAGTTGAAAAAGTCTTACAGAGACTTATCAAAGGTAACATCAAAATTCGCCCAGAAAAAGTAAATTTGTGTCGAGAAAACATCGAATTTTTGGGTATTGTTTGGACCAAAGGAAAGATTTCTATCCCTGATGGAAAACTATTAGCTTTCAAAAAGCTACCCTCACCCAACACACCGAAAAAAGCAAAATCAGTAATTTGCTGTCTAGCTTATTATCGAAAATTTATACACAAATTTGCAGAATTAGCAAGACCAATAATGGAATTAGGGGCAGTTCATCCCAAATGTTTCAAATGGTCTGAAGCACATGAAAACAGTTTTAGAAAATTAATAAAACTTATTTGCGATAATGCGGTCTTGTACTTACCTGACCCTAAATTACCATATTATGTGCAAACTGACGCCTCACAGTACGCTGGAGCAGGCAGAGTCTTTCAAAAAGACGAAGACGGAAATGAAAAAGTTATTGCTTGTATCTCTCGCACATTTTCGAAATCGGAAAGATCTTATTCCACAATAAGAAAAGAAGTGTTAGCTCTGCTATACACACTACGTACAATGGATTATTTCTTAAGATACGCTCAGAAGGTAATAATTCTAGTTGATGCACAAGCTATAGTTTTTCTCCGATTATGTCGAGAGTCAACTGGTCTTCTATTAAGATTCTCACTAGAGTTATCAAAATACGAAGCTGAAGTTCACCATGTTCCAGGTGAAAACAATGAAGTAGCAGATGTCTTGAGTAGACACCACACTGACATTGACAAAATTTTTGATCACGAAAAAATGACAAAATGTTTATCAGAAAAACAATCATTAGAGCTCCTCAGACGACTGAGAATGCCAACAAATGAGATTTTCACAAAAGAGGAAGTAGCACACATGCTTGAAGCAGACAGCCTACCTTCCCCGGATGATAAGCCTAAGAAAAAATCGGCTTCGAAAACAGGTATTAGAGAGGTTAAAAATACTCCAAAAACCCTGCATAATCGAAAAATTAAACTTCCAAAAGAAGTTAAACATGCACCAGGAGCAAAACTTCACAAAACACCCTGTCCAATTAAGCCAGTGACATTAGAATGTCATCAAACAGATTTTATGTCATATTCCGATTTTAAAACAGTTTCTCAAGCTATCTTGACAGGAACACTAACAAAAGAACAATTTCAAAGAGCTCAAGCAGAAGACTCATTTTGCAGTGAAACTTTGAAAAAAGTGAAAAAACTAAAACGTTTTACGGTTATTGAAGGATTATTATTCTTCAAATCTTATACCATTATTAAATTGGTTTTACCAGTTTCATTGTTAGATATGGTAATAAACGCAAAACATTTCTCAGTTTTCGGATTACATTTTTCCAAAACAAGAATAAGCAGAGACATTTGTGCACGATATTTCGTGAGACAAAGCGAGTTAAATTCTCGGTTAAATGATCTCAAAACAAATTGTCTTTTATGTCAATTTAATTCTTCGGGTAAGCAAGACCACGAACTACGAAGAACGGATTATATTTACTCCCCAGGCACCACTTGGGCGATAGATTTAATTCCTAATATGCCGAAAACGGCCGATGGAAATAAAGCTATTTTATTAGCAGTTGATCTGTTTACAGGTTACATTCAATTACATCCATTGAAAGAAAAAACAACTCCAGCTTTAATTGAAGCCATTGAACGTACAATTTTCAGTTCTTTTGGAATCCCAAAATTTTTACGTTCAGATGAAGAACCAGGTTTATTCACATCCAAAGAATTCTTTGAATATTTAAAACCTTTAGGAGTTAAATATTTTCCAACTAGTGTGGGCTCACCTTGGGCAAACTCTCACGCAGAGCGAAGCATTCGATCAATAAAAGAATCGGCAAGGACATTTTTACAACAAGAAAAGATCGTTAACAAATGGGATAAACATCTTTTATTCTTCCACGAAGCCCACAACAATTCCACATCAGTTTATGGGTATGCCCCACATCAACTAATGTTTGGTTACAGTAAACCACTTCCAAGTGATTTATTGCAATTTTGGCCAAATGCCAAAAATCATTCTGATTATATGGAAAAAATAGTTCCATACGCCGAGAAAATTCGAGCGATCTCTCAGAAAAGGGCCGAAAAAGCTAAGGGCTTAAACCGATCCTACAAAAATCAGTCTAGAGTAAATAAACGTTTCCAATTGGGACAAATTGTTGCTCACAGACAACTACAAGTAGCCACAGGTTCAGGCATGGGCATGAAACCCAGATTTAATGGCCCCTATGTAATTGTAGAATTTGACGATGATAATGTGTCAGCTACAATTGAACATTTACACACGAAAAAACAAATGAAAGCACACTTTACAAACATGAGTATTGTTAATTTTCATCCTAGATCTAATCGTGTACATTCAGAGTTTGACAATGAATTACTGGATATGATTGATTTAATCGATCACAAAAGCACAGTATATTCTAAAACAAAACGACCAATTAATATTTTAATTGATCAAATGGATGATTCTCCAACTGACTCAGTTAGAGCAAATTTTGTCGACAATAATGGTCCAATAGACACAGCTTTTGCAGACGAAATTTATACAGACACAATCGACGATAACACACAAAATATTGATCACAATATTGATACAGGTGTTTTAATCGATGCTGATGATTACAGTATCCCTCATTTAGAAAATTCTGATGAATTCAATACAAACGATTTTGAAATTCACGACGATGAGAGTCTTGAAAACTACTTCAATGATGGCACACAGGGTGATTCAGATGAAGACATGGAAGTTAATGACACATTTGTTTCTCATCGAAATAGGCCTCTAACACCATATCGACAACATGAAACTCAAGAAGAAGAAGAAGAGGAAAACGAAAATGATTTATTTTCTGATTTTCAAGACTCAGATACTGACGAAACATTATCAGCAGATGAAGACGATTTAAATCGTTACATTGATTAAACAGACTCTGTTTAACCACCCCGTATAAACGAAAACCATTCAACATGTGACTCGAGATTACTAAAACAGATAATCTCAACAAAAAACGACATTTTTAGCTAACTAAAAAACGGTCAAAATTCTTATGAACAAAAAGCGGAGGGAAAAACAATTTAGCACAAATTGCCCTCTACCAAACGACGCCAACTCTGAATAGAGAAACCGTTTATAGCTTCGAAACGGCCAAATTTACCTAAAAATTTGAAGCTCAAATGTACGTCTAAACGTTACACAAATAATAATTAAACAAATGTAAATGTTTTTGCCCACTTTTACAAATAAAATGGATGAACCAAATGAGTTTTTGTGGAAAGGTTTTCTCATAACAAAAATAACCGAATAAGTATTTGTCGATTTTTCTTAGTTAATAAAATCACCAGTTTTCGATTGATTTTCTGTTAATGAAATCATGAGGCTTTAGAGAGTTTTCCTCCAAATAAAATCATCACAAGTTTTGATTGCGATTTTATTTTCTTGTAATTAAAAATAATAATTTCCAAAGGTAAAGATACTACTTCTCTCCTTGAACATAAGAAGTTGTGGTTAATTCATTTAATCGCAAAGCAGCTGTTATAAAGGTTAAATGACAATGGTGTCCACCTATACAACACTGTGGCTGTCTCTCTAATGAGATATGTAAATAATTGACTTCGATAAAATTTTTCCCGAAATTTTATTGCTTGAGTTTCATCATTTAACAGTTTGGGTCCTTCATAGACTCTAATAAAGAATCTCTGTTATTAAGTTTTGAGAAAAACGGATGATAACGAAATAAACAGCGGCATTTTCGTTAAATTAAATACATAGAAGAGCATTAACAAATGGAAGAGAAGAAACGACTTTTTCTTTGTCTAAATTTAGGACCAAAAATCCTAAATTTTAATCTTGGAAACCCCAAGGCGTTTTCTTCACAAAATTTGAGTGACCGCGTCTTACTCGAAAAACTTCCTCACCTGTTAGGTCAGTTGAAGGCGTGTTAGCATGAACTGCAGTATTTTACGACATGAAGTGATCTACATCCTGCAAGCCAAACCCTTGGGAAGGGGGGAGGTAAGCCCGCGACAAGTTATGCAAAGCACAAAAAGGTAACTAGGGGAGGGGACAGATTTGAAACAAATGCAATAGTGCGCATCTTTTTAAGGCGCAAAATCAAGTAAACAAATTTCTTTTTCTACAATGGCAAGAACTTCGGAGACAACATTCAGTCATCACCCAAAATTCGACAAGAAAAGAAGAATCTCGTGTCTGAAAATGTCCGGTAAACTTTTCCTGATTTTAATTTTATTTTCAAAATCTGTACTTAGCTCAAGTCCTTCCACACTAATAGGTGGCCTCGTTTATTACGAGGAGCACAGCAATGGGCCGATCTATCTGAACCCACAGTTCTATACTGTGACGAGAGAGGTGGATACTTCACCTCTCGAAGGCTTTATACAGTATGCCCGTGGGCTATCGAAGCTGTATGAAACCCAATGTCAGAAAACTGATTCCAGTTACTCTGAAAAAGAAATTGAATACAAAAAAGAACTTGAGAAAAATGAACCTCAAACAGTTCTGCATATCACAAACACAGAACACAACGTACTGGACGCTGAGTCAGTATGCAGACAAGAAGGTCTCATTTTACCCGAAATCAGAACCGTCGCTGACAAAGAGTTTGTTAGACGAGCAGCGGTAGAAGCCGGTATAAAAATTATACGGGCAGGAGTCTACTTCCGCCCCGAAGGTAGTACATTCAGGTTTATGAGCGACGACGCCGACGCTAGAACAGGCTCCCCATTCGACTACATTGAGTATGGGGGAGACTTAAAAGGCCAATGGAGAAAAGGATATTACCAAGATGACGAACATCTTAGACAAATGTCCCACTGGTACGCTCTAATTTACCTTAACCCACAAGCACTCTTTGTACTCCGACTTGCGGAGAAATATCAGCAAGAGGTTAAACAACGTGTCATCTGCCAGAATAACAGAAAGTTCAATCCGGATCTTCCGGCTGTAAAGGACGAATTTGGTATGCTGGCAGTAGCGAAGCACAACTGTAGGCGGGACAAGAAACAATTGCTCAAATCTTTGGCTATTTCAACCGAGACAGCCAAAGATGTGGCAAATTTCGAGATACACGATGAGCCCTCTGCTCAGATCGAAGTCTCCGACTTTATCCCCTCTATGGAGATGGACTACGAATCTCTCAATCGGCCGAAAAGATTTTCTGAACCAGAATCATCTGGTCCAACTAAAAAATCACCTCCGATTGAAAGCTTAGTCAATTCATTTGTCGAGCAGATAAAACCAAATCCTCCCAAGGTTTTGGATACTGAAACCCCAATGGGCCTAGTTCGGTTTATGTACGACAAAATTAACCCTAAAGTAAATTTCCCAACTTGGGTCAGCCAAGTACTAGGAACTTTAACAGAGAAAAATCTTGAGAAACATTACTTTTCAGATGAGCCTATCTCATCCTCTAAGAAACTCAAATCTCTAGTCCGAACTCTCACCAGTCCGGACCAAACTAAACTTGATTCCAGAAATGGACAATACGTGAAACAATATTTGTTTCGCGAAGCCAAGTTAATTTTGGTGAAACAATTGGTTCAATTTCTGCAACTAAAAAGTAATAATTATATTGCTGAAAAGATAGTCAGAAAAATCCAGAAACGATCGAATTTTTTCAACTTTTATGGAGGACCAATGGCACCAACATTTCCAATTTATGCTCAGTTCAACATGACTGACCATCACAGCATGCACAAGCGTGCCCTCCCGCTCATCCCGATCCTAGGAGCCCTGGCAGTAGGAACAGCAGGGGCTAATATAGGCTCATCTGTCGTAAACGGCGGAGCTCCCCTATCCTGGTTCGGAAAACCATTGGGAGCAATGTTCGGATTCGCTGACGCAGCTGACGTACAAAGGATAGTTACACAGCTAACCACAGTCTCAACTGCGTTAACGTCTCTACAGGTAGATAGCATGGAAACGAGACAGGCAATAAACGATATGGCCGCTGCTCAAAGGGTTTTCAACCAGAAAATATTGAAAGCTTTCCACGCTACCACAGCTGTTATGCTAGAAATTGACCTTAAATCTTTTATTCGTTATTTAATTACTGTTATTGACAGCCACGCCCACAAAATAACGACAATAGGTTTAGCAGCTTCAACAGGCAGAGCAACGTCTTTGGCTTTAACTTCGACTGAACTAGCTATTGTAGCCGATCGACAGTTAAAGACAAAGAATATCAAACTGTCAACTGACCTCGAACAAGTTAAGATGTCCATGCTAAAATTGAATAAGAAAATCATGCTGATCTTCAATATTCCAATTTTAGTTGAAGAGAACTTATATCACTTTTATAAGGTTGATGCGATTCCTCTGTTCGAGAATAATACTATGTACATACCCGAAATCGATGCTCCTTTCATTGGAATATCTAAATCTGGTAGTGACTATGTTACTGTCACAGCCGAGGAGTACACCCGGTGTACCACCGATCCCTCGCTTTGTACTGTGTCAAGCCCATCTTACCCAATGACCAGTGAAGCTCATTGCTCTGTGACAACTTATGTCACAGGAAACATGACTTGTGCTCTCATTGAATCGGACAAGCCTCCGATCCGGTATGTTCACATTTCCGGCAATCATACGATTTTCTCGGTACCCGAGGAAACTTTAGTTTACATCAAATGTGATGATCCCAAAAGCGCTCACAAATCATTAGAGACCACTCTAATTCTCAAAAATATGGGCCAAGCTACATTTCGTCCGGGTTGCACTGTTAACTTCCCTGACGGCACCAAGTTTTTAACTCCGGCATTGTACCCGTCAGAGAAAATCGACGATTCGAAATTATTTCAACTTCTTACAGTCTATTCGATCCCGAAAAATGCAAGAATTCGACGATTTTACAATCCCCCGGAAGAAAATTTGTCTCACCTCCCAGATCACAAAGACCTAGATGTCTCTTTTCGAATGCCGACAATTGCCGAATTTAAGCAAGAACTTCTAAATCCGACTAAGACTCTAGTATTTGTCCTCAAAGCAACACTCTTTGCTGCTTGTATAGTTGCAGCTCTCTCATTGTGCTGTTGTTACTGGCCTCCAATTAGAATGTGCCTAGGAAACTCTTGGTTCTGCTGTTGCTTCAAGAAAGTCGACTCAGTCCCTCATCCTATTCCCAGAGAAAGGATTAAAAGCATTTTAAAGTCTGGCCTAACAAAAGCTAAGAGTACTTCAGACCTTTTGCTAAGCTCAGCCTCGAAATATGCTCCGGTTTTCCCACGGAACAACCTCAATTCAAACTCCCGATCACCGGTTGAGATGTCAAAGTTTTCGAGGTCAAGCCCAGCGGTAAACGCTCCTCCGTCAGATTCTGATGACGACATGGTCGTTATTCAAAAAGATCGCATTAAGATGGTTTATGAACCATCAAAGAACGAAATTCAGGATCCGGCTAGAGTCCGTTTTCTCCCTACTAAAGAATCCTTGTTATGAACCTACACAACATGTCTATTCTACCTATACAGTTGGATAGACACTCAATAAGTTCATAAGAATGTGTTTCAATAAGTTTGGAATATTCACTTATTCTCTGAATTAAGTCAATAATATTTTAAACTAACTGTCTTTATGTCTTCATCTTAATTGTGTCACATAATATTTCTCTTTGAAATTTCTAGATTCAGAAGATGATCGTATCCTCGGAGATTGCGACGATGACATGGCAGATTTTGAAGATGATTTCAATCATCGAAAACGTCGTAAGAATAGCGACGAAAATGACGTCAAACCAGCTTTGACGGCAAATAAACAGTCTAATAACAAGTTGTTAGACAAAACCAATGGCCTCCCTTCCAAAGGTAGCCTCAAAGAAACTTCAGGCTCTGACACTGAAGACAACAAATTATTGAAGGTTATAGTCAAAACCTCAATCAGCCGAATCAATTATTCGGACACCTCAGTGCCTCAAAAGTTGAAGCACGTTTCTACCTTTAGCCTTCCAGTCAGGAAAGGTTATTACAAAACAGAGTTGTTTTACAACTCAATGCTTAACCAAGCTAAGCAAATGCTCAAAGGCCAAGCACCTTGTGAGTCTCTGATTAAAGGAAACTCTCGATTTTTCTTTGAAAATCCTTTGATCACTTACAGAGTAGTTCAAGCTCAGAGAGACGAGAAAATTTGGGTTCGGTACCCACTCAACCAATCTCTGGCTTCATTGGAACCTCCAACTCACGTTACGGCACAGGTTCCCCATGCTC